>Ga0209373_10001149_pt1 | contig 33454 bp, 24 predicted proteins | sample Higcelweek5metaG_FD_187173 | JGI IMG/M metagenome (GOLD analysis project Ga0209373, IMG submission 187173) | Freshwater pond sediment microbial communities from the University of Edinburgh, under environmental carbon perturbations - High... | ecosystem: Environmental > Aquatic > Freshwater >... | reverse complement strand
AACAGCATCTCCTCGGAAAAAATTGCCGAGGCCCGGGTCTATTATGGCGGCCGGGGGGTGGTCAGCGATCTGACCCAGCCGCGTTGGGGCCAGCAGATCTACGACATCGTTTTCCCGTTCTGAGCCGAAACAGCCAGATCGAGGCCGGGCAGCCCGACCCGGACCAGCCCGGCCCGGTCGAGCGCGCCGGCAACGGCTTGGGCGATCGCGACGGCGTTGGGGCTGTCGCCATGCAGGCATAAGGTCTCGATCCGGGTTGGAATCCGCCGGCCGCTGCGGGTGGTGATCGCCTGATCGCGGACCATTGCCACCGCTCGCGTGGCCGCCTCGGCCGGGTCCGTGATTACCGCTCCCGGCAGGCCGCGTGGAGAGAGGGTGCCGTCCTCCTCATAGCCCCGATCGCAGAATCCTTCCGCCGCCAAGCGCAGGCCGGCGGTTGCGGCGGCGGCAGCCAGAGCCGAGCCGGCCGGGGCCACCAAAATCAGAGCCGGATCGAGTTGGGCGACGGCAGAGACCAAAGCGGCGGCGAGGTCGGCATCGGTAGCGGCCTGATTGTAGAGCGCCCCATGGGGTTTGACGTGACTGACCCGGTCACCGACCAGGGCGCAGAGGCCCTGTAAGGCACCGATCTGATAGGCGATCAGGGCGGGAATTTCGCTCGCCGCGACCGCCATCGGCCGCCGTCCGAAGCCGATCAGATCGGCAAAACCAGGATGAGCGCCGATGCTGACTCCGGCGGCAGAGGCCTGCCGCGCCGCTTGCAGCATTGTTTCCGGGTCGCCGGCATGAAAGCCACAGGCGAGGCTGGCGGAATTGATCCATGGCAGCAAGGCGGCATCGTCGCCCATCCGCCAGGGGCCGAATCCTTCGCCCAGATCAGCATTGAGCGCGACTTTCAAGGCGGCCTCCTCCGGTTAGCGGGGCTGCCGCCCCACACCCCGCTTGGGGGTGACCCCCAAACCCCCTTGAAATCAAAGGGGGTCCGGGGCATCGCCCCGGCCGGGTTCGGGCGGGAGCCCGAAAATCTTATTCTGGCGCCTGACGCTGACGCAACCGCTCCCAATAGGCCAGCCGCTTGCCGATCTCACGTTCAAAACCGCGCTCGACCGGATGATAGAAACGCTGACGGGCCATCCCATCGGGAAAATAATTCTGCCCGGAAAAGCCCTCGGCGGTATCGGGGTCGTATTGATACCCCGCCCCATAGCCGAGATCCTGCATCAGCCGGGTCGGCGCGTTGAGGATCTGCGCCGGCGGCATCAGGGACGGACTCTTCCGCGCCGCCTGAAGCGCCGCCCCATAGGCTTTGTAAGCAGCATTGGATTTGGGAGCGGTGCCGAGATAGATCACCAACTGGGCCAGAGCCAAATCGCCTTCCGGGCTGCCGAGCCGCTGATAGACATCCCAGGCGGTCAGAGCCTGCACCACGGCATTGGGATCGGCGAGACCGATATCCTCAATCGCAAAGCGGGTCAGGCGGCGGAGCAGATAGAGCGGATCTTCTCCTCCCGTCAGCATCCGCCCCATCCAATAGAGCGCAGCGTCGGTATCCGAACCGCGCAGACTTTTATGCAAAGCACTGATCAGATTGTAATGGCCGTCGCGATCCTTGTCATAGGCCGGGGCGCGCCGGGTGATCAGCCGGGTCAGTCCGGCCGGATCCAGCTTCGGCGTGGGCGGCAGCGCGGCCAGATCCTCCACCAGATTGAGCAGAAACCGGCCATCGCCATCGGCGGTGGCTTTCAGCGCGGCGCGGGCTTCCGGATCGAGGGGCAGAGCCCGCCCCAGCACGGTCTCGCCCCGGCACAGCAACATTTCCAGCGCGGCCTCATCGAGCCGGCGCAGCACCAGCACTTGAAGCCGCGACAGCAACGCCCCATTCAGTTCGAAGGACGGATTTTCGGTGGTCGCCCCCACCAGGACCACCGTCCCATTCTCGACGAAGGGCAGGAACCCATCCTGCTGGGCGCGGTTGAAGCGGTGGATTTCATCGACGAACAACAGCGTGCCGGCCCCGGTCTCGCGACGGCGCCGGGCCGCCTCGAACACTTTCCGCAGATCGGCCACCCCGGAAAACACCGCCGAAAGCGGTTCGAACACCAGCCCGACCCGCTCGGCCAGCAAACGGGCAATGGTGGTCTTGCCGCACCCGGGCGGTCCCCACAGCACCACCGAAGCCATCCGCCCGGCGGCCAGCATCCGCCCCAGCGGCGCCTCGGCGGCGAGGAGATGATCCTGGCCGACCACCTCTTCGAGCCGGGCAGGGCGCAGACGTTCGGCTAGAGGGGCCGGAGCCGAAGGGGCAAACAGGCTGGGCTCTTGCTCCGTCACCCCCTCAGCCTTCGATGACTTGAGTCATGGTCTGACCATTGCGGTTGATGGTCAGGCTCCAGCGCGGGCGGTCGTCCTTCAGCAGAAGACGGGCTTCGGCCACGCTGGAGATCGGACGATCATTGATCCGCAACACCAGATCCCCCGGTTGCAGGCCGAGCCGCTGCGCCACCGAGCCCCGGCGGATCTCCAGCACCATCACGCCACTGGCCGCAGAATCCAGCCCGAGTTCATCGGCCAAGGCCGGATTGAGATTGACCAAGGTTGCCCCGGAGAACGGATTCCGCCCGGAAATCTCGGCCGGATCGCGCGGCGGATCTTCCGGTGGGGCGACCAGACGTAGAGCAACGCCGCGTTCGCCGCCATCGCGCAGCACCGTCATCCGGGCTTCCCCGCCAAGTTCGAGGGTGGCGAGGCGGAAGCGCAGCCCATCAGGATCATCCACTTCCCGGCCATTGACCGCGATCACCACATCGCCTTCGCGCAACCCGGCTTTCGCCGCCGGAGACTCACGGGTCACGCCGCTGATCAGCGCCCCGACCGGGCGCGACAAATGCAGGGCCTGGGCCAGATCGACGGTGACGGGTTGAGTCACTGCCCCGAGCCAGGGACGCACCACTTTGCCGCCATGACTGAGACCGGCCACGACATTGCGGACCAGAGCGACCGGAATGGCGAAGCCGATCCCGTTCGAGCCGCCGTCGCGGGAATAGATCGCGGCATTGATGCCGATCAGCCGCCCGTCGAGATCGACCAGGGCGCCACCGGAATTGCCGGGATTGATCGAGGCATCGGTCTGGATGAAGGAGCGCACATCGGAGCTGCCGATAGTGGTCCGGGCCAGAGCGGAGACGATTCCTTGGGTCACCGTCTGGCCGACTCCGAACGGATTGCCGATCGCCAGCACCAGATCGCCGACCTCGACCCGGTCGGAATCCCCCATCGGCAGGGTGGCAAAGCTCTCGCCTTTGGCGGCGAGTTTCAGCACGGCTAGATCGGTCCGTTCATCGCTGCCAACGATGCGCGCCTCGAATTCGCGCCGATCGGCCAGCACCACCGTCACCTCATCGGCATCCTTGATGACGTGATGATTGGTCACCACCGTCCCGTCCGCCCCGATCAGCACCCCGGAGCCGAGCGAACGCTGCACCCGATCCTGAGTCAGCCCAGGAATGTCGCCGAAGAAGCGGCGGAACACCGGATCACCGAACATCGGCGATACCGAGGCGTGCACCACCCGCTTGGTGTAGATATTGACCACCGCCGGAGCGACCTGCCGCACCACCGGGGCAAAGCTCAGGCGAATCTGTTCGCGCGATTGCGGCACGACCGGCTCCGCCGCCGGCAGCGGGGCCGGAACCAGCAAAGCCAGCAACAGAGCCGCGACGACAGAACGTCTCATCCCACTGTCCTTCATTGATGACGGGGCTGCCGCCCCGCACCCCGCTTGGGGGAGACCCCCACCCCCCCCCTGAGATTCAAAAGGGGGTCCGGGGCATCGCCCCGGCCGGGTTCGGGCGGGAGCCCGACAAAATATGAGGGCCAGATCCCCTTTCGCCAACCCCCGACGAAAAACCCCCGCCCCGGAGACCGGGACGGGGGCATTTCACTCAAACCTACCGCTTATTCAGCCGGCGGCGCCTCAGACGCGGCACTTTCCCCCGGCAAAGCCGGCGGCACCGCGCCTTCCTGCACCACCGCCATATCGCGGTCGCGCTTGGCCGCAATCTCGCGCAGCCGGTTCATCACCGCCCCGGTGCCAGCCGGGATCAGCCGGCCGACGATGACATTTTCCTTCAACCCGTTGAGGGTATCGACTTTGCCAGACACCGCCGCTTCGGTCAGGACGCGGGTGGTCTCCTGGAACGAGGCCGCCGAGATAAAGGAATGAGTCTGCAACGAGGCCTTGGTGATGCCCTGCAACACCGGGATCGCCGATGCCGGACGGCCACCCTCGCGGATCGCCTTGACGTTTTCAGCATCAAACTCGGTGCGATCGACCTGTTCCCCGACCAGCAGAGTGGTATCGCCGGGCTCGGTGATCTCAACCTTCTGCAACATCTGGCGAACAATCACCTCGATGTGCTTGTCGTTGATCTTCACGCCCTGGAGACGATAGACCTCCTGGATTTCGTTGATCAGGTACTGCGCCAGCGCCTCGACCCCCAACACTTTGAGGATGTCGTGCGGCACCGGATTACCGTCCATCAGAGGATCGCCGCGACGGACGTAATCGCCTTCCTGCACCGAAATGTGCTTGCCCTTCGGGATCAGATATTCGACCGGATCACCATCCTCCGGTACCACCAGGATCCGGCGCTTGGACTTGTAATCCTTGCCGAATTCCACCCGACCATCGATATCGGCGATGATCGCGTGATCCTTCGGCTTGCGCGCTTCGAACAATTCGGCGACACGCGGCAGACCACCGGTAATGTCACGAGTTTTCGAAGATTCACGCGGAATACGCGCCAGCACGTCACCGGCATTGACCTTGGTGCCGTTCTCGACCGACAGGATCGCATCGACCGACATGAAGTAACGCGCTTCCAGGCCGTTCGACAGCAGCAATTCCTCGCCCCGCTCGTCGCGCAGGGTGACTCGCGGCCGCAGATCGGCGCCGCGCGGCTGCTGCTTCCAGTCAATCACCACCTTACTGGCGATACCGGTGGCCTCATCGACCACTTCACGCATCGACAGGCCTTCGATCAGGTCAACGTAATGGACCACGCCCGACCGCTCGGTGATGATCGGCAGGGTGTAGGGATCCCACTCCGCCAGCTTGGTCCCCTTCGGCACCGACTGCCCGTCATCAACCAGCAGCTTGGCACCATAGGGAACCCGGTGACGAGCGCGTTCGCGGTGGTTGGCGTCAAACAGCGCCACTTCGCAATTACGGCTCATCACGATGTTCGACCCGCTCGAATTGACCACCACGTTGCGGTTGATCACCTGAACGGAGGCATCAATCAGCGATTCAATGCTCGATTGCTCGGCCCCACGCTGGGCCGCGCCACCGATGTGGAAGGTTCGCATCGTCAACTGGGTGCCCGGCTCGCCGATCGACTGCGCCGCGATCACGCCGACCGCCTCGCCGACATTGACCTTGGTGCCCCGGGCCAGATCGCGACCGTAGCAGGCGCCGCAGACCCCTTCCTCGGAATCGCAGGTCAGCACCGAACGAATGGCGACGGTTTCAATCCCGGCGGCATCGATCTGTTCGACCTGGGTTTCCTCGATCATCTGCGCCGCCGCGACAATCACTTCGCCGGTGACGGGATGAACGATATCGCGGGCTGCCGAGCGGCCGAGGATCCGATCCGCCAGCGAGGCAATCACTTCACCGCCTTCGACCACCGCCGAGACGGTCAAGCCATTGGTGGTGCCGCAATCATCCTCGCAAATGATCGCATCCTGGGCGACATCGACCAGACGACGGGTCAGATAGCCCGAGTTCGCGGTCTTCAGCGCGGTATCGGCCAGACCCTTACGGGCGCCGTGGGTGGAGTTGAAGTACTCCAACACGGTCAGGCCTTCCTTGAAGTTCGAGATGATCGGGGTTTCGATGATTTCACCCGACGGCTTGGCCATCAGGCCGCGCATCCCGGCGAGCTGCTTCATCTGCGCCGCCGAGCCACGGGCACCGGAGTGAGCCATCATGTAAATCGAGTTAATCGATTTGCCCGGCTGCCGGCTCGAAATCTGCTTCATCATCGCGTCGGCGACGTCGTCGGTGCACTTCGACCAAGCGTCGACCACCTTATTGTACTTTTCGCCCTGCGTGATCAGGCCGTCCTGGTACTGCTGCTCGTATTCCTTGACCTTATCCTCGGTCTCACCGACCAGGGTGGTCTTTTCCGGCGGAATGACGAGATCGTCCTTACCGAAGGAAATACCCGCCTTGAAGGCGTTGGAATAGCCCAGCCCCATGATCCGATCGGCGAAGATCACCGTCTCTTTCTGACCACAATGGCGGTAGACCACATCAATGACGTTCTGAATCTCCTTCTTGGTGAGAAGGCGATTGATCAGCGAGAACGGCACATCCTTGTTCTTCGGCAGGATCACCGACAACATCATCCGGCCCGGGGTGGTATCCACCAGAACGGTGATCGGGGTGCCTTCGCTATCGACAGTGTCATAGCGGGCCTTGATCCGCGAATGCAGCGAGATGGTCTTCGCCGCCAGCGCCTGCTCGATCTCGGCCATGGTGACGAAGATCGGGACGCGATAGAGGATGGCCCGACCGTCCGCCAGCGCCGCCTCGGTCTCCGCGATGGTCGCGAAGCTCAACGGCGTGCCGGGATTGACGGTATTGAACAAGCGGAGATGACCCGAGGCCAGACCAGCTTCGCGCGCCTCGGGCGACGAAACGGTGATCCGGCGATGGACGGTGACCTCGCGCCGGGCGATCCGGTCGAGCAGCACATCGGCATCGCTGGTGTCGATCGGGGTGGTCGGATTGGTCGCGCAATACAGCAGAATCGTATTGTCGGCCAGAGCCGCCCGCAAATCGTCGGTGGTGCGGATCTGCAACGCCTGACCGGGGATCTCGTCGCGTTCCATCGTGATGTAATAGATACCGAGCACGATATCCTGCGACGGGACGATGATCGGCTTGCCGTTGGCGGGCGAGAGGATGTTGTTGGTCGACATCATCAGCACCCGCGCCTCAAGCTGGGCTTCCAGCGAGAGGGGAACGTGAACCGCCATCTGATCGCCGTCGAAATCGGCGTTGAAGGCGGTGCAGACCAGCGGATGCAGCTGGATCGCCTTGCCTTCAATCAGAGTCGGTTCGAACGCCTGGATGCCGAGACGGTGCAGGGTCGGCGCGCGGTTGAGGAACACCGGATGCTCGCGGATCACCTCTTCGAGGATGTCCCACACCTCGGGCCGTTCCTTCTCGACCATCCGCTTGGCCGCCTTGATGGTGGTGGCCATGCCATACAGTTCGAGCTTGGAATAGACGAACGGCTTGAACAGTTCGAGCGCCATCTTTTTCGGCAAGCCGCATTGATGCAGCTTCAGTTCGGGACCGACCACGATCACCGAACGGCCGGAATAATCGACGCGCTTGCCGAGCAGATTCTGACGGAACCGGCCCTGCTTGCCCTTCAGCATGTCGCTGAGCGACTTCAGCGGCCGCTTGTTGGCGCCGGTGATCGCCCGGCCGCGCCGGCCATTGTCGAACAGAGCGTCAACCGCTTCCTGCAACATCCGCTTTTCGTTACGGACGATGATCTCGGGCGCGCGCAGTTCGATCAGCCGCTTCAGACGGTTGTTGCGGTTGATGACGCGACGATACAGGTCGTTCAGATCCGAGGTCGCGAAGCGGCCGCCATCGAGCGGCACCAGCGGGCGCAGTTCCGGCGGAATCACTGGAATCACTTCCAGAATCATCCATTCCGGGCGCGAGCCGGATTCGAGGAAGGCCTCGACCAGCTTCATCCGCTTGACCAGCTTCTTGCGCTTGGCCTCGGAGGTGGTTTCCTTCAGATCGATCTTGAGCTGGGCGCGGTCGGCTTCGAGATCGATCGCGGTCAGCATGTCGCGAATCGCCTCAGCGCCGATCTTGGCGGTGAAGGCGTCCTCGCCATATTCCTCGACCGCGTTCATATACTGCTCTTCGGTGAGCAGTTCGCGCAGCTTGAGCGGAGTCAGACCGGGCTCGACCACGACGTAATTCTCGAAATAGAGAATCCGTTCGAGATCCTTCAGGGTCATGTCGCACAACAGACCGATGCGCGACGGCAGCGACTTCAGGAACCAGATATGGGCGACCGGGCTGGCCAGCTCGATATGGCCCATCCGTTCGCGCCGGACTTTGGCCAGAGTGACTTCAACGCCGCACTTCTCGCAGATGATGCCGCGATACTTCATCCGCTTGTACTTGCCGCACAAGCATTCGTAATCTTTGATCGGCCCGAAAATCCGCGCGCAGAACAGACCGTCGCGCTCCGGCTTGAAGGTCCGGTAATTGATGGTCTCGGGCTTCTTGATCTCGCCGTAGGACCACGAGCGGATCCGCTCGGGGCTCGCGATGGAAATCCGGATCTGGTCGAACGAGGGGGTAGTGCTCGCCTGACCGAAGATCTTCATAAGTTCATTCATCGACATGCTCCCGTGTGACCTGGTCGGGGGGGCGGCGGCAGCACACGCGGCGCGCCACCGCCCAGGTCGGATCTTTTAGAAATCCCGCTGGGTGAGTTCGACATTGAGGCCAAGGGAGCGCAATTCCTTGACCAGAACGTTGAACGATTCCGGGATGCCTGCCTCGAAGGTGTCGTCGCCGCGCACGATCGCCTCATACACCTTGGTGCGGCCGGACACGTCATCCGACTTGACCGTGAGCATTTCCTGCAAGGTGTAAGCGGCACCGTAGGCTTCGAGCGCCCACACTTCCATTTCACCGAAGCGCTGGCCACCGAACTGAGCCTTGCCTCCGAGCGGCTGCTGGGTAACCAGCGAGTACGGGCCGATCGAACGGGCGTGGATCTTATCGTCAACCAAATGGTGCAGCTTCAGCATATAGATATAGCCGACGGTGACCTGACGATCGAACGGCTCGCCGGTCCGGCCATCGATCAGGGTGACCTGACCGGAGGTGGAACGGTTGGCCTTGGTCAGCATCGCGACGATATCGCTTTCGCGCGCGCCGTCGAACACCGGGGTGGCAATCGGCACGCCCGGAGTCAGGTTGCTGGCCAGTTCGATAATCTCGTCATCCGCCAGACCGACGATTTCCTCAGCGAAAATCGCCTCGCCATAGACGTCCTGCAACTTGTCGCGCAGATCGACCAGGGTGGCACTCTGGCGCCGGACCTGATCCAGCACCGCGCCAATCTGTTCGCCCAGACCGGCACAGGCCCAGCCCAGATGGGTTTCGAGAATCTGCCCGACATTCATCCGCGACGGCACGCCGAGGGGATTCAGCACCAGATCGACCTGACGCCCATCTTCCAGGTACGGCATGTCTTCCAGCGGCATGATCCGCGACACGACACCCTTGTTGCCGTGACGACCGGCCATCTTGTCGCCCGGTTGGAGCTTGCGCTTCACCGCGACGAACACTTTGACCATCTTCATCACGCCGGGCGGCAGTTCGTCCCCGCGCTGGAGCTTTTCGACCTTGTTCTCGAACCGCTCCTGGAGCTTCTCGACCTGCTGATCAAAGGCGCGCTTCAGCTGCTCGACTTCGCTCATCACCGCGTCATCATCGATCGCGATCGCCCGCCAGGCGCTGGGATGGAGCGTATCGAGCGCCTCATCATTCAGCACCATCCCGGCACGGACGCCGCGCGGACCGGTGACCACCTTGTGACCGATGATCTGCTGCTTGAGGCGGACGAAGAACGAGCGTTCCAGAATCGCCCGTTCGTCGTCGCGATCCTTGGCCAGACGTTCGATTTCCGCCCGTTCGATCGCCAGAGCGCGTTCGTCCTTCTCGACGCCGCGACGGGAGAACACCCGCACTTCGACGATCGTGCCGGCGACGCCGGGCGGCAGACGCAGCGAGGTGTCGCGCACGTCGGAGGCCTTTTCGCCGAAGATCGCCCGCAGCAGCTTCTCTTCCGGGGTCATCGGGCTTTCGCCCTTCGGGGTGACCTTGCCGACCAGAATGTCGCCCGGCTTGACCTCGGCCCCGATATAAACGATGCCGGCCTCGTCGAGGTTCTTCAGCGCCTCTTCACCGACATTCGGAATATCGCGGGTGATTTCTTCCTGGCCCAGCTTGGTATCGCGGGCCATCACCTCGAACTCCTCGATATGGATCGAGGTGAACACGTCGTCGCGAACGATCCGTTCCGAAATCAGGATCGAATCTTCGAAGTTGTAGCCGTTCCACGGCATGAAGGCGACCAGCACGTTCCGGCCCAGGGCCAGCTCACCGAGCTGAGTCGAGGGACCATCGGCGATGATATCGCCCTTCTGGATCAGATCGCCCACCTTCACCAGCGGCCGCTGGGTGATGCAGGTGTTCTGATTCGAGCGCTGGAACTTCAGCAGATTATAGATATCGACGCCGGAAGCGGTGGCCGAGGTCTCCTCGGTGGCCCGGATCACGACGCGGGTGGCATCGACCTGATCGACGATGCCGGTCCGGCGGGCAGTGATCGCCGCCCCGGAATCCCGGGCGACCGCCTGCTCCATCCCGGTGCCGACCAGCGGCGCTTCGGCCCGAATCAACGGCACCGCCTGACGCTGCATGTTCGAGCCCATCAGGGCGCGGTTAGCGTCATCGTTTTCCAGGAACGGAATCAGCGCGGCGGCCACCGAGACCAGCTGCTTGGGGCTGACGTCGATCAGATTGATTTCCGACGGCGGCACCATCACGAACTCGCCGGCCCGCCGGCACGACACTAGATCGGTGACGAAGCGATTGTCGGCATCCAGCTCGGAATTGGCCTGAGCGACGGTGTAGCGTCCCTCTTCCATCGCCGAGAGATAGACCACGTCGGTGGTGACGTGACCGTCAATCACCTTGCGGTAGGGCGCCTCGATGAAGCCGTACTGATTGACCCGGGCATAGGTCGCTAGCGAGTTGATCAGACCGATATTCGGCCCTTCCGGGGTCTCAATCGGGCAGATCCGGCCATAATGGGTCGGGTGAACGTCGCGGACCTCGAAGCCGGCCCGCTCGCGGGTCAGACCGCCCGGCCCGAGGGCCGAGAGACGCCGCTTGTGGGTGATTTCCGACAGCGGATTGGTCTGATCCATGAACTGGGACAGCTGCGACGAGCCGAAGAATTCGCGCACCGCCGCCGCTGCCGGCTTGGCATTGATCAGATCATGCGGCATCACCGAATCGATATCGACCGAGCTCATCCGCTCGCGGATCGCCCGCTCCATCCGCAGCAGGCCGACGCGATACTGATTTTCCATCAGCTCGCCGACCGAGCGGACCCGGCGGTTGCCGAGGTGATCGATATCGTCGATCTCGCCCTTGCCGTCCTTCAGCTCGACCAGCACTTTGATCACGCCGAGGATGTCTTCCTTGCGCAGGACGCGCACGGTATCGGCCACCTCAGGGGTGTTGAGGCGGGAATTCATCTTGACCCGGCCGACCGCCGACAGATCGTAGCGTTCCTCGTCGAAGAACAGCCCCTGGAACAGCGCCTCAGCGGTTTCCAGCGTCGGCGGCTCGCCCGGACGCATCACCCGGTAGATATCGATCAGCGCTTCTTCGCGCGACGAATTCTTGTCCACCGCCAGAGTGTTGCGGATGTAGGGACCGACATTGATATGGTCGATCGCCAGCACCGGCAGTTCGGTGATCCCGACCCGCTCCAGTTCGGCCACCAGCGCGGTGGTCAGTTCGTCGCCGGCTTCGGCGAAAATCTCGCCGCTCGCCTCATCGACCAGATCCTCGGCGACATACTGGCCGACCAGATCCTCGGCCAGAATCAGGATTTCCGACAGACCGGCATCGCGCAGCTTGCGGCCGAGACGCGGGGTCATCTTGGTGCCGGCCTCAGCCACCTTCTCGCCGGTCGCGGCGTCGATCAGGTCGGAGACCAGCTTGATCCCCTTCAACCGCTCGGCGTCGAACACCGTCTTCCAGCCCTTGGGGCCCCGGGTATAGGTGACCTTTTCGTAGAAGTAGGAGAGGATCTCCTCGGCGGTCATCCCCTGGATCTCGCCCGGCTCGACCGAACGGCTTTCGGCAGCCCGAGCGGCGCGCAGACCGGCACTCATCGCCCCGTCCAGAGCGTACAGCAGGGTGGTCACCGGCAGCTTGCGGCGGCGGTCGATGCGAACATAGACCAGATCCTTGGCGTCGAATTCGAAATCGAGCCAGGAGCCGCGATAGGGAATCACCCGGGCGGCGAACAGATATTTGCCCGAGGAATGGGTCTTGCCCTTGTCATGATCAAAGAACACGCCCGGGCTGCGGTGCATCTGGGAAACGATGACGCGCTCGGTGCCATTGATGACAAAGGTGCCATTCGACGTCATCAGGGGCATATCGCCCATATAGACGTCCTGCTCCTTGATGTCGCGGATCGAGCGGGCGCCGGTATCTTCGTCGATATCCCACACCACCAGGCGCAGGGTGACTTTCAGCGGCGCGGCGAAGGTCATTCCGCGCTGCTGGCACTCCTCGACGTCGTATTTCGGCTGCTCCAGCTCGTAGCGCACGAACTCCAGGGTGCCACGCTCGGAAAAGTCCTTGATCGGGAAGACGGACCTGAACACTTCCTGGAGGCCGACATTGGCGCGGACCTCAGGCAGGACATCCATCTGGAGGAAATGATCGTAAGAGCTTTTTTGCACCTCGATCAAATTCGGCATCGGCGCGACGGTCGGGATCCGCCCGAAGCTTTTGCGCACCCGCTTGCGACCCGTATAGGATTTAGCCATTGCCGCTCCTCGTCTTTTCGTCGGTATAGGCCCAACACACCCGTCGCCCAGGACTCTGACTGGTCCCGGACCGCGTGCCGTCGGCACGCCGGCCCCGTCTGGCAGGGCCGCAACTCATTTGCCCCGCACCAAGGCGGGGGCGACGCCCGACCCTCCGCGAACGGAGGACGGCATCGACTTGCAACAGGCCAGAGAGCCGGGAGGCGGCGTCCGCATCCCGGCCCCTGGTCGATCGACCCGAAGGGCGATCTTACTTCACCTGCACCTTGGCGCCGACGTCTTCGAGCACCTTCTTAATCTTCTCGGCTTCGTCCTTGCTGACGCCGTCCTTCACGGTCTTCGGCGCGGCTTCGACGAGATCCTTGGCTTCCTTCAGGCCCAGGCCGGTGATGGCGCGGACTTCCTTGATCACGTTGATCTTCTTCTCGCCGGCTTCGGTGAGGATCACTTCGAATTCGGTCTGCTCTTCAACCGGAGCAGCAGCGGCAGCGGCAGCGGCCGGGGCGGCGGCGGCGGGAGCAGCAGCGGAAACGCCCCACTTCTCTTCCAGCAGCTTGGACAGCTCGGCGGCTTCGAGAACGGTCAGAGCCGACAGCTCGTCAACCAGCTTGGCAAGATCAGCCATTTTATACTCTCCTGAGATAAGCTTGAAACTTGGATTGATTAACAGGGTCTCACGCAGCGTCCTTGTCCGCCTTCGCCTTCAGGACACGGGCCAACTGGCCCGCAGGCGCCTGAAGCACGCCGGCGACACGGGTGGCGGGAGTCGAGATCATGCCGACCAGTCTGGCGCGCAGCTCGTCAAGCGACGGCAGCTCGGCCAGGGCCTTGATGCCGTTGAGGTCCAGCCGCTGACGGCCCAGCGATCCACCGAGGATCTTGAGCTTGTCATTGGTCTTGGCGTACTCGACGACAACCCGCGCGGCGGCGACCGGATCGCGCGAAACGGCGATCGCGGTGGGGCCGACGAACAGGTCAGCAAGGGTCTCGAACTCGGTACCACCAAGGGCGAGCTTGGTGAGACGATTCTTGGTCACCTTGAAGCTGGCCCCGGCCGCCCGCATCTTGCTGCGCAGGGTGGTCATCTCGGCCACCGTCAACCCCTTGTAATGGGTGACGATCACCAGCCCGACCTCCCCGAGCGCTCCATGCAGCGACCCGACCCACTCCTGCTTCTGTGTCCGGTCCACGTTCGTCTCCAAACATCGAATCGACCTGTCCTCGCCGCGCTTGCGCGCCGTGGGGAACCAGCCGGTCCATTGCCCATGGCCCCATCGCGACTCCGCAAAGAGTCCCGGATCAGGGCCGGTGGCCTGTCCCAGAAGTTTCAAGCCGTATCCCGGAGCCGGTCCCCGTAGGGAAAGGTCCGGTGCGTTCTCTCCAGCTTCTGTCTCGGCAGGGGGGAGATCCCGTTTAAGCCGGTTCGGAACGGTCCCGAATCCGGCACCTGCGGTCTTGGACAGGTGCGGGAGCCCGGCCCGAAGGCCGACCTCCCAAGATTTCCCCCTCCCGAAGGACGGAGAAAAAAGCGGTCAATCGCGCCCCCCTGACGGCGGGCGCGACAGATCACACCACGATCGTCCCGGTTTCGAGCTTGACGCCCGGCCCCATCGTCGAGGACAGCGACACCTTCTTCAGGTAGCTGCCCTTGGCTCCGGCCGGCTTGGCCTTAATGATCGCATCCACGAAGGCACGAACATTTTCGACCAGCTTGGCTTCGTCAAAGCTCGCCTTGCCGATCCCGGCGTGAACGATACCCGCCTTCTCGACCCGGAACTGAACCTGACCAGCCTTGGCGGCGCGGATCGCTTCGGTGACGTTGGCGGTGACGGTGCCGAGCTTCGGGTTCGGCATCAGGCCACGCGGGCCGAGCACCTTACCGAGCCGACCCACCAGACCCATCATGTCAGGGGTGGCGATGCAGCGGTCGAAATCCATCGTGCCGCCATTGACGATCTCGAACAGATCGTCGGCGCCAACCAGATCGGCCCCGGCCCGCTTGGCTTCCTCAGCCTTTTCGCCCTTGGCGAACACCGCGACCCGGACCGTCTTGCCGGTGCCGTGCGGCAGCTCGACCACGCCACGAACCATCTGGTCCGCGTGACGGGGATCGACGCCGAGGTTGAGAGCGATCTCGATCGTCTCGTCGAACTTGGCGGTGGCCCGACCTTTGATCAGGCTGACCGCGTCGGCGAGGGTGTAGAACTTGTTGCGGTCGATCTCGGCGTAAGCCGACTTCAGGCGCTTTCCTTCGCGAGCCATGGCTTACTCCACCACCTTGAGGCCCATCGACCGGGCCGAGCCGACGATCATGCTGCTGGCAGCTTCAACGTCATTGGCGTTGAGGTCCTGCATCTTCTTGGCAGCGATCTCGCGGATCTGGGTCATGGAGATTTCGCCAACCGTGCCGCCCTTGCCGGGAGTCTGCGACCCCTTGGCAACGCCAGCCGCCTTCTTGAGGAAGTAGCTGACCGGGGGGGTCTTGGTGACGAAGGTGAAGGTCCGGTCGGAGAAAGCGGTGATCACCACCGGAATCGGCATGCCCGGCTCAAGCCCCTGGGTCTGGGCATTGAAGGTCTTGCAGAATTCCATGATGTTCAGGCCGCGCTGACCGAGCGCGGGGCCGATCGGCGGCGAGGGATTCGCCTTGCCGGCTGCGACCTGCAGCTTAATATAGCCAATGACTTTTTTAGCCATCTGTCAGATTCCTCTGTCTGTGACCAGAGGCGGCGGTGCGGCTCATGGCTGGCCTCCCGCCCCCTTCGTACTGTCCCGCCTCAGACCGTCTGGCGCGGGAACGAACAGGCCCGGCAGGCCATGACGCGCCCAGCGCGTCCAGCCTCCCGAGCCGGAACTTTGTTGTCAGACCTTTTCGACCTGCGTGTACTCCAGCTCGACCGGAGTTGAGCGGCCAAAAATCGACACCGCCACCTTGAGGCGGGCCTTTTCCTCGTCGACTTCCTCGACCAGGCCGTTGAAGGAGGTGAACGGACCGTCGCAGACCCGGACCTGCTCGCCGATTTCGAACGAGATCGAAGGCTTCGGGCGCTCGACGCCGTCCTGAACCTGGCGGATGATCCGCTCGGCCTCGGCCTCGGTGATCGGCACCGGCCGGCCTTTGCCGCCGAGGAATCCAGTCACCTTGGGGGTATTTTTGACCAGATGCCACGTGTCATCGGTCAGCACCATCCGCACCAGGACATAACCGGGGAAGAACTTGCGTTCCGCGCTGACTTTGCTGCCGCGCCGAACCTCAACCACTTCCTCGGTCGGAACCAGGACCTTGTCGAACAGCTCCGCCATGCCTTTTTGTTCGGCCTGCTCGCGGATCGACTGGGCGACCTTTTTCTCGAATCCTGAATAGACGTGAAGCACGTACCAACGCGCAGTCGACATATCGGATCAGCCTCCGAGACCGAAAAGGACCTTGACGGTCGTAGCGAAAAACTGATCGACGACAAAAAAGAAAATAGCGGTGATCACCACCATTACGAAAACCATCGTCGTCGAGATGATGGTTTCGCGCCGCGTCGGCCAGGTAACCTTGGCGATCTCCTGACGGACCTGCTTCAAGAAGAGGGCCGGGGTCGTTTTTGCCATGTCTCTTACAGTTGATGCCGCGCGCGGGCGGAACTCTGGGGGAACAGCGTGGCAGGAGTGGAGGGGCTCGAACCCCCAACCCCCGGTTTTGGAGACCGGTGCTCTACCAGTTGAGCTACACTCCTGCAGTCCGCTGCCGACCCGGAGTCCGGGGCGGCGGCGTCGACCCCCGGCCTTTAGCGCCGGAGGTCGACCTTATACACCTACTTTACGATCTTGGCAACAACTCCCGCACCGACAGTGCGGCCACCTTCACGAATAGCGAAGCGGAGACCTTCATCCATGGCGATCGGGCAGATCAACTGCACTTCCATCGACACGTTGTCACCGGGCATCACCATTTCGGTGCCTTCCGGCAGGGTCACCACACCGGTCACGTCGGTGGTGCGGAAGTAGAATTGCGGCCGGTAGTTGGTGAAGAACGGGGTATGACGCCCGCCTTCTTCCTTGGTCAGCACGTAGGCTTCGGCCTTGAAGTTGGTGTGCGGGGTGATGGTCCCCGGCGCCGCCAGAACCTGACCACGCTCAACATCTTCACGCTTGGTGCCACGCAGCAGCGCGCCAATGTTGTCGCCGGCCTCACCCTGATCGAGCAGCTTGCGGAACATTTCCACGCCGGTGCAGGTGGTCTTGATCGTCGCCTTGATGCCGACGATTTCGACTTCTTCACCCACCTTGACCACGCCGCGTTCGACACGGCCGGTCACCACGGTGCCACGGCCCGAGATCGAGAACACGTCTTCGATCGGCATCAGGAACGGCTTGTCCTTCGGACGTTCCGGCTGCGGGATGTAACGATCGACTTCGGCCATCAGCTGAAGCACCGCTTCCTTGCCGATTTCCGGATTGCGATCTTCCAGAGCACAGAGCGCCGAGCCCTTGACAATCGGAATATCGTCGCCGGGGAAGTCGTAGGACGACAGCAGCTCGCGAACTTCGAGCTCGACCAGATCGAGCAGTTCGGGATCGTCGACCATGTCGACCTTGTTCATGAACACCACCAGCGCCGGCACACCGACCTGACGGGCGAGCAGGATGTGCTCACGGGTCTGGGGCATCGGGCCGTCAGCCGCAGAGACCACCAGGATCGCGCCATCCATCTGGGCGGCACCGGTGATCATGTTCTTCACATAGTCGGCGTGACCGGGGCAATCGACGTGGGCATAGTGGCGATTGGTGGTCTCGTACTCGACGTGCGCGGTCGAAATGGTGATGCCGCGCGCCTTCTCTTCCGGCGCCTTGTCGATCTGATCGTAGGCGGTGAAGGTCGCTCCGCCGGTCTCGGCCAGAACCTTGGTGATCGCCGCAGTCAACGAGGTCTTGCCATGGTCAACGTGACCGATGGTGCCGATGTTGCAATGCGGCTTATTGCGCTCGAATTTCGCCTTAGCCATTTTTCAACCCGTCTGATCGCGGCGGCTGCCGCATGGTTCAATGCCTGGACCCCGGTCGGGCCGCCTTCCGCGCGGATGGAGCGGGTGAGGGGAATCGAACCCCCGTCATCAGCTTGGAAGGCTGTTGCTCTACCATTGAGCTACACCCGCCAATCCGCGCACGCAACCACGCCAACCTGGCGCCACCTCGAAAGCGTACCCCGCCTCCCGGATCAACCGGAAGAAAATGGTGGAGGGAGAAGGATTCGAACCTTCGTAGACTTCCGTCGGCAGATTTACAGTCTGCTGCCATTGACCGCTCGGCCACCCCTCCATCGTCTTCCCTGGCAAGGCCGGGGGCGACGGGAGGGCTGTACTATGAGAGATTACCCCTCCTTGTCAATCCAAAAAACGCATCGTAAAACAAAACCCGGCAAGGAGCCCCCGATGAAATCGAAAAAAACCAACCAAGACGTTCATTCCCCCGCAAAAACCAACAACCCTTCAGCGAAAGGCGACGCTCCGGCGCGACATCGTCGTGACTCCGGCGGCGGGGTGTGGCTGTACGGTACCCACGCGGTGATCGCGGCGCTGGCCAATCCGGAACGGCGGATCCGGCGTCTGGTGGCGACTGCCGAGGCAGCGCGCACCCTCCCCCCGGGGGGGCCGGGGATCGAACCGCTGACCCGGCCGGAGATTGACCGGCTGTTGCCAGCGGGCGCGGTGCATCAGGGAGTGGCGGCCCAGGTCGAGCCCCTGCCCGGCTGGGGGATTGAGGATATCGGCCGCGCCGCCCCGGCCCAGGCGGTGGTGGTGGTGTTGGATCAGGTCACCGATCCGCACAATGTCGGGGCGATTCTGCGCTCGGCCGCCGCGTTCGGCGCCCTGGCGGTGGTGGTGCCCGACCGTCACGCCCCGGAAGAGACCGGCACCCTGGCCAAATCGGCCTCGGGGGCCTTGGAGCGGATGCCGCTGGTGCGGGTGACCAACCTCGCCCGCGCGCTGGAGATCCTGAAAGCGGATGGGTTCTGGATCGCCGGTCTGGCCGCCGAAGCCCCGGTGACGCTGGCCGAAGCCAAACTCTCCGGCCGGGTGGCTCTGGTGCTGGGGGCGGAAGGGGAAGGCCTCCGCCGGCTGACCCGGACTCATTGTGACCATCTGGTCCGCCTGCCGATTTCCGGAGCGGTGGAAAGCCTGAATGTGTCCAACGCCGCTGCCGTCGCCCTCTACGAACTGGTACGCACCGCCCCTTAGCGGGCTCCTGCCCGCACCCGGCCGGGGCGATGCCCCGGACCCCCTTTCTTTTCGAAAAATAAGGGGGTTTGGGGCCTCGCCCCAAGCGGGGCACGGGGCGGCAGCCCCGTCAGCCGGCGCTGGACCCCGCCCGCAACGAGGACAGCATATCGCGCAAACCGGACAGACTGAGCCGGGGCGGAATCGCCGCCCGGAAGCCGGAGGCCTCGCCCGGAATCGGCGGAGCCGCAGCCCGCGCCATCAGCGGCGGCACACTGACCGCCACTTCCGTCGGTTCCGGCAGCGGTTCCGGCACCTCGGTGGTGACCGCCACCGCCGGCAGCGGATCGGCCAGGGCTAGTTGCTGGGCCACTTCAGCGTCGGGACGCTGCTCAGGACGCAGCGTGGACAATTCTGAGGCCGAAGAGGCGCGCTCGAACCGGGCCTGAACCGATTCGTAAAGACCGGCGATGGTATGAGCACTCCGGCTCTCACGGTCCTGAAACAATTCCGGATTGGCCTTGGCCGCCTGCGGCAGCAGAGCCTCCGCCGGACTGTGCGGATTTTCCTCGACCCCGCGCAAAACCCGCGCCGCGCCGCCGGCGCCAAGCATATGGGCGAGATGAAGATCCTTGGCCGTGATCTGACGGCCAAGGCGCCGCTCCAGAAAGCGCGCATTGTCGCCGGCATATTCGGCCGCCATCATCGCCGACAGACCGGGATCATGGCGCAAATCAAGCACCGCCTTACGCAAAGCCTTATCAGTGATGTCGAGTCGGCCATTGGCCGCGCGGGTGATCGCGGCCGCCTGCTCGCCCAATCCATGCTTGGCGCCGTGACGCCGCACCATCTCCAGCCAAGTCTGGCTGGTGAACTGGAACAGGCCGGAGGCGGAAGAGCGACTGTTGAGCGCCTGCGGATCAAGTCCGCTCTCCCGGGCGGCCTGAGCCAACAGATATTCGAACGGCACGCCGGTGGCGCTGGCCGCCTCGCGAATCCCCGAGACGACGCCCCCGGGCGCGGCGGCGATGGTGGCTGCGGTCGGAGTCTGCATCGACGCCCCTCAAGGTCCAGCTGCGACTGAGGAAGCGTAGCAGAAAAAAGTTACCGAAACCCGACCGGAGCGGCCTGAAAAATCGGATAATCCACCTGATCCCCCGGACGCAGCCCGAGCCGCTTTGCCGTTCCCCCCGGCAACTCCATCACCGCGCGCACCGGCAGAGCCGGACCACGCGGATCGAGCGAATGCGGGGGAGCCTGTTCCTCGATGTAACGGATGGTTCCGCTCGAATCGATGAACAGCATGTCGAGCGGGATCAGGGTGTTCTTCATCCACATCGCCACCAGCCGGGGCGCGCCGAAATCGAACAGCATCCCGGTATTCGGAGCAAGCTGGCGACGAAACATCAAACCCTGTTCAAGCTGCTCCGGCGTCACCGCCAGTTCCGTTTTGATGGTCACCCGCGCCCCGGCGGCCGTCACCAGATCAACGCGGACATGGTCATAATGCACCACATGAGCCGGACTTTCCCCCCCACTGGCCTGTGCTGCCGTCGTCCCGGTCAAAATCAGAAGAACGGCCAGCACTGCAAACCGGCCGCGGGCTCCTTTCCCCATCCTTTCCTCCTTTATCCGAAGGATGGTATCGTGACGAAGGTCGCAGGGGGAGGCAAGAGGGAGAATTTATTTTTAATTTTAAATAAATTGCCCATAATAAAACGAAATAAAATTCCCAACAGACCTGATGATTTTTCATTTTTATTTTTTTATGATTTTGCTAGCCTTCCACAGCACTGCTGAATCGTTTCAGAACGATCCGACAGGCTGCCGGGGAAGCCGTCCGGGGGATCCCCGCCCATCCCCACTTCCCCCGTCACGGTGGCGGACCGCAAGGCGCGGTTCTTTCGCCTTTTCCCGGCTCCAAAGAAGAGGGCGCCGCCAATCCTGGCAGGCGCCCTCTTCCGTCTGATCCGCCGCAGGAACGTCAAGCGTCTGGAAACCCGGCCGCATCCGGGGTACACCAGAGTCTCGATCCCACTTGCGCGAAGGCCTCGCCCTTGAAAGCCGCGATCATCGTTTTCCCCGGCTCCAACTGTGACCGTGACGTCGCGGTCGCTCTGGGAGCCTGCCTGGGCCGCCGCCCGTTGATGGTGTGGCACCGTGACACCACTCTGCCCGACCTCGATCTGATCGTGGTTCCGGGCGGTTTTTCTTATGGCGATTACCTCCGGTGCGGCGCAATGGCGGCGCACTCCCCCGTGATGCGCGAAGTCAAGGCGCGCGCCGAGAGAGGCGTGCGGGTCCTCGGCATCTGCAACGGATTCCAGATCCTGACCGAAGCCGGTCTGCTGCCGGGGGCGCTGATGCGCAACCGCGACCTGCGGTTCGTCTGTCGCGATGTCTCGCTGAAGGTTGAAACCGACCAGTCGGACTTCACCCGAAAGTATCAGCCGGGTCAGGTGGTGCGGATGCCGATCGCCCACGCCGAAGGCAATTTCTTTGCCGACGCCGACACCCTGGCCGCAATCGAGGATCAGGGTCAGGTGGCGTTCCGCTATTGCCAAGCGGACGGTACGGTTGATGCCGCCGCCAACCCCAATGGGGCCCAAGGCAATATTGCCGGCCTGTTCAACCCCGGCCGCACCGTGCTGGGGCTGATGCCGCATCCGGAACGACTGGCTGAAGACCTGCTGGGCGGGTCCGATGGCAAGACGATGTTCGAGTCCCTGGTGGAGTCCCTGTCGTGAGCGCGATCACCCCCGACCTTATCGCCCAGCACGGCCTGACCGCCGATGAATATGCCAAAGTGCTGGAGATCCTCGGCCGCGAACCGAACCTCACCGAACTGGGCATTTTTTCGGTGATGTGGTCCGAGCATTGCTCCTACAAATCCTCCAAACGCTGGCTGAAAACCCTGCCGACCAAGGCGCCATGGGTGATTCGCGGCCCGGGCGAGAATGCCGGTGTGATCGATATCGGCGACAATCAGGCCGTGATCTTCAAGATGGAGAGCCACAACCACCCGAGCTTCATCGAGCCCTATCAGGGCGCGGCGACCGGGGTTGGCGGCATCCTGCGCGACGTGTTCACCATGGGCGCGCGGCCGATTGCCAATCTGAACGCCCTGCGCTTCGGCGCCCCCGATCACCCGAAGACCCGCCATCTGCTGGCCGGAGTGGTGTCGGGGATCGGCGGTTATGGCAATTGCGTCGGGGTGCCGACGGTCGGAGGGGAAGTCAATTTCCACCCCTCCTATAACGGCAATATCCTGGTCAATGCGATGACGGTCGGCCTCGCCGACAAGAACCGGATTTTCTATTCGGCTGCGGCCGGGATCGGCAATTCGGTGGTCTATGTCGGCTCGAAGACCGGCCGCGATGGAATCCACGGCGCGACGATGGCCAGCGCTGAATTCGACGAAGCTTCGGAGGAGAAGCGCCCGACCGTCCAGGTTGGCGACCCCTTTACCGAAAAGCTGCTGATCGAAGCCTGCCTCGAACTGATGGCCACCGATGCGATCGTGGCGATTCAGGACATGGGCGCGGCCGGCTTGACCTCCTCCTCGTTCGAGATGGCCTCAAAGGGCGGTCTGGGCATCGACATGGATCTCGATCAGGTCCCGACGCGCGAAACCGGGATGAGCGCCTACGAGATCATGCTGTCGGAATCCCAGGAACGGATGCTGATGGTGATCAAGCCCGGCCGCGAAGAGCTGGCCCGGGCGGTGTTCAACAAGTGGGAACTCGATTTCGCAATCATTGGCCATCTGACCAACAGTGGCCGGATGGTGCTGCGCCATCATGGCGCAGTGGTCGCCGACCTGCCGATCGACCCGCTCGCCCTCGCTGCGCCGGATTACGAGCGGCCCTGGCTGCCGCCGGTCAAGCCGACCGCGATCGACGCGCGCGACGTGCCGGCGGTTTGTGCGGTGGATGCGCTGAAGACTCTGGTCGGCTGCCCGGATCTGGCCTCGCGGCGCTGGATCTGGGAGCAATATGACCACATGGTGATGGGCGATACGGTCCAGCGTCCGGGCGGCGATGCCGCTGTGGTGCGGGTCCATGGCACCGGCAAGGGCCTGGCTCTGACCACCGACGTCACCCCGCGTTACGTCGCCGCCGATCCTTACGAAGGCGGTCGTCAGGCGGTGGCCGAGGCCTATCGCAATCTGTGCGCGGTCGGGGCGCTGCCGCTGGCAGTGACGGATAACCTGAATTTCGGTAATCCGGAAAAGCCCGAAATCATGGGCCAGATCGTCGAATCGATCCGGGGCATGGGTCAGGCTTGCCGCGAACTCGACTTCCCGGTGGTGTCGGGCAATGTCTCGCTCTACAACGAAACCCAGGGCGAAGCGATCCTGCCGACTCCGGCGATTGGCGGCGTCGGCCTGCTGTCCGACGTCACCCGCTCCGCCAGCATTCCCTTCAAAGCCCAGGGCAATGCGATCGTCCTGATCGGCGAAACCAAGGGCTGGCTCGGCGCCTCACTCTATCTGCGCGAGATCTGTGGCCGGGAAGAAGGCGCCCCGCCGCCAGTGGCCTTGCATCGCGAACGCCGGGCCGGCGAACTGGTGCGTCAGTTGATCCAGGACGGACTGGTCCAGGCCTGCCATGACATTTCCGACGGTGGCCTGCTGGTCGCGGTGGCGGAAATGGCGATGGCCGGCTCGGTTGGCGCCGCGCTCGACGCCCCCTCGACCCTGCCGTTGCATGCGTGGTGCTTCGGCGAGGATCAGGGCCGCTACATCCTCGAAATCCACGACCACGACCTGCCGACCGTGCTGGAAGAAGGGGTCGAGCATGACACCGCCGTCCGGGTCATTGGCCGGACGGGCGGCCGGGTGATCAGCGTCGGCGGTCGGGCGATTTCGGTTGAGGAACTGAGCAAAGCCCATGAATCCTGGCTGCCCGACTATATGGCCGGCGGCAAGGCGTAACCTCTCTCTGCCGGGGCGGCCTGCCCGCCCCGGCAGAGTCTGAATTCCCAGGAGGCGAACCATGCCGATGCCGGCGGATGAGATCGAAGCGTTAATCCGGGCCGCCTTCCCCGAAGCCGAGGTAACGATCGAGGATTTGCGGGGCGATGGCGATCATTATGCCGCGCGGGTGGTGTCCTCCCGTTTCGCCGGCTTGTCCTCCGTCAAACGTCACCAGGCGATCTATGCCGCTCTGGGCGAACGAATGGGCGGAGATCTCCACGCCCTGGCGCTGAAGACCCTGACTCCAGAAGAAGCGGCCTCTTCCAACACCTGAAATCCCACCCCACCACGACGCCCCCTTTGATTCAAAAGGGGGTCCGGGGCATCGCCCCGGCCGGGTTCGGGCGGGAGCCCGACAGCTTTCCCCCCTTCACATGATCATCAGACTTGCTTGATGCGACAGAAGCGCAGATTTTCCCCCTCCGATTGGTACGGAAGAGCGGAGGACGCGAACGATGAGCATTTCGCGGCGAGCGACGCTGGCGGGCTTGATGGCAATGGCGGCCGGTTGCACGGATTCGCCCCGGCGTCGAACCGGCTCTGGACCGGTGGCAACCGGCCCGCAGATCGCGGCCCCTCCCTTGCCGCCGCTGGCCCCGATGCCGCTGACACGGCGGCCGCCGGCCGTGGCCGGACCGGTGATCGAACCGGGAGCCTTCGGCCTCGATGCGGTGGTCGATCTCAGCCATTTCAACCGGGTCAATGACTTCGCCGCCGCACGCGAGAGCGGCATCCTCGGCGTGATCCATAAGGCCAGCGAGGGCGGCGACTGGATTGATCCGACCTATGCCCAGCGCCGAGCCCAGGCCGAGGCGGCCGGACTGTTGTGGGGGGCCTATCATTTCGGCACCTTCCAGCGCTCCGGCGCCGAGCAGGCCGCTACCTTCCTCGCCACCGTCCAGCCCAGCCCCCAAACCCTGATCGCGCTCGACCTCGAACTCAACGAGCGCAATCCCGCCAATACGATGGACATCACCCGGGCGGAAGCCTTTGTCCGGGCGATCCAGAATGCCACCGGACGCTTGCCGGTGCTGTATGTCCATCCCGCCTGGGCCGATGGCGAAGCGATGGGCGGCCGCGGCCGGACTCTGGGAGGAGCAATCCGCCCCGGCTCGCTGCTGGCCGCCTGCGATCTGTGGCTGGCCGATTACCGTGCCCGGCCGGAATTGCCCTCGGCCTGGGCCGGTCGGGGGTGGCTGATGTGGCAATATGCCGGCGACGGCGCGGCCGGCGGATCGTTCAAGACACGGACCCGACTGGTCTCCGGCATTAACAGCTGCGACCGCAATCTGTTCTCCGCCGATCGGACGACCCTACTCGCTTATTGGCAGCGCGATTCCCGATTATCCCGCCGACGCTGAGTCTGGGGAGCGGCCGCCCCGCCCAACCAATCGATTTTTCTAGTTAAAACCACAAGAATTACGCGTTTGATGGTGTCCCCTGAAACGTCCGGTGGTTCTTGATGAATCAGCCTTCTTCCTGGCGGCCGCTGGCCCGGCTCGATCACCCCCGCGAGATGGTCCGGCATTTCACCCCCAACTGGTTTGCCACGACGATGGGAACCGGGGTGCTGGCCCTGGCTGTGGCCGCTCTGCCGTTCTCGCTGCCGGGACAGGAGAGCGTGGCAGAAACGCTGTGGGGGCTGGCGGTCGGCCTGTTCGCGATCAGTAGCCTGATCTATGCCGCCCGCTGGCTGCTGTTCTTCGACGGGGCACGGCGGATTCTCACCGATCCGGTGGTGTCGATGTTCCTCGGCTGCATTCCGATGGGGCTGGCGACCGTGCTGAATGGCCTGCTCCGTTTCGGTCCCGCGCATTGGGGCGAGGCGACGGTGGTGGCGGTGGCCATGCCGCTCTGGATCCTGGATGCCGGTCTGGCCCTGGCCTGTGGGGTGCTGGTGCCGTTTCTGATGTTCACCCGCCAGTCCCACGCCATCGAGCGGATGACGGCGGTCTGGCTGCTGCCGGTGGTGGCGGCTGAAGTGGCGGCGGTCAGTGGCGGGAGTCTGGCGCCGCATCTGGTCGAACCGTCCGCACAATTGGCGGTACTGATCGCCTCTTATACGCTGTGGGCCTGTTCGGTGCCGCTGGCCTTGAGCGTGTTGGGGATTCTGCTGCTGCGTCTGGTGGTCTACAAGCTGCCGCCAGCCTCGATGGCGGCGTCAAGCTGGCTGGCGCTGGGACCGATTGCCACCGGAGCGTTGGGGTTGATGGTGTTGGGGGAAGCGGCCCCGGCGATCCTGGCGGCCAACGGGCTCGGCGCCCAGGGTGAGGCGGCGCGGGGGCTCGGTTTGATCGGTGGCATCTTGCTCTGGGGCAATGGGTTGTGGTGGGCTGGGATCGCCACTTTGATCAATCTGCGTCATCTGCGCGACGGGCTGCTGCCGTTCAATCTCGGGTGGTGGGGCTATATTTTTCCGCTCGGGGTTTATGCGCTGGTGACGTTACGTCTGGCCGCATGGTTGCCGATTCCGGCGTTGAGCTGGTTTGGGATTTTGCTGGTGGGCGGGCTTGTGTTCGCCTGGGCGATGGTCGCGATTCGGACCACCCTCGGGGTTTGGCGGGGGGATCTGTTTTCGGCGCCCTGTCTTGCCTCCGACTGAAGTTATCGGGCTCCCGCCCGAACCCGGCCGGGGCGAAGCCCCGGACCCCCTTTTTTTCGTTACAGAGTCAAGCCAGCGATCAAGTCCTCGCAGGCTTTACGGTTTACGGCGACGGTTTCAGCCAGGGTTTGGGTTTGTCGTTCGATCTCGGCGAGGCGATTTTCCTGGCCGCGCAAGGTTTGCAGATAACGCTGGCCGAGATCGCCGGTCAGGCCAACCGACTGGAGGTTGGCGCGAATCCGTTCCTGATCCTGGAGAATCCGGCCACGTTCTTCTTCAGTGCGGTCGCGTTGGCTTTGCGCCCGAGTGATCGTGGCGACCAGGGCCGACAGGCGGGCAATCGTATCGTTCAGGGCCGGGGAACTATTTTCGAGTCCGCTGATCTGAACCAGGATTTCTTCCGGGGGGAGATCGGACAGAATCACCGTCTCCTGTCCGGTTTGTTCGGTAACGAAGCTGGCGCGGGTGATCTGACCGGGCGGGGCGGTGATCCGCCAGCGGTGGACGCTGCCGGCGGTTTCCACTCCCGGCTGATCAGCGGCGGGATCCCAGCCGGGGGTTCGGGATTCTTCGATCACCAGGGCCCGTTCTTCGCCAGGGGGCGGGGTGATCTCATAGGCGATGACATGGCGGAAGCGGGTGGTGGTGGTCAGTTTTCCTCCGGCGAGAGTGCCGATCCTCCGCTGTTGAATGCCCTGATCATCGCGATGGAGTGCTGTGGCCGAATCCAGCGCCAACGCCAAAAATTTGCTCGAATCGCGCGGCACCAGCGGCAACATTGCATCGCCGACATGGCGGGCCGATCCGGAGGACAGGTCGTAAGCGGTGACAATCCCCGGCGGCAGTGCGGAATCGCTCTCATTGCGGAGTCGCAACGCCACCAGCGGATGCGTGCCGTTGGTCTCGGGTTGATAGAGCCAGACCCGTTCCGCCGGGATCTCGCGATCGACCAGCGGAATCATCAGGGTGTGGCCGGTAGCCAGCGAGACCTTGCCAGGAAAATGATAGAGGATCTGCGCGGTCTGGTCCTGGGCCTCGGCCAGTAGCGGCGCGGGCGGTGACGCATCTTCGCGGGCTGGCGCGGCACCGCTTGCGACCTTTTCGGCCCGGAAGGCGGCGCGCGGTGCCGGGGCGGCCAGCATTGGAGCGGCGGCAACCGTATCGTCAGGACGGGGTGCCAGACGGGGACCGACCGGAAGCGGCACCGGGATCTGCTGGCCGAACATGGCGGTATAAAGCGGCTGAGTCAGAGCGACCGGATCGCCGGAGACCAGGGTCAGATCGACGTCACTCCAATCGCCCCCGGTCATATTTTCCAGGATCGCCCAACCCTGGAGCCGCGCTTTGCCCTCGCTGCCACCCAGCACCAACCGCCAACTGGTCTTCCAGATCGGGGCGGCAACGACATATGTGAGCGCCACGGGCCGGCTGTCCTGACCGAGGATCTCGATCGAGATCTGGCGGCGGTCGCGGGCACGATTCTCAGCCATCGCCCGCAACGCCCGGTCGATCTGTCCCCGCGCGGCCGGATCGGTGAATTTCAGGCTGGTGGCCTCTTCCAGCACCGCCTGAACCAAGCCTTTTTCGGTCATCAGCGACAGGCGGTGCTGGGTGAGCGTGCCGCCATTGTCGGGCAAGGCGACCTTTTCCGGTTCGACCTTGAAGATTCGCCCCCGGGCCGAGACCGGTCCGGAAAGTTCGACCTCGCTGCCGACCAGGGCATTGAGCAAAGCCGGCGGCGAATTGAGCGCCTCGCGTCCGAACGGCAGATCGCGAAACAATTCCTCCAGCGGATCGCGTCCGGGCAGACTGACCGGGCCGAGCCCGCCAGCCGGATCGAACAGGGTCAGGCTTTTCAGCACATCATCGACTTGATCCCGCCGCACCGGCAGACTGATCCGGCTGCCGGCGCTGGCCAGTCCCTCATAGCCGAACTGGCCGAGGCCGGCACTCGACAGCACGATCCGGGTCAGCGGCAAAATGTTGGCCGGGGTGGGGGTCGGGCCAGGGACACCGGGCAGCGAAACGACTGCCGCCACCCCCAGCGCCACAATGATCACCCCGGCCCGGGTGAACAGGGGTTTGCTCCAGATCAGGCGCGGCGGGGGATCAGATTCAGACATCCTGATGGACCTCTCTTCCCGGGGAATCGCTTTCGGTATCGGCCAAAGCCGCGACGACCGCCGCGATCACGCTGGACCAATCGTTACGGGCGGGCTGACGGAACAGGCGCAGACTCGGATACCATGGGCTGTCAGGACGGTCGCACAGCCAGCGCCAATCCGGAACGAAGGGCAGCAGCAGCCAGCCGGGCCGACCGAGCGCCCCGGCCAGATGGATCACCGAGGTATCGACCGAAATCACCAGATCGAGCGCGGCGATTGCGGCAGCGGTGGCGGTAAAATCGCTCAGCTCCGGGGCGAGATCGAGGAAGGAAGGGCACCGGGCAAAAGCATCCTGATCGCCGGGGCGGGCGCCTTTTTGCAGGCTGACGACGGTCAGTCCGGGCCGGTCGAGCAGCGGGGCCAGCAAGGTCGGATCGAGCGAGCGGTTGCGGTCGTTGGTGTGCTGGGGGCGGCCCCGCCAGACCAGCCCGACTTTGCGTCCGGGCAAACCGGCGAGGCGCTGACGCCACGCCGCCGCCGGTTCGGGCGGAACGGTAAGATAGGGAATCGGCGCGGCCGGCAGACTGGCGAGGGACAGGCCGAGCAGACCGGGCAGCGACAGCAAGGGGGCCTGCACATCGCAGACCGGCAAGGCACTGATCCGGGTGAACACCCGCGCCACCCCAGCCAGATCGCGGAACAGACTTTCCAGTTCCGGCGGCACCAGCACCACCGCCTGCCCCCCGGCCGCCGCGATCCAGGGCAGGAAACGGAGGAACTGGATCGAATCGCCCAGCCCCTGCTCGCAATAAACCAGCAGAGTCCGCCCGGCGAGGGGACTGCCGTCCCAGGGAGGCCGTCCAAAATCGGGACGCTGCATCCCGACCCGCCGCCACCGCCATTCATAGCCGGGCCAGCCGGCGGCATAATCGCCGCGCATCAGCAGCAGCAGGGACTCATTGAAGCGGGCTTCGGCATAATCAGGATTGCGGGCGATGGCGCGACGGAACAGGGAGAGGGCCAGATCGAACTGCCCCAGATCCTGCCAGGCTCGACCAAGGTTATTGAGCACGAAGGGGTGCTCCGGCTGAAGACGCAACGCCGCCTCCAGATGGGCAATGGCTTCCTCCAGCCGTCCCTGGTCATGACAAGCGACACCGAGATTGCTGAGGGCATCGGGATAAGCCGGGGCCAGGGCCAGCGCCGCCTCATAACAGGCGATGGCGCCGTCGAGATCGCCTTTCTCCTGCAAGACAACCCCGAGATTGCAGTGAACCACGGCCACATCCGGGCGCCGGGCCAGGGCAGCGCGATAGGCGAGAATCGCATCGTCACGCCGGCCCTGATGATAGAGTTCCAGCCCCCATTCGAATTCGGCAACGGCACAATCCTGCCCCACCCGTTCCGGCGCGCCGAGGGCCAAAGCGTCGCGATAAGCCGCGATTGAGTCCGGCCGTCGCCCGGCTTTCAACAAGGCGGCGGCCAGTTTGGCGCAGAGTTGCCAACTCTTCCCACGCAAGGCGAGGAGACGGGCGAAAACGCTGGCCGCCTCGGCAAACTCTTGGCGGAGATGCAAGGCATCGCCCAGAGTCTGCAACGCCTGAACATCGTCGGGAGCCAGGGTCAACACTTCCCGGCACAGAGTGATGCCCTGTTCCAGCCGCCCGGTCTGACAGCACAGCACCGCCAGCAGGTTGCGGGCATCGCGCCGATCCGGGCTGCGGGCCAATACCGCCCGGCAGCCCTGTTCCGCCGCCCCCAGGGCTCCGGCGCGGAAGTGGGCAAGGGTCTCGACCCAAGGTTGATCCTGGTTCATCCGTGCTGATCCTGCATCCATGATCACAACCGGCCGGGCGATTTGATCATGTTTTGCCGCCGCCGCCTACCGCCCGGCGACGGTGGACTCCGGCTGATCCTGCCAGGGGACGGTGACGGTGAAGACCGATCCCCGTCCCGGGATCGAGCGTAACGCAACCTGATGCCCCAGCAGGCGGGCCAAACGCACCACCAGGGCCAGACCGAGCCCCAGCCCCTTGGTCCGGTCGCGTTCCGGATTGCCGATCTGATAGAAGGCTTCAAACACGCGCTGCTGCTGGCCAGGAGGGATGCCAATTCCGGTATCCGCCACCCAGATCTGCCAGGAATTCCCCCGACGGCGACAGCCCAACACCACGCCCCCCCGTTCGGTGTAGCGAATCGCGTTGCTCAGCAGATTTCGCAGGATTGTTGACAGCAGAATGGGATCACTGGCGGTGACGGCGCGGGTGTCGACCCGGGTCAGACGCAGGCCTTTGGTCTCTGCCGCCTGACTCATTTCGAGGATCAGACTGTCAAAGAGCGGGGCCAGGGCCACAGGTTGCTTGTTTTCCTCGATCGCCCCGACATCGATCCGGGCAATAGCGATGATTTCATCGAGCATTCCCCCCAGGCGGCTCAGCGACAGACTGAGCATGGTCACCGCTCGCTGTGCCGAGGGCGGCAGGTCGCTATCGGCGATCACCGAGGTGAACAGCGACAGCGATTGCAACGGCTGACGCAAATCATGACCGACGGAGGAGAGCAGGAGGCTTTTGCTTTCGTCTGCGGCTTTCAGAGCGGCGATCGCCCGGCGCAGCGCCCCCAGCGGCCACGCCTGAATGGCCAGAAACAAAGCGGTTCCCAACACAATTCCGAGGGACAGAGCCCCCACCTCGCCGACCAATAGGGGGACAGGAGAGCGACGCAGCACCAGTTCTCCCGCCAGAGAACCGGATGCCGCGACCGGAATCCGCACTTCGAGAGCCGGAGCCGAGATTCGTTCCGGGGTACTGGCGACCAGAGTGCCCGCCCGGTCGAGCAAATCGAGCGACTCGCCCTCCTCGCTCATCTGATGGAGGATATCGACGTAGCGTTCCCGCTCGAACATCCATAATTGGGGATGCAGGGCAATGGATTGAGCGATGGCGTGGGCTCGAATCCGCCCGGTTGCGCTCATTTCCGCCCGGAGCCCCCCATAGCTGATCAGACCAAAGCCAACCGGAGGCAGCAGACCGAACAGCAGCGACAAAGCGATGCCAATCCGGGCCAGACCATGAACCCGGCGGGTGAGAGGGTCGATTCCGCCGATCATCGCCCCAAGGCCGGACTCATCCCCAGAGACGGCAACCGCTTCGCCACCGCCGGGCCGATCAGATAGTCAAGCAGGGCCCGGGCTTCGGACGAGGGATGCGCGCCGACAATGATCCAGTAATCGCGATACAGCGGGTAGCGACCAGCGCTGAGGGTGGCGAGGTCGGGTTTCTGCCCGGCCAGGGTCAATGGTTTGACTTTGTTCCCCTCGGTGATGACCTGGAGCAGGGTCTGGGTTCCGACCGCCCCCGAGGCGCTGGTGATGGCGGTCGCGGCATCCTGATCGGTGACCGCGATCACCATCCCAGGACGGTCGTGCGCGGCGGTTAAGGCCTCGGCGAGCACCGGGGCGGCAGCGGCGAGTTGGAGCGAATCCGTATCCGAGGGGGGACGCAACACCGGAATGATCGGGGTACCATCGCCCCAAGTCACCCGCCGTCCGGCGAGAATATCGGCCAGACCGGCGAAATCGATCCCGTTTTCGGTCACATCAGGCGAGACCACCACCAGGAACGGGCTCCGGCCCCAGGGGATCGCCTGCAAACCGGCGGCCGTTTCGGCCGGGGTCAGCGGGCGGGCGGCCACGCTGAGATCGATCGCCCCGGCGGCAACCGCGCGGATGCCGCCGCTGGTGCCCAGGCTGGACGGGATGGTGACGGCGTTTCCAGGATGAGCGGCTTCAAAATCGCTTGCCAGAAGTCGTAAGGCTGGGATGGCGGAACCGGTGCCGCCGATGCTGATTCCGGCCGCCAGAGCCGGCTCTGCCAGCAGCAGCAGGGCAACAAACAGAACGCCCCGGCCCAGGACCGGGCGCAGGCGCGCGATCAGTGCATGTGACAAGACGGTTCCCTCCTGCTTCGACCCGGCCGTGCCAGGAGATTTCTGGCGATTCTTACCATTCTCCGCCGCAGGATACAGCAAGCCGGGAGCGGCCAGAAGAGGAGGCCCTTCCTCAACCGAAAGTAAAAACCCCTCCCCCGCTTCCGGGGGAGGGGCAAGACATCAGATCTTCCAGGAGCAAAACCGGAGGACTACTCGCGGCGTTCGCCGAGGAACTGAAGCAGGAAGGTGAACAGGTTGATGAAGTCCATGTACAGCGACAGGGCACCCATGATGGCGGTCTTGGTGGCAACATCCCCGTAATTGGCGCCTTCCCAATAGGTTTCCTTGATGCGCTGGGTATCGTAAGCGGTCAGGCCGGCGAAGATCAGCACACCCGCCGCCGAGATCACGAACTGCATGATCGGGCTGTGCAGGAAGATGTTGACGATGCCGGCGATCATGATGCCGATCAGGCCCATGATCAGGAAGCTGGCGAAGCCAGACAGATCCTTCTTCGTGGTATAGCCATACAGGCTGAGGCCGGCGAAGGCGGCGGCGGTGATGAAGAAGGTGCGGGCGATCGAGGCGCCGGTGAACACCAGGAAGACCGAGGCCAGCGAGGCGCCCATCAACGCTGCGAACACCCAGAACAAGGCCGAGGCGGTCGAGGTACTGATTCGGTCAATCCGGGCACTGAGGAAGAAGACGAACCCGATCGGGGCCAGCATCACCACCCACTTCAGCGGGCTGAACAGGATTGCCTGGGTCAGCGCCGGAACCGAGGCGACCAAAACCGCAACAATCCCGGTCAGGGCCAGAGCCGAGGCCATGTAATTGTAGACCCGGAGCATGTATTGCCGCAGGCCGACGTCGATTTCGGCCGCCCGGGCCTGGTCCATAGTCATATATCTGCGGTCTGTTCCGAAGGCCATTATCCGTT
>Ga0209373_10001148_pt1 | contig 33483 bp, 27 predicted proteins | sample Higcelweek5metaG_FD_187173 | JGI IMG/M metagenome (GOLD analysis project Ga0209373, IMG submission 187173) | Freshwater pond sediment microbial communities from the University of Edinburgh, under environmental carbon perturbations - High... | ecosystem: Environmental > Aquatic > Freshwater >... | reverse complement strand
GTGTGATCGCCCCCACCACGCCCGCCGCGTCATGGACGACCTTACGCCTGGAGGTGAAGCCGAAGCCCTGCGCCTCGCCATAATCCTTCTCCCAGGTCACCTGCGGGAAGACGCGCAGCAGATCATCCCAGCCGGCCAGTGCCATGCCAACCTGCGCCTTGTCCACAGCCCCCAGTGCCGACCCCGCCTCGAACCGGGCCAGCGCCACCAGACGGTCACGGTTGGCCTGGAACAGGTCACGCAGCTTCTTCACCAGGTCGAACCGGCGCGCATGGTCGGTGGACCAGTCGGTGGTATCGAAGGCCCGGCGGGCCGCGGCGATGGCGGCATCCACATCCGACGCCGATGCATCGGCCGCCTGGCCGGCGACGCCGCCGGTCCAGGGATTGATCACGTCGAAGGTCTTGCCCCCCTCGGCCGGGCGCACGACACCATCAATATAGAGCTTGGCTTCAGGCAGGATGGACACGGGCGTGGTTCCTTGGAGCTGGAATGTCGGGGATGCGGCGGCGGTCAGCGATGGCGCGCCTGCAAGGTCAGGTGTTCGATGTTCAGATCGTCGGGCAGGTTGATGATCTGCCGGAAGATTTTGGCCGGAGAGGAGAAGTGGGAGATCGGGCGCGACCGCAGGTCCAGCCCGGCTTTCATGCAGGCCGCTCCGAACTTCTGCGCCACGTCCGGTGTGATATTCCAGGTCATGTCCTCACCCATCATCTGTCCGGCGCGCACGGTGGTGACGCGGATGCCCTCGGCGGCCAGTTCGGCCGACAGCGCCTGGGAAAAACGCTCCAGCCCGGCCTTGCTGCTCTGGTAGAGCGAGAACATCGGGAAGGGCAGGTCGACGGATTCGCTGGAGACATTGATGATGTGCCCGCCCTTGCTCATCAACGGAATGGCGGAGCGGGCGCAGAGGATCGGGCCGATATAGTTGGTCTGTGCCGCCGACAGAATCTGCTCATCCGTCGCCTCCTTCACCAGGAAGGGCTGGTAAATGGCGGCGTTGTTGATCAGCACGTCGATACCCGCACAGCGCCCCCCGATCTGCGCGAAGGCTTCGCGGACCGATGCGGGGTCACCCACGTCGCAGGCCAGCGCATAGGCGCCGTTGCCGATTTCCGCCGCCACCTTTTCCAGCTTGGACAGGGTGCGGCCCAGCAGGACAAGCACATGCCCTTCGGTCGCCAGTTCACGGGCCACCTGCCGGCCCAGGCCGCTGCCGGCACCGGTGATCACAATGGTCTTGGCCATTTCTCGTCCCCCAGAATCATTGTCGTCAGGCTGCACAAGATCAAGGCATTCCGGCAAGCGTGAAGGCCATCGCCCCGGCGATGCTTGGGCCCCCTCAATCCAGCGGCACCGGCGCGCCCGTGCCCATATATTCAGCCAGCACACGGTGGAAATTGGTGACACCGCGTTCCTGCACCGGGTTGGCGCGCGCGCCGGGGAAGCCGCGCGACTTCATGCCCTTCTGCACCTGGCCCATATTGGCGAAGTCCTGGCACAGGACCTTGCGCCAGGTCTCCTCATCCTGGGTCGGTTTGAACAGGTTCTCCGGCTTGGGCTCCTGGCCTTCCGGAAACCGTTCGATCACATAGACTTCGAAGATGCAGCTGTCGGGATCATACCCGTTGGGCCGCGCGCGATAGCACAGCGCGAAGGTCGGCCCCTGGATGACCACGGTATTGGGGAAGATGTGCCAGACGGTGCCGGCCTTGCCGAAATGCGCCGGGTCGATGCGCGGCCAGAAGACGCCGCGCGCCGCGTCATCCTTGGCCGCCTGCATCATCAGATGCGCCTGCACCTGCATGGGCGGCGTGCCCGCCGGCAATTCATCCACCAGCCGCTTGGCCGCATTCACGATGGTCTGCGTGGTGGTGGCGTTCACCTCCTCCCACAACTGCCCGATCACGTCGGCCAGCGCCACGCGCATGTCGATATCGCCCGACACGCCGCCCGACGCCCCGCCGAACCCCTTTTGTGCCGCCGGTCCAAACACGCTGTGCCGTCCATGGGCCTGGCTCCAGGTGGCCTTGGCACCGTACTTGGTCAACTGCGGATGCGTGCCGGGAACATGGTAGCCCTCCACGAACGCCTCGATCGCCACCTTCCAGTTGCAGGGAAAGGTCAGCCACTGGCGCCAGCGATAGCGCATCCGGTCCAGTTCAAACGGCTCCAGCATGTCCGCCGCCACGTCCAGATAGGCACGTAGCGGTTCGGCGTCCGGGTCCATGTTGATGAACACCCAGCCGCCCCAGCTGTCGACCTTCACCTGCTTCATGGTCAGGTTCTCGTCGGTCAGCACCCCTTCCCAATCGTCGCGCGCCAGACAATCGACATTCTTGCCATCCAGGCCCCATTTCCAGCCATGGAACTTGCAGACGAAGCGCTTGGTATGGCCACAGCCTTCGGTCAGGCGCCGGCCGCGATGCAGGCAGACATTGTAATAGGCGGCGATCTTGTCCTCGGCCACGCGGGCGACAATGATGCTCTCATCCAGGATGTCATAGGTAACATAGTCACCAACCTTGGGGATTTCCTCTACCCGGCAGGCCACCTGCCAGATCCTGGCCCACAGCTTGGCCTCCTCCGCCCGCGCATAGTCGGGGCTGGTATAGGCCGCGATGTCGATGATCGTGGGGCGGTCGGAAAGGCTGCGGCTGACCTTGCTGATTTCATTCATGGCGGCGGCTCCGTTCCAGCTCTTTCAGGGTTGCTGAAACCTAGGCTGCGGGCCGGCGGATGAAAAGCGACCGGCCGGGCATGCGGCACCGATATCGCTGCGGCGGGGTTTTGGCCCGCCGGGTTTACGATGGCCCGCGCCCACCCTATTGCTTGGAGCCAGATCAATGACAGCGATGGATCATCCGGCATGTCCGAACAGGCAAGCTTTCAGGGAGCCGGTGTGCGTCTGGCCGCCGACATTTTCGGGCCGGCGAACGGTGTCCCCATCCTGTTCCTGCATGGCAGCGGCCAGACGCGGCAAAGCTGGGGCAAGGCGTTGAACGAGGGGGGAGCGCGTGGCTTCCGCACCATCGCCCTCGACCTGCGCGGCCATGGCGACAGCGAATGGTCGCCCGACGGGCAGTACGAACTGTGCCTGTTCGCCGATGATCTGGCCTGCGTGCTGGAACAGCTCCCTTCCCCGCCCATCGTGGTCGGTGCCTCGCTGGGTGGTCTTGCCGGCATGCTGACGGCGGCACAGGCGCCGCAGCTTCTGCGGGCCTTGGTACTGGTGGACATCACCGCGCGCATCGAATTCGACGGCACGCGGGAGGTGATGGACTTCATGGGCAGCGGCCTGGACGGGTTCGCGTCGCTGGAGGCGGTGGCGGACGCCGTCGCCACCTACCTGCCCCACCGCGAACGGCCCAAGGACACGCGCGGGCTGGCCCGGAACCTGCGCCTGCGGGACGGGCGCTATTACTGGCATTGGGATCCCGCCTTCATGAAGATGGGGGAGAATGCACAAGCACGCAAGGATGCGCCCGCTCGGCTGGAAGCGGCGGCCCGCGCCCTGACCATCCCCACCCTGCTGCTGCGCGGCGGGCGCAGCCGGATCGTATCGGATGCCGGCGCGCGGGAATTCCTGGAACTGGTGCCGCATGCCGAACATATCGACATCGCCGACGCCCATCACATGATCGCCGGCGATGCCAATGACGCCTTCACCAAGGCGGTGTTCGCGTTTGCGGCACGGATCGCTGCGGCCTGATCGGCTACACCTTCCGCATCACCTCGCTGCCCGCCAGTCGCTGCGCCGCCAGTCCCTTCAGTAGGCCGGTCTTCACTTTCTCACTACCGGTCACCGCCCATTCCTGTTCTTCAAAGAACAGGATGGCGCGGGGCACCTTGAAGCTGGCCAGGCGCAGCTTCAGGAAACCGGTGATCTCCGCAATATCCAGCGCCGCACCGTCATGCGGAATGATGCAGGACACGACCAGTTCCCCCAGCGTGTCATGCGGCACACCCACCGTCTGGGCTCGCTTGACGCCCGGATAATTGGCCAGCAGCTCATCCACCTCCTGCGGGGCGACATTGGCACCGCCGGTCTTGATCATGTCGGTCAGGCGGCCTTCCCAGAACAGATATCCGTCTGCATCGACATAGCCACCATCGCCAGTGCAATAGAAGCCTTCCGCATCGAAGCATTGATCCGCCGTCTTGCCGATATAGCCCAGCATCAGGGTCGGCCCCTTGATGGCGATCTCGCCCCGCTGGCCGATGGGCACCACCTCTCCGGTGCGCGGATTGAAAATCTTGAGAATGTTGCCGGGCAGGGGCTTGCCAAAACTGCCGCGATAAATCTCACGCGGGGTATTGGCCGTCACCGCGGCCATGATGGTCAGCGTCTCCGTCGTGCCGAAGGCGGGGCAATGGCGCCAGTTGGTCGAAGCCGTTGGATGCTCCAGCAGCTTCGACCCATAGGTCACGTAATGCAGGCTGGACAGGTTCACATCCGGCCATTTCGGCGACGCCTCCAGCCGTGCCCATTGGTGCGGGCGGCCCATGGGGAAGCTGACCCGTTCCGCCTGCATCAGCGCCAGCGCCTGATCGGCGTTGAACACGGGCTGCAACACTGCCGTCCCGCCTGTGGTCAGGGCGTTGCCCACCACCATGGAGATGATGCCCGACCAGAAAAAACCATTGCCGGTCCAGCAGCGCACGGGGAAATAGTCGGCATCGATATCCATGACGCGCGGCCAGCGCCACCATTGCACCGTGAAGGCGCGATGGGTGTGGATGATGCCCTTGGGCAGGCTGGTGGTACCGGAAGAGAAGAAGATGGCGCCGGTATCCGCTGGCTGTACCGCATCGGCGCGCGCCTGCACCATCGCATCCGAAACCGAACGGCCGCGATCCAGAAAGGCGGTCCAGCTTTCAACCGCTGCCGCGTCCGCCACCGTATCGGGACCGGTGACATTGTCCAAAGCCACCAGACGGCGCAGGAACGGCAGGCGGGTGGAAAGCAGCGCCCCCGGTGGAGCCGTTGCGATCTCCGGCTCCAGCCCCAACAGAATAGCCCCGAAATCCTTTTTCAGCACCTGCCGATCATAGAGCAGAATGGAAACCGCCCCCGCCTTCAACAGGTATTCCAGTTCCTCGGGCGTGGAGAAGGTGGACAGCGATACCGTGACGGCCCCGGCCAGGCCCACGCCGAACACCGTGGCCAGATATTCCGGCCGGTTGGTCATCAGCACGCCGACGCGCGTATCCTTGCCGGCGCCGGCGGCGATCAGGGCCTTGGCCACCGCCACCGACTGGTCCCAGAGCTGATCATAGGTCCAGGCGATCCGCCCATCCCGGCCATGCAGGACCACGGCTTCCCGCCCGGAGAAGCGTCGCGTCACCTCCCGCGCATAAGCACCGATCGTGAGGGGCCCCAGCCCCGGTTCGTCGGACAGGGGCGGGCCATGGATGATGGACGGATGCGACACGTCCGGGGCGGTGGTCGGGCTGGTCATGCTGATGTGCCTTGTCTTACCGGGGCAGCTGTACGGTGGCCTTGCCGGTCAGGATCGTGTCGCCGTTCTGGGTGGTCATGCGGGTCTGGACCAGGATGACTGGACAGCCGAATTCGCTCTCCTCCCGCTTCTCGATCACCTCGCCATCGACGAAGGTGACGTCGCCCTCAAAGGCGGGGCTGCGGAACTGCGTCTTGGAATGCCAGACATAGCCCTCGTGACCGGCCCAATAGGCGACCGTGTCCAGGTGCCAGGCATTCATGGAGGAGCCATAGCCATAGGCGCCACCCATGCCGACATTCTCGCCCTTCTTCTTGTTGATATGGCCTGATGACGGACCGTGATAGAGCCCGTCGCCCCGGCGCGGGTCGATCTTGCGGGCTTCGAAATCATAGGTCATGTCCTTGCCAAAACCCGCATCCTCCGTCGCCGGGTCACGCATGCCGTCTGGCGCGTTCCAGCGCCAGGTGCCCCAGATATTCTGGCGATGGGCGCGGCACTCATTGGCGAAACTGATGATGGAGTGCGGGCCGATCACGCGGCGCGGCAGCTTGTCGCCGACTTGGACGGCATCGAAGCGGGGCGATACGCCCGCGCGGTTGGACAGGATCCAGTCGTGACGCAGCTTCAGGATCTGCTCAAGCTCCTCGTCGCCCCATTCCTTGGGCGCGCGCTTTTCCTTGTCATAGACGGCGCGCTTCTTCGCCTCCTCCACCAGATAGCGGATGGAGGTGGCGCGCTCGCGGGCAACCAGTTCGCCCCTTTGGTTGCGATGCACCGTGTCGCCATCGGCGAACATGGTCGGGCCGGCGAAACTGGTGTCCACCACCTTGTAGCCGGCGAAGGTCCGTTCCTGCACCAGTTTGTCGCCCGGCCGCACCGGCACGCCATGGAACCACCATTCCTCGCCCGCGAAGATCAGGTGCGTGCCCGGCACCTTGCCCACACAGGACGGGTGGCAGCCATGGCCGTAATCCATGGCCACCGTGAAGCTCTGCGGCGCCACGATGCCGCCAAATTTGGACTTCGCGGCGAATTCCTGGTCCCAATGGATGGGATTGGGATAATCCATGGCCTGCACCCAGCGGCGGATATCCGTCGCGTTGCAGGGGTCCCACATCTCCGCGAAGACGATGGGCTTGCCGATCCACTGGTCGACGTCGCTGGTGTCCAGCACGGGCTTGTTCTCGTCGCTCATGATCCAGGCCCCTTGTTCAACGGTTGACATTGACGACGATGCGGCCACGCACCTTGCCGTCGATCAGGTCGGCGCCGGCCTGGATGGCGTCGGCCAGCCCGATCTCCGTGGCGATCGTGTCCAGCAGGGCCGGGTCCAGGTCGCGGGCCAGTTGCGCCCAGGCGTTCAGACGCTTCAGCTTGGGTGCCATAACGCTGTCGATGCCCTGCAGCCCCACGCCGCGCAGGATGAAGGGGGCGACCGAGGCCGGGAAATCCATGCCCTGGGCCAGGCCGCAGGCCGCGACATAGCCGCCATAGCGCACCTGGGCGCAGGCATTGACCAGCGTATGGCTGCCGACGCTGTCCACCACGGCAGCGAACCGTTCCTTCTGCAAGGGCTTGCCCGGCGCCGACAGGGTGGCGCGGTCGATGATGGTGGTGGCCCCCAACGCCTTCAGATAGTCGGCTTCCGACGCCTTGCCGGTGGCGCCAACCACGTTGAAGCCGTTCTTGGCCAGCAGCGCCACGGCCACGCTGCCCACCCCGCCGGTGGCGCCGGTCACCAGCACCTCCCCCTGGTCAGGCGACACGCCATGGGCCAGCAAGGCATCGACGCAGAGTGCGGCCGTATAACCCGCCGTACCGATGGCCATGGCCTGCTTCGCGGTGAACGAAGCCGGCAACGCCACCAGCCAGTCGCCCTTCAGCCGTGCCTGCTGCGCCAGCCCGCCCCAATGCGTCTCCCCCACGCCCCAGCCGTTCAGGACGACCTTGTCGCCCGGCTTCCAGTCGGGATGCGCGCTGTCTGTCACCGTACCGGCCAGGTCGATGCCGGGAACCATCGGGAACTTGCGCACCACCGGGGACTTGCCCGTGATGGCCAGCCCGTCCTTGTAGTTCAGGGTGGAGTAATCGACGGCGACGGTGACATCGCCCTCGGGCAGGGCGGACGGATCGACCTGGGCGACGGCGACCTTCTGGCCGTTCTCGTCCTTCGAAATCAGGATGGCGGAAAACATCGGCTTGCCCCTCTTGGTTCGCAAGGCTGGAAGGGCCGGCTCGGCCGCCCTTCGGGTTTTGCGCAGAGGCTTGCGTGAAGCGGGCAGTCAGGTCAATAAAAATGAGACATATTCACTTGTTTGGAAATACGAGCCAAATCATTGAAATAAAACAGTTTCATCAGTGGCCACCGCGTCGATGCGCACCTGTGGGCAAGCGGGTCAGCCGCCCATCGCCGGAGCGATGACCAGACGGTCCAGGATTTCCGCGATACGGTCCACGGACAGGTCCTGCCCGCGCGCCAGCCACCAGGCCAGCGTGTCCAGCACGCCCGACGCCCCCACACTGATGGCCAGGTCCAGCGGTGCCCAGTCCGGCACCCGCACATCGGCGGGCACGGCCAGCCGCGCCTGACGCACGAACTCCTCCCGCAACCTTGCCGCCGCCCCGCCGGTCAGCAAGGCCGACCACAACCGGCGACGCGCATCCACATACTCGCACAGCGCGCGGCAGCCGGCCCGGCTGTCCATCGCCACCGTCAGGGGCATGGCGCGGCTCAGCAGTTCCGCGATCTCCTGCGCCGCCAGATCGTCCAGCAGCGTGGCCGTGTCCGGGTAGTGCCGGAAATATGTCGCATAGCCGATGCCGGCCCGGGCGCAGAGGTCGCGGATGGTAATCGCCTCGAACGGCACGGTTTCAATCAACTCCAGCAAGGCGGCGCGCAGCGCGGCGCGGCTGCGCCGCACACGCGCATCCTTGTGAATTGACGGAGGGGGAGCAGACGAATTATGATCCATAGTGTATCATAAAATCCCAACTGAAGGTGCATCATGCAGGATGGTGAAACGGCGCCCATCATTGATGGAAACGGCGACGAGCGCAAATCCGCGTGCCTGGCGGCCCGGCATATGGCCGTTCCAGACGGCGTCCGGCGGGTGGAATGTTTCGCCGATGCCCGCGACATCCTGCGCAACCCGGCTTCCCGCCAGGGCGGAGCCGGGGCCGAGCACGTGGATGTCGGCGATCCCGAACAGGTGCCGGTCTTCTATCTGGACGGGGAGATGCACCGCAAGCGGCGCGCTGCCATCGCCAATCTGTTCACGCCCAAGGCCATCGCCACCCGGCATGCCAGGGTGATGGAGCAGACGACCGACGCCCTGCTGGCCCGGTTTCGGACCAGGGGACGGGGGCGGCTGGACGCGATCAGTTTTGAACTGGCCGTTGCCGTGGCAGCGGAGATCGTGGGCCTGACGGAAAGCCCGTCGTGGCAAATGGCGCCCCGCATCGACGCCCTGCTGCGCAGCGCCCTGGCCGGCAAGGGCCTGATGGCGAAGCTGGCCAGTGCGGTGCATGGCCTGCGTTTCTACTGGCAGGACGTGCGGCCCGCAATCAAGGCGCGGCGACGGCAGCGGCGCGACGACATCATCTCCCAGACGCTGGACAAAGGCTATTCCACCCGCGCCATCATGATCGAATGCATGACCTATGCGACTGCCGGCATGGTGACGACGCGGGAGTTCATCACCATGGTCGCCTGGCACCTGTTCGACCGGCCCGACCTGCGCCGGTATTTCCTGGACAGTGACGAAGCCGGCCAGTTCGCCCTGCTGGAGGAGATTCTGCGGCTGGAGCCCGTCGCGGCGATGATCCAGCGGCGGGCTGACGACAATGGCGATAGGGCCGGGATCGACATCCGGGCCGTCAATGCCGATCCGGCCGTGGTCGGCACCTGCCCCCACCGGATTGACCCCGGCCGCGCCCGCCGTCAGGGCCAGAATGGCGGCTATATGAGCTTTGGCGATGGTCCCCACACCTGCCCCGGCCGGCAGGTGGCGATGCACGAGACCCGCATCTTCCTGGACCGGCTGTTCCGGGTACCCGGCCTGCGCCTGTTGCAGGCCCCCGACCTGGGCTGGAACCAGCTGCTGATGGGGTACGAGCTGCGCAATGCGTGGATCGGGTGCGAGAGGACCTAAGGCCATCCGCCCATTGACAGCTGCACATCCATATACTAACCTAGGTTAGTGTTTTCAGTGCGCCGACGAAGGGATCAACCCCGGCGCCCCTTGGAGTGATGACCCGTGAAGAAGATCCTGCTGTTCCTCGCAATGTCCGCAGGCATTGCCACGCCGATCCTGGCGCAGGCCCAGACCGCCCCGGCCAACACCGCAAATGTGGAAGTGGGCAAGCCGCTCGTTGATGTTGACGGCAAGCGCATCGGTGCCGTCTATCGCGTGGGCGAGGATGGGGCCGCCCAGGTGATCATCGACGGCAAGATGTATTCGGTGCCAGCAGCCACCTTGTCGATGGTCGATGACAAGCTGGTGACCAGCCTGAAGAAGAAGGAAGTGCTGGCCAAACGTTGACATCCTTGGGTACCGCCACCCAATCCTGCCCATGGGGGTGGCGCGCCTGAGCCCAAGGTGCCGGTATCCGGGATGGCCTGGATACCGGCTTCTTTTGTTTGGGGGAGCCATGCGCAACATGCGCGACGCCATCACCGGCGGGGGCCGGGCCGCACCGGATTTCGCCCAGGCCTGGGCAGTGGAACGCACGCTGGAGGCAGCGCGGCTGTCCTCGCTGCAAAGGCGCTGGGTGACGCTGGATGAGATCAACTGACCAGACAAACCAGGGAGGCAGGAAATGAAAGGGATCGTGGCCGTGACGGGGGCGGCGGGCGTGCTGGGCCGCAGGACAGTCGAACGGCTGGCCGCGGCCAAATGGATCGTGGTGGGCATCGACCGCGTGTCACTGCCGGGTGACAGCGCGTCCGACATGGATATTGACGGCGTCGATCTGGCGGATGAGGCGGCGATGGCGGGTGCGGCGGAAAGGATCCGCGAGACATTCGGTCGCCTGGATGGGCTGGTCAACGTGGCGGGCGGCTTCCGCTGGGAAACCATCGCCGACGGGGAGGTGGCAACCTGGGACCGGCTTTACACGATGAATGTGAAGACCGCCCTGGTGGCGACGCGCGCGCTGCTGCCCTTGCTGCGGGTCAATGGCGGTTCCATCGTCAATGTCGGTGCGGCAGCGGCGATGAAGGCGGCGGTCGGCATGGGCGCCTATGCGGCGTCCAAGGCGGGGGTCGCCAGGATGACGGAAGCGCTGGCCGAGGAACTGAAGGATGCCGGCATCCGCGTCAACGCGGTGCTGCCCAGCATCATCGATACCGACGCCAACCGCGCCGACATGCCCGACGCCGATTTCTCCCGCTGGGTGGCGCCGGACAAGCTGGCCGACGTTATCGGCTTCCTGCTGTCGCCGACGGCGTCGGCTGTCACCGGGGCATTGCTGCCGGTGACGGGGCGGGTGTGAAATCAGCTACCGGGGTGGTGCCAACGGCTCCACCCCACCCCCACTGAAATCCCTTACTGTCCCGGTCACATATTTCGCATCGGGCGCGTTTTGCGGCTGGAACGTGTAGCATTGGCCCAGCGGCAGGCGGCTCTTGTCCGACCGTTTCTCGAACGCCATCACCCGTCCATGCGCCAGCATGATGCCCCAGCGCAGCAGCCTTGCCGCCTCCTGCTGATCGGCATCCAGCGCCGCGACCCAGGGGCTGATCTGGTCCGGCCTCAGGCCCGCCATTGCCGCCGGCACCTGGAACAGCCCCTGGTCCAGAACCCATTCCAGCATGGTGGCACCATTCAGGCGCAGCTCGGCCCGCACGATCCCGTCCACGGGATCACAGACCAGGATGTCATACTGTACCGGCCCCGAAGCACCCGCATGGGCCGCAGCCAGCAGAGCCAGGTCGTAAAGGTGGGTGCAGTTGGAAAGCTTGGCCCCCTGGCGCACGAACCGGTCGAGCGGCGCGCCGGTGAAGGTCCGTTCCACGATAGCGGGGGCACCTGGACAGGTGGTCCAGGGCACCCGATGCATCACGGCCTCCACCTGGGTGGCGATGCCGTCGGCATGGTGAAGGACGATCCCCATGCAATGGTAATCGTCCTCCAGATCGCTGGCCACCCGTCCCGGTCCCGGCACAACGCGGATGCGCCGCCGGAAGCCGGGGAGTTCATCGATGGTCGGGGCCACAATCAGGCCTGCCAGGTCAGCCAGAGTTCCTCCGGCCCCACGACATGGCCACCATGGTAGCGGACGGTGCGGGCGGGATCGAGGCTGAAGACCGGCAGGCGGGCCAGCAGCTCCTCATAGACCACCTGCAGCTCGATGCGCGCCAGGTGGGATCCCAGGCAGCGGTGTGGGCCCGTGCCGAAGGCGACATGCACCTTATTCTCGCGTTCCAGATCGTAACGTTCGGGCGACGCATATTCCTTGGCATCCAGATCGGCTGCCGGCAGGAACAGCATCACCCGCTCATTCGCCTTCAGATGCGCGCCATGGAAATCGATATCCCGCGTCACACGGCGCGGCGGCACCGTGAAGGTGTAGCGGCGCAGCAATTCCTCCGCCGCCTCCGGGATCAGCTTGGGATTGGCGCGCAGCTTGGCCTGCAGGCCATGGTCGGCGGCCAGATGGCGAACACCATGGCCGATGCCGTTCATCACCGTGTCCAGGCCGGCCAGGAACAACAGGACGCAGTAATTCTCCATATCCTCCAGCGTGGTCTGCGCCCCGCCGATATTGGCCTGCCACAACAGGCTGATCAGATCGTCCTGCGGCTGTTCGCGACGGGCCAGCACGGTATCCCGCATGATGGCAGCCACCTGCACCAGCCGGCGGGCCATCTCGCGCGGGTCATTCTGACCGGCGCTTAGATGCTGTTTCACCAGGGCGCGATAGTCGGCCTGACGTTCCAGCGGCAGGCCGAACATCTTCAAGAACACCTGCACCGGCAGCGGCTCCGCCACTTCCACCATGAACTCCGCGGCGCCTTGCGGTTTGATTTTCTCGATCAGTTCGGCCGCCAGCGCGCGGATACTATCTTTGAGTGCCAGCATCGACTTGGGCGAAAAGGCGCTTTGCAGCGGGGCGCGGTACTGGGTGTGCTCCGGCGGATCGACGTTGATCGGCACAGGCTGCGGGATATGCGGAGCGCCGGGCGGCAATGCGGCCATCATGGCCTTGATCTGCGCGCGCGGCACGATCTCGCTGGAGAAGGTTTCGGTATCGCGCGACGCCTCGAAATTGGCGGCATGGCTCATCAGCATCCAGTGCCCGCCATTGCGCGGGGTCCAGAATACCGGCGGCACCTTTGCTGCCATCTCCAGGATGCGGCGGTGCGGATCGGCCAGATAGTCGGGATCATGAAACATGTCGAAATCATACAGGGCCGTTTCCGGCACATGGTCCGGGCGGGGAACAGCCTGGCTCAGCGTCGCACCAGCACTCATCGGGGGCCTCCAACCTGTTGGGATGCGCGGGGCCTGATCGGGGGTGGCCTCGCGTCCATTCTTCGCTGCTCCGGATTTACTAAACTTGGTTAGTATTTTCAATCCCGCCCCGGTGCCAGATTGACCGGAACCCAAGGGTCCGGCCATGCCGCCGGTCGGACATGGCCTATCCATCACCGGAGCGATGTTGATACAGGCTCTCATTCTGCGGCTGCATTGCCGCACGTCTCCTGGTTCCGGCGGGCCTCAGCGGCGATGTCGTTGGCGGCGATGAAGCCGAAGACCATGGCCGGCCCGATCGTGCCGCCCGCCCCCGGATAGTTCAGGCCGAACGGGCTGCCAGCCGCATTGCCGGCGGCGTAGAGGCCGGCGATCGGCTGGTCCTGCCCGTCCAGCACGCGGGCCAGATGGTCGGTCTTCAACCCGCCCTTGGTGCCCAGATCCCCCAGATATATGGGAATGGCGTAATAGGGGGCACGGGTCAACGCGCCCAGCGCCGGATTGGGCTTGCAGGTCGGATCCCCGAACGTCTTGTCATAAATGGTGCTGCCGCGCCCGAATTCCGGGTCCACGCCCGTGCGCGCCGCCTCGTTCATGCGGGCGACGACCATGTCCAGCTTCTGCGGGTCCAGTTGCAACTGCCTGGCCAATCCCCCCACACTGTCGGACTTGAAGATATAATGGCCCCACCAGTCCACCGGGATCGACCGGTCGGGCATCACGGCGCTGGGCAGGAAGCCGCCGGCGGTGAACTTGGTCCGGAACGTGCCATCAAAGATCAGCCAGCATGGCAGGTTCGCGCCCGAGCGTTTCTGATCCGCTACCATTGCGGCACCGAAACGGTCGTACGAACAACTTTCGTTAACGAAACGATCCCCGTTGCGGTTGACACAGACGCTGTAGGGACGCCCCACATCGAAGATGGCCTGATGCACTTCCTCAAAATTCGAGGCACTGGCGCTGGGCATGATCATGGTCGGCGCCCACCAGCCCTCCCCCGTATGTTCCGTTGCCGCACCGGCGGCTTCCGCCGCGATCAGCGCTTCGCCCGCGTTCGCCCCTTGCGGGGTGGAAGACCACCAGATGGAGGTTTTGACCGGATAGAACCGGTCGCGCAGCTGCTGGCTCCATTCGAATCCGCCGGCGCAGATGACCACCCCATGCCGGGCCGTAATGTCATAGCTTGTGCCGAACCGGCTGACACGCACGCCCGCCACGCGGTCGCCCGCGACCACCAGTTCGTCCAGTCTTGTTTCCAGCCTTATTTCCACGCCCATGGCGTCCAGCTGTTCCAGCATCGGCCCGATCAACGCGGCGCCGGATGTGAACCAGCGGTCGCGTTTCGTGATCTTCCGTGTCGACCGGTCCAGCCAGTAACGCCCGATGACGCGGGCCAGCGCCTGCTTCCATCCCTTGGCGCGGGCGGCGATGGTGAAGGTTTCATTCAAATTCATCGCATAGCGGTTGAACAGCTTGAAGCGCGGAAACTGTTCCCGCACCAGCGGGAACCGGTCCCCCAGCTTGCGCCCATCCCACATGGGCAGCACCAGCGACCGGTCGGTGCGCGATCCCGGCAACTCCGCGAAATAATCCGGCCAGGGCATGGAGATGAAGTTGATGCCCAGCCCGCCCATATAGCGCAGAAGGTCGGCGCCGGTATCCACGAACGCCTCCAGCTTCCGCCTGTTCACCGGCTGTTTGATGACGCCGTCCAGATAGGTCAGTGCCTCTTCCCTTGTGTCCGTGCTGCCGGCCAATCCATGATTGGGGATCCAGGCGACCCCGCCCGAGGTGGCCGAGGTGCCGCCATATTTGTGCGCCTTCTCGACGACCAGCACCGCCAGCCCCAGATCGCGGGCACGCAGCGCCGCCGCCATGCCGGCCGCACCAGACCCCACCACGATCACGTCAAAAATCTCGCCCATCGCTTCCCCCTTATCGCCGCCTTGAGCGGCGGGCAGGAGGGGGAGAGTAGCGACGCCAAAGCCCCGTTTCGACGGCGCGGGCGTGCGACTGCGGGCGGGGGCTTGTCCCTGTGCCCTCAGGGACAAGTGCCGTTCTTGAACTGGCTGTATGTCTGTTGGCCGCAGGATACCGAACCGGGGAGCGTCCATTGTCCGCCTTGCGCAGTATCAGGGTCATCGAACTGGCCGAGACCGTCTCCGGCGAATATTGCGGCCGGCTGCTGGCCGATTTCGGCGCGCAGGTGGTGAAGGTCGAACGGCCCGGTACCGGCAGCCCCACCCGCCGCCTTGGCCCCTTCAAGGAAACAGGAGCGTCTGGGGAGAATAGCGGCCTGTTCGCCTATCTGAACACCAGCAAACAGTCCGTGACCCTGGACCTGTCCACGCCGGACGGTGTCGCGGCCCTGGCTATCCTGCTGAAACAGGCCGACGTGGTGATCGACGATCATGCCCCCGGCTGGCTGGCCGGCATCGGCCTGGACCCCGGCACGCTGGCGCAGACCCACCCCGGCCTGATCCTCTGCGCCATCACCCCGTTCGGCCAGGATCCGCCGGCGGATCGCCGCCACGCCACCGACCTGACAGTGATGCATGCCAGCGGCTGGGCCTATCACACACCCAGCGCGGAGACCAAACGCCCGCCGCTGAAGGGGGCCGGCCGCTTCATGCCCAGCTACGAGGCGGGGCTGGAGGCCGCGATGTGCATCGCTGCCTGCCTGCATGATGATCGCGGCCGCTTCATCGACCTGTCGATGCAGGAGGTGATGGCATCGCGCGCCGATTATGTGCTGGGCCAGATGGTGGCGGGCGACATGGATGTGGACAATGCCCGCACCCGCTTCGACCTGGGGGGCCCGGCTGGCATCTTCCCCTGCCGCCAGGGCTTCGCCTATCTGTGGATGTCCATCGCCCCGCATTGGCAGGCGGTCCGCACCCTGCTGGGCGATCCCGCCTGGATGTCGGCCTTTACCGACGACTGGCTGGAACGCGGCCTGACACCGGAACGCATCGCCGATTGCCGCCATCACATCGGTGACTGGCTGAAGGGGCAGGACAAGGACGAGGTCTCCGCCCGCGCCCAGGCGCTGGGCATCATCATGGTGCCGGTCAATGACCCGGGCGACCTGATCCGCCATCCACAGTTCCTTCACCGCGCCTTCTTCACCGAACTGACCCACCCGGCCCTGGGCACCGCGCTTTACCCGACAGCCCCCTACAAGCTGTCTGCCACGCCGGTGGCTCTGACCGGTGCCGCTCCGCTGCTGGGCCGCGACAATGCCCAATTCCTCGCCTGAAGGGAGTGATCCGATGAGCATGGTGAAGCGGGGCGGTCCCCTTCAAGGCGTCCGGGTGCTGGAACTGACCAAGGTCTGGGCCGGCCCCTATGCCGGACGCCAGCTGGCCTTCCTGGGCGCCGAAGTGATCAAGGTGGAAAGCCTTGGGTCGCTGGATGTCACCCGCGTCTATGGGGTGAAGGATATCGACAAGGCGCCCGGCTTCATGGCCGTAAACCCGCAGAAACTGTCGGTGCAGATCGACATGAAAACAGCCGAAGGACTGACGCTGCTGAAGGACCTGGCGTCGACATGCGACATCCTGGTGGAGAATTTGCGCCCCGGCGCCATCGACCGGCTGGGCATCGGGTACGAGGCGCTGCGGCAGGTGCGGCCCGACATCATCTTCGTCTCCATGGGCATGTATGGCAATGACGGTCCACTGGCTTACCAGACCGGGTACGCCCCATGCTTCGCGGCACTGGGCGGCCTCTCCTCCCTGGTGGGGTATGAGGGGGAGGCGCCGCGCGGCATGAATATCCGCTACGCCGACAGTACCTTCGGCACCGCCGCCGCCTTCGCGGCCCTGGCGGCCCTGAACCACCGCAAGCGCACCGGCGAGGGGCAGTTCATCGACGTCTCGGCGGTGGAGACGATGACCAGCATGATCGGTGACAGCGTCATGGCGTTCAGCCTGAACGGCCGTGTCCCGGCCTGCGACGGTAACCGCCATGCGGAGATCGCCCCACACGGCGCCTACCCCTGCGCCGGCGGCGACTGGATCGCCATCGCCGCCCAGGATGATACCGCCTGGACGGCCCTTGCCGCATGTATCGGCATCCAGGAGAGCCGCTTCACGACGCTGGCCGGCCGCAAGGCGCATGAGGCGGAGATCGATGACGCCCTCGCCGCCTGGACAGCATCCCAGGACGCCGCAACCCTGGCGGCAACGTTGCAGGCGCAGGGCGTGGCGGCAGCGAAAAGCGCATCGTCGGTTGATCTGGTGGCCGATACCCATCTCTGGGGCCGGGAATTCTTCCGGCCCGTCATCGATGCACAAGGGGAGGAACGGTCGATCATCGGCCCCGGCTACCGCATGAGTGACGCCGCCGCCCTGACGGATTGCGCACCGACACTGGGCCAGCACAATGAATATGTCTTCGGCGACATCATGGGCCTGTCGGCGGCGGAGCAGCGACGGCTGGCCGATGCCGGCGCCATAAGATGATGCGCGCCGCCATCGCCACGGGTGGGGCCGGCCTGACCGGCCTGACATTCCGGGACATGCCCGTGCCGGAACCGGGCCCCGGTGAGGCGCTGGTGCGCCTGACCGCCGCCACCTTGAACTACCGCGACCTGATCATGCTGAAGGGGCTGCTACCGGGTCTGGCCAAGCAGCCGGATTATGTGCCCCTGTCCTGCGCCGCCGGCAGCGTGGTGGCGGTCGGTACCGGCGTGACCCGTGTGAAGCCCGGCGACCGGGTCAGCCCGCTGCTGGCCCAAGGCTGGATCGACGGCCCGCCCGATCCCAAACGCATGCTGGGCGCCAGCCTGGATGGCGTGGCCCGCCCCTTTGCCACCTTCGACGCGGAAAGCCTGGTTCTTCTGCCCGATGCGCTGGATGATATGGAGGCGGCATCAATGCCCTGCGCCGGCCTGACCGCCTATAGCGCGCTGTTCAGCGTTTGCACCCTGCAGCGCGGTCAATGGGTGCTGGTGCAGGGTACCGGGGGCGTTTCCATCGCCGCCTTGCAATGGGCCAAGGCGGCCGGCGCCCATGTCGCCGTCACCTCCTCTTCCGATGAGAAGCTGGCCCATGCCGCCTCGCTGGGGGCTGACCTGACCGTCAATTACCGCACCGTGCCCGATTGGGCGGGGGCGGTCAGCGCCCTGCTGGGCCATGGGGTGGACATCGTCATCGACGTGGTCGGCGCCGGCGGCCTGGACGCGTCGGCCCGCGTGCTGCGCGACGGTGGGGTGATCGCCGCCATCGGCATGCTGGACGGCCCCTTCAACTGGACCGCCAAGGAATATCGAGGCCGCCGCATCCTGCCCGTCACCGTCGGCAACCGCGCCCGGCATGAGGCGATGCTGGCCTTCGCCGCCCGCCACCGGGTCAAACCCATCGTGGAGGCGGTATATGCGCTGGACCGCCTGTCCGACGCGATGGCCCACCTGGAAAGCGGCCGTTTCTTCGGCAAGATCGGCATCGACATCAACGCGTGAGGAACAGGACATGACCGCAGCCGCGGAGCGCCCTTCGGCAGAGGAGATCATCCTCTATCAGAAGGACCCGAAGACCAAGATCGCCACCATCACGCTGAACCGGCCAGACGCGCTGAACGCGCCCACCATCGCCGCCCGCCAGCGCTATGCAGCATTGATCCACCGCGCCAATGTCGATGACGACGTGAAGGTGCTGGTGGTGCGCGGCGTGGGCAACAACCTGGGCAGCGGTGCCGACCTGGGTGAACAGGCCGACATGCTGGGCGACAATCCCGACTTCTCCTTGCTGCATGAATTCGGCATCGGGGCGGATGAGGATGTGAAATACCCACCCAAGGGCTCCTACCGCTATCTGGCGCAACTGACGCAGCTTTATGCCAATTCCGCCTTCGGCTGCCGGTCCCTGCAGGATTTCAAGAAGATCAGCATCGTGGAGGCCAAGGGCTATTGCTATGGCTGGCACTTCTACCAGACGGCCGATGCCGATCTGGTGATCTCCTCCGACGACGCCCTGTTCGGGCATCCGGCCTTCCGCTATGTCGGCTGGGGGCCACGCATGTGGCAATGGGCCACCATGATGGGCATGCGCAAGTTCCAGGAAATGGTCTTCACCGGCCGCCCCTTCACGGCGAAGGAAATGTATGAGTGCAGCTTCGTCAACAGCGTCGTGCCCCGCGCCGACCTGGAGGCGGAAGTGGCCAAATATGCCAAAGCCTGCGCCAGTACGCGACCCACCGACGTGGTCTATATGCAGAAGACCCTGTTCGAGATCATGAAGCAGCAGCAGGGCGAATATATGGGCTCCATCATGACCGCCTGGCTGGAATCCATGTTGCCGCTGGTGAAGAATGACGGCGGCGAGGTGACGCTGGGCGACGATGCCTTCGACAAGGGCATCAACAATGTCGTGAAGGATAATGACGCGATGTTCCCGCCGGAATGGCGGTTAGCCAAGGGCGCGCGGCGGCGGACGGAATGAGGGTGAGGGGGCGGCGCCCCCTCACAACCTTTCCACGATGGTGACGTTGGCGATGCCGCCCCCTTCGCACATGGCTTGCAGCCCATAGCGACCACCGCGTGCCTTCAGGGCGTGGATCAGCGTCGTCATCAGCTTGGTTCCCGACGCGCCCAGCGGATGGCCCAGCGCGATGGCGCCGCCATTGACGTTGAGCCGGTCGGTGTCCACGTCCAATGCCTTGGCCCAGGCCATGGGGATCGACGCGAAGGCCTCGTTCACCTCGAACAGGTCAATGTCTGACAAGGACAGGCCGGCGCGCGCCAATGCCCGCCGGGTGGCCGGGATCGGTTCCTCCAGCATGATCACCGGGTCGCCGCCGGTGACCGTCAGGTTGACGATGCGGGCCAGCGGCGTCAGGTTGAAACGGCTCACCGCCGCCTCCGACGCCACCAGCACGCCCGACGCGCCGTCCGTCATCTGGCTGGCATTCGCTGCGGTGATTGATCCACCCTCGATGATGGGTTTCACCGACGCCATGCCGACAAGGGAGACGTCGAAGCGCACGCCCTCATCCTGCATGAACAAGTCGGCGCCCGTTTCCACCGGCACGATCTCCGCCGTAAAGGCGCCTGACCGGATCGCCACCGCCGCCCGTTGATGGCTGCGCAGGGCATATTCGTCCATGTCAGTACGGTTGAAGCCGTATTTGTCGGCAATGGCCTGGGCGCCGTGGAACTGGTTGAATTCCTTGACGCCGTAGCGGGCCTGGATGCTGGCGGGCCATGGGCCTTCCCCGATCCCGGCTTCGGCATGCAGGCGGAAGTTGGAGCCCATGGGCACGCGGGTCATGCTTTCCGCCCCCGCCGCGATCACCAGATCCTGGGTGCCGGACATCACCGCCTGGGCTGCGAAGTGCAGCGCCTGCTGCGACGAACCGCATTGCCGGTCGATGGTCACCGCCGGCACGCTGTCGGGCAGCCTGGACGCCAGCACCAGATTGCGGCCAAAGGCGAAGGCCTGTTCCCCCGCCTGGGTGACGCAACCGACGATGACATCGTCGATGGCACCCGGATCGACGCCCGACCTGTCGACCAGCGCATTCAGGATGACGGCACCCAGGTCCGCCGGGTGCATGCCCGACAGCGCGCCCTTGCGTTTGCCACCGGCGGTGCGGGCGGCCGCGACGATATAGGCTTGCGCCATGATCATTCTCCTGTCTTCACGAAATCGGGCTTCCGCCTTGCCAGGAAGGCGGCGATGCCTTCCTTCCCGTCGCCGGTGCGCGCCTGGGCGCTGATCGACCGGCTTTCCGCGTCCAGCTGCGCCTCCAGACTGTTCACCCCGCTTTCCAGCAGCAGGCGGCGGGTGGCGCCCAGCGCCGTCATGGCCCCTCGCGCCAGTTCATGGGCCAAGGCCCCGGCCTCTTCCCGCAGGGCGCGATCCGCCACGACGCGGGTGGCAAGACCGATCTCCGCCGCCGCCGCCGCCCCGATGCGGCGATTGCGCAGGCATAGTTCCTGAGCCCGGCGCATGCCCACCAGGCGCGGCAGGAACCAGGTGGTGCCGCCATCGGGCGACATGCCGATGCCGGTATAGGCGACGGTGAAATGGGCCGCCGGATCGGCCAGCACGATGTCGCCCAGGATGGCCAGGCCAAAGCCCGCCCCCGCCGCCGGGCCGTTGACGGCCACGACCAGCGGCTTGTTCATCCGGGCCAGCCGGGCGACGGCGGCATGCACATAGGCCGTGATCTCCTTCAGGAATCCCGGCAAGGTCTCTCCGGCCGCCGCGAACGCCGCGACGTCGCCACCGGCGCAGAACAGCCGCCCCTCGCCGGTCAGCAGGACGCAGCGCACGCCGTCATCCTCCTCCAGCGTGATCACTGCCTCCATCAGGGCGCGGGCCATGGGAATGTCCAGCGCATTGCCCACCGACGGGCGGTTCAGGATGATCCATGCGACGGGGCCGTCGCGCCTGATCAGGATGCTGTCGGTCATGGCATCACCGCGGCGCCATGCGGATGGCACCATCCAGGCGGATGACCTCGCCATTCAGCATTGGATTGGCGATGATCGCGGCCACCAGTTGGGCATATTCCGACGGCTTGCCAAGACGGCTGGGATGCGGCACCTGGGTACCCAGGCTGTCCTGGGCAGCCTGCGGCAGGCCCATCAGCATCGGCGTCAGGAAGATGCCGGGTGCCACGGTGACGACGCGGATGCGATGCTGCGCCAAGTCGCGCGCCGCCGGCAGGGTCAGGCCGACCACCCCGCCCTTGGATGAGGCGTAGGCCGCCTGCCCGATCTGACCGTCATAGGCGGCAACCGACGCCGTGTTGACGATCACCCCCGCCTCCTCCCCCTCAACCCCCGCCGCGATCAGGCGGGCGGCGAATTTGGAGATCATGTTGAAGGTGCCGATCAGGTTCACCTCGATGGTGCGGCGGTAGGCGTCCAGGGAATGCGGCGAACCATCCTTGCCCACGATGCGCCCCACCGGCGCCACGCCGGCGCAATTGACCAGCACCCGGGCCGGGCCGTGCGCGGCTTCCGCCGCCGCGAAAGCCGCCACCGCACTCGCCTCCTCGGTCACATCCACCTTGAAGAAGGCGCCACCGATCTCCTGCGCCGCCGCCAGTCCCGTCGCCTCGTCCCGGTCGAAGATGGCGACGCGGGCACCGGCGCCGGCCAGCATCCGCGCCGTTTCATTGCCCAAACCCGATGCGCCGCCCGTTACCACGGCGGCCAGACCTGTCAATTCCATGTTCCTTGTCTCCGGATTGATCGACACAGGCGGGCATTAGGGGGCAGGAAGGCACCCGGCGGGCAAGGCGCCAATGACGCCAGGACCATCAGGGACAAGTCAGAGTGCGCTTCTGCTGATTGAGCCCGGCAGAAGCCCGGGTCTATAGGATGGTCACAGCAGACAGCGAGGAACGCATGTCGGACACCCGATCCCTAGAGACCCTGCGCACGCAGGTCCGCACCTGGCTGACGGCCAATGTCCCGGTCGGCTGGCGCGAGCACATGACCGGCTGCGGCCAGGAAATCTTCGTCGAAGCGCAGCGCGACTGGCTGGCGAAGCTGGTCGATGCCGGCTATGCCACCCCCCACTGGCCCGCCGAATGGGCGGGCGGCGGTCGTGGCCTGGCCGAACAGCGCGTGATCTATCAAGAGATCGCCCGCATCGATGCCCCACGCCTGATCCTCTATTTCGTATCGCTCTATCATGCCGCCATGACGCTGCTGGAATGGGCCTCGCCCGAGCAGGCGCGTCAGCATCTGAACGGCATCCTCAAGGGCGACATCTGGTGCCAGGGCTTTTCGGAACCCAATGCCGGCTCCGACCTGGCGGCGCTGCGCACCAAGGCGGTGCGCCAGGGCGATGTCTATATCGTCAATGGCCAAAAGACCTGGTCCACCATGGCGCAGTTCGCCGACAAATGCCTGCTGCTGGCCCGCACCTCCGGCGACGGGCCAAAGCAGGCCGGCCTGACCTACCTGATCCTGGACATGCGCAGCCCCGGCGTCACGGTCCGCCCCATCGTGCAGATCACCGATGACGAGGAATTCGCCGAAATCTTCCTCGACAATGTCGAAATCCCCGTTTCCAACCGCTTAGGCGCGGAAGGCCAGGGTTGGGCCGTGGCGCAATCGACGCTGGCGTCGGAACGCGGCCTGACCTTGCTGGAACTGAGCCGCCGGATGCAGGGCATGCTGTGGCGCATCGTGGCGGCGATGGATGCCGCCGGCCGGCGGGGCGATCCGCTGGTCCGGCGCGACCTGGGCCGGCTCCACAACCACGTCTCCGCCGTCTGCGCGCTGGCCGACAATTACCTGTCGGGCCGCATCGACGGCACGGAACGGGCCGGTGACGCCTCCATCGTCAAGCTGGCCTATGCACGGGTCTTGCGCGCCTACACCGCCTTGGGCCTGCGCCTGGGCGGCATCGACGCACAGGTCCATCAGGATTTCACGCGCGGCGGCAGCCAGGAAACCGGCAATTGGGCCGTCGATTTCATGAACAGCTACGCCTGGTCCATCGCCGGCGGGTCGGATGAGGTCCAGCGCAACATCATCGCCGAACGCATGCTGGGCATGCCGCGCGAACCCAAACATTGGCAGGGGACGCCATGAGGATCGAACAGACCGAACTGCGCGACGCCGCGCGCGACATCCTGGCCGGGCTGGCCGGTGCCGCTCCCGATACCGCGTGGCGGACATTGGTGGAGGCGGGGTGGACCGCCATCACGGCGCCGGAAGCGGCGGGCGGCCTGGAACAGCCGCTGGAAGCCGCCTGCTGGCTGCACCAGGAACAGGGGTTCGCCCTGTCGCCGCTGCCCCTGCTCTCCGCCCTGCTGGCCACCGACGCCCTGGCCGCCGCCGGCGTGGACCTGCTGAACCGGGTGGTGGCGGGGGAACGGCTCGCCGTCTCGTTGATTGATCCGGGGCTGGCGGATGTGACATTGGCCGCGGGCCGCCTGTCGGGTACGCTGAAGGCGGTTGAGAATGCGGGCAGCGCCTGCAGGCTGCTGCTGCCCTTGCCCGGCCACCTGATCCTGCTGCCGCTGGACGGGGCCGGGGTGACGGTGACGCCGCGACGCATGTGGGATGAAAGCCGGTCACTGGCGGATGTCACCCTTGCCGGCGCGCCCCTGTCCGGTGCGCAAATCCTCGCAGAGGGGGCGGCGGCCAACCGGGCACTGACGGCCCTGCGTACCCATCTGCATTTCGCCATCGCCGCCGACAGCATCGGCGGGGCCCAGGCTCTGCTGGCCCAGACGGTCGATTACCTGAAGACCCGCCGGCAGTTCGACCGGCCGCTGGCCATGTTCCAGGCCCTCAAGCATCGCTGTGCCGACCTGACCATGACCCTCGCCTCGGCGCAGGCCCTTTTGTCCGACCATCTGCGCGCCTTGCAGGAGGGGCGCGGCGATCCCGTGTCCCTGGCCATGGGCGCGAAATCACTCTGCGCGTCGGCTTTCCGGGCGGTGGCGGAGGAGGCGGTGCAGCTTCATGGCGGCATCGGCATGACCGCGGAACACCCCTGCCACCATTATGTGAAGCGGGCACTGCTGAATGAACAGCTGGCCACGCCGGACGATATCTGCGATCTGGCCGTGGCGGACGCGTTCATCGCCTCGCTGTCGGCGGCGTGAGGGGCCACGTCTACAGCGCCTGCATCAATTCTGCCACCTTGGCCTGCCACGCGGCAACGCCCGCCTCCTTCACCGGTCCATAGCCGGCGATCAGGCGGGCGGCGCCGGCGATCTCCACCGCGCGGTCGATATTCCCGCCGGTCAGGCCCTTGGCCAGGCGCATCACCAAGTCGCGATAGTCCACGATCAGCCGGCGTTCCATCCGCCGTTCGGCCGTCATCCCGAATATATCGAACGGCGTGCCGCGCAGGCGCTTCATCCCGGCCAGCAGCTTGAAGACGGGGAATATCCAGGGTCCGAACGCAATCTTCCGGGGCCGCCCCGTCCGCGCATCGCGGCGCCAGGACAGCAGCGGCGGGGCCAGGTTCAGCGAAACCTTGTAATCCCCGTCGAACTGGGCCGCCAGGCCTTCACGGAATGCGGGCAGGCTGTAGAGGCGCGCCACTTCGTACTCATCCTTGTAGGCCATCAGGCGGGCCAGTTGTTCGGCCACCTGCATCAGGAAGGGCCGGGCCTGCGCACCGCCCGCCACCGCCGCCAGATCCGCCATGAAGTCCGTGAAGCACCTTGCATAGGCATCATCCTGATAGTCGGTCAGGTACCGTCGCCCGCGCTCTACCAGTCCTTCCAGGTCGACCGGCACCGCCGGTGCCTCCAACTGGGCGAAGGCCAGCAGTTCCCTTGGCTTCACGGCTGCCAGACGGCCGATGGCAAAGGCCTGCAAATTCGCCTCTACCGCCGTACCGTTCAGACGCACGGCCTGTTCGATGGCGTCCAACCCCACGGGCAGCAATCCCTTCTGTGCGGCGAAACCCACCATCATCAGGTTGGTGAAGATCGTGTCGCCCAGCAGGCGGGCAGCCAGCTCGTTGGCCCGCAGCAGGGCGACGTTCGCGTCCTCCACCCTCCCCCGGAAGGCGGCCAGGAAATTATCGGGGGACAGGTCCAGATCCTTGCGGGTCTGGAACTCGCCCGTGGGCACCACGTCCTGGTTGGCGATGATACGGCTGTCGGCGCGCAGCGTCCGCACCACCTCGGGGCCCGACGCCACAATCAGGTCGCAGGCCACCAGCAGGTCGGCCTGGGCCTCGCCCAGCCGCGCGCTGGGGATGGTGGCAGCCTCCCGCGCGAAGCGGACATGGCTCATCACCCCGCCGCCCTTCTGCGCCATGCCGGTCATGTCCAGCACCTTGGTGGCCTTGCCCTCGATATGGGCGGCAGTGCCCAGGATGGCGCCGACAGTCAGCACGCCGGTGCCGCCGATGCCCGTCACCAACATGGAATAGCTGTCGGTGACATCGACGATGGACGGTACCGGCAACCCGGCGATCAACCCCTTCAGCACGCCCATGTCACGCGCGCGCTTGGCCGGCTTCGCCCCGCGCAGGGAGACGAAGGAGGGGCAGAAGCCCTTGATGCAGCTGTAATCCTTGTTGCAGTTGGACTGGTCGATCACCCGCTTGCGGCCCTGCTCCGTCTCCAGCGGCGCCACGGAGACGCAGTTGGACTGTACCGAACAATCCCCACACCCCTCGCAGACGGCGGGGTTGATGTAAAGGCGCAGGTCCGGGTCGACCAGGGTGCCGCGCTTGCGGCGACGGCGCTTCTCATTGGCGCAGGTCTGCTCATAGACGATGGCGGAGACGCCCCTCACCTCCCGCAATTCCTTCTGCACATCCTCCAGATGGTCGCGGTGCAGGATGCGCAAGCCGGCGGGAAGATCAGCCTTGGCCCATTTCTCCGGCTCGTCGCTGACCAGGATGACGGGGTCGACCCGTTCGGCCAGCAGTTCCTTCACAATCATCTCCACCGAGACATCCGCCTCCAGCGGCTGACCGCCGGTCATGGCGACGGCGTCGTTATAGAGGATCTTGAAGGTGATATTCGCTTTCGCCGACACAGCCGCGCGGATGGCCAGCGTGCCGGAATGGGTATAGGTGCCATCGCCCATATTGGCGAAGACGTGGCTGGTTTCCACAAAATGCTGTGCCCCCACCCAGGGCAGCCCCTCCGCCCCCATGCCCACCACATTCATGGTGCGACGCTCCGGCATGAAGGCCGCCAGGCCATGGCAGCCCGTGGCGCCTAAGGCGAAACTGCCGTCCGGCACATGCGTGCTGGTATTGTGCGGGCAGCCCGAACAGAAATAGGCGGGCCGGACGGCAGCGGGCGGCTTGGTGGCCAGTGCTTCCAGCGCAACCCGCTTCGCGGCCCTGTCCGCCACCGACGGGTCCAACATGCCCAGCCGTTCCAGCTGCCGCACCAGGGCGCGGCGCACCGCACCGGGGTCCAGCACGCCATCCAGCGCGAACAGCTTGCACCCCGCCTCGTCCCGTTTGCCGATGATCTCCGGCCGGCGCCCCTCCATCCCGTAGAGGGCGGAGGCCAGTTGTTCTTCGATGACGGGCCGCTTCTCCTCCACCACCAGCAGGGTCTGTACCCCGGCACAGGCATTGCGCATGAAATCGGGGTCCAGCGGCCAGGTCATGCCCAGCTTGACCAAACCCAGGCCCATGGCCCGGCACCGCCCCTCGTCCAGCCCCAGGTCACGCAGCGCCTGACGGACATCCAGCCAGGACTTGCCTGCCGTGACGATCACCAGTTTCGCCGCCGCCGGTGCGATATCGACGCGGTTCAGACCGTTGGCGCGGGCGAAGGCGAGAGCGGCGGGCAGCCGTTCATTCACCACCAGCGCCTCTTGGGCCAGGGCCGGCAGGCCGCGACGCAGGTTCAGCATGGTGCCGGGCGGCAGGGTGGGCCGCGTGTAGGATGGTGTGGCCAAGGTGATGGACGAGGTCAGGTCCAGCGTATCCGTCACCGTCTTCAGCCCGACATACAGCCCGCTGAACCGCGACATCGCCCACCCGGTCAGGCCATATTCCAGGATCTCGTCCGTGGTCGATGGCGCCAGGACCGGGATGAATCCGGCAATCAGCGTATGCTCGGACTGGTGCGCCGATGCCGACGACTTGGCGGCGTGATCGTCGCCCGCCACCACCAGCACGCCGCCCTTTGCCGCCGTGCCCTCGAAATTGGCCAGCTTGAGTGCCTCGCAGGCGCGGTCCACGCCCAGGCCCTTGGCGTACCAGAGGGCGAAGACCCCCTCATATTGCGACGGGCCGAACCAGGAATGCTGCTGTGTGCCGCGCAGGCTGGTGGCGGCCAGTTCCTCGTTCAGCCCCGGTTCGAAATGGATATTGTGGGCCTGGAGCAGCTTCTTGGAACCCCAGAGCTGGGCATCCAGCGTCGTGATGGGCGAGCCGCGATAACCGGTGACATAGCCGGCCGTCTTCAATCCCGCGGCATGGTCCAGGCGGGCCTGGTCGATGGGCAGGCGCACCAGTGCCTGCATGGAGGACAGGAAAACCTGGCCCGACCGTTGCTCATATCGGTCTTCGAGCGTCACAACGGTCTTGGTCAAGGCGGGGGCTCCCTGGGTTCAACAATGTCTGGACCTTCATAGCCCATGGGCCGCGCGCGCAATTGCCCCCCGCCGCCCTCTGGCTTGCCCGCCGCTGCGTGCCCCGCCCGCCATCCTGGATAAGCCGCCCCTCCCCCCCAGTCATCGCCGCCGCAAGGGAGTGTTTATAAAGGATGGACAAGGGGGCACACCGGCGCCCCCATCCTCCCCTCGAGTGGACGCAATGCAATTCGTATGGTCCGATTTCCATCGCGACTTCCGTCAGCGCATCCGTGATTTCCTGGCGGCCAACCTGCCGCCGGATTGGGAACGCATGGCCCATCACGGACCGGGATCGGAAGGGCAGACGCATTTTTCACGGGCGATCTGCGGCAAGCTGGCCGAAGCCGGGCTGCTGATCCCGCATTGGCCGGCACAATGGGGCGGCCAGGGGCTGGACCCCTGGTGCCAGATCATCCTGGCGGAGGAGATGTGGTCAGCCGGGGAGCCGCGCGGTGCCCAGTACATGAATGTCAACTGGATCGGCCCGACCCTGATGCGCTATGGCAGCGCCGAACAGCGTGCGCGCTACCTGCCGCCCATCGCGCGCGGCGACGCCGTCTGGTGTCAGGGCTTTTCTGAACCCGATGCCGGGTCGGACCTGGCGTCGCTGCGCACCCGGGCCGTACAGGACGGCGATAAATACCGCGTCACGGGCCAGAAGATCTGGACCTCTTATGCCGGGCTGGCGGAAACCTGTTTCCTGCTGGCCCGCACCAGTGCCGACCGCAAGCGCGGCATCTCCATCTTCCTGGTGCCCATGGACAGCCCCGGTATTGAGGTGCGGTCCATCCCCAGCCTGATCGGCGAGGGCGACATCCATGAAGTGTATTTCGACGATGTCGAGGTGCCGGCATCCGCCCGCCTGGGCGCGGAGGGGGAGGCGTGGGAGATCATCGCCTTCTCCCTGGCCAATGAACGCCTGGGCATCCCGCGCTACGCCCTGGCGCGGCGCGCGCTGGACCGCGCCGTGTCGATCCTGCAGGCCCGCGACGGTTTCGGGCGCGAGGCGGTGCGTATCGCGGCAGCCAAAGCGGCGGGCCTGTGCGAGGCGGCGCGCATGTCAGCCTATGCCCTGATCGACCAGCGGGCGCGCGGCATCCCCATCGGGGGCGAGGCCAGCTCCGCCCGCGTCGCCACGGTCATGGCCGAACGCAGCGTGGGCGAATTCGTGGTGGAACACCTGCCTGAGACCCTGTGCGGGGAAGAGGGCGACCCGCTGCTGAAGGCCCATCACCAGCGGGCCATCGTGGCCGGCATCGCGTCGGGTGCTGCTGAAATCCAGTTGAACCTCGTGGCCGGCGACGTGCTGAAGCTGCCCAGGGAGACCCGTTGATGGAACTGTCACTGAACCAGGACCAGTCGGTCATCCTGGATGCCGTCGATAGCCTGTGCCGCGCCTATCTGGTGCCGCCCGCCGACAGCCGCTATTTCGCGTTGACCAGTGAGGCACTGGACCGGGAACTGGCAGGGGCCGGCTTTCTGGATGTCGGGTTCGATCCCGACCTGGGGACGCTGACGGCGGCCCTGGTGCTGGATCGGCTGGCCCGCCTGCCCTTCGCGACGGAAGCCGCCGCATCGCTGCTGGTGCGCCCGCTGCTGGGGGAGGTGCCGGGCCCGCTCTGCCTTGTCGATGCATCGACCCCCGCCAGCCCTGTCCGCTTTCTGAAGGCGGGTGCCAGCGTCATCACTTTACACGCGGACCGGGTCACGCTGCTGACGGCCAGGGCGGAACAGGTGCGGCCCGTGGACAGTCTCTACGCCTATCCCATGGGGATGCTGACGAATACCGGCGGTGCCAGATGCTTGAATGTGTCGCCGGACGCGCTGCGGACCCGCTGGCGCATTGCACTGGCGGTGGAGATGGCGGCCCTTCTGCATGCCGCCATCGACTGCACCGTCACTTATGTCAGTGAGCGCAAGCAGTTCGGCAAACCGCTGGCCCTGTTCCAGGCCATTCGCCACCGCCTGGCGGAGGCCGCCGTGCGGGCCAATGGCGCCCGCTGGCTGGCGCTGCGGGCGGCGGGAACGGAAAGTCCGGGCGATGCCGCCCTGGCCGCCCATGTGGCGCAGGAGGCGGCGAATGCCGTGATCTATGACCTGCACCAGTTCCTGGGCGGGATGGGTATCACGCTCGAACATCCGCTGCATCTCTGGACCTACCGCCTGAAGGCGCTGGCATCCGATTTGGGGGGCCGGGCCGTGAACGCGGCCGATGCGGCAGCCCTGATCTGGACAGCGGCATAGGAGACGCGATCATGAGCTTCGAACCCGAACGCGACGTTGATTATGCCGATTACAAGGCACTGAAACTGTCGCTGACCGACCGTATCCTCACCGTCACCCTGTCCAATCCCGGACGGCGCAACGCCATCAATCCGCAGATGAGCGTGGAACTGGCCCGCATCTGGGCCGATGTCTGGGACGACCGCAACGTCAGCGTCGTCATCCTGACGGGCGAGGGCGACAGTTTCTGTTCAGGCGCCGATCTCTCCATCCTGGCCGACAGCGGGACGGAGACCGACGCCCGTCCCCTGAACATCACCACCCGCATCGCGCGCAAGCATGTCATGGGCCTGCTGGACCTGGAAAAGCCGGTGATCGCCAAGCTGCGGGGGCCGGCCTTCGGGCTGGGGGCCACGCTGGCGCTGGCCTGCGACATGGTGTTCGCCGCACCGGGGGCGAAGATCTGCGACAGCCATGTGAAGGCGGGGCTGGTGGCGGGCGACGGGGCCGTCCTGCTCTGGCCGCTGGCCATCGGCTTCCACCGGGCCAAGGAATATCTGCTGACGGGCGATCCGATCCCGGCAGAGGTCGCCGAACAGATCGGTCTGATCAACCGCGTCATCCCCGATCCCAACCTGGATCTGCATGTCCAGGCCATGGCGGAAAAGCTGCGCGACCTGCCGCCGCTGGCCGTCAATTATACCAAATCCGCCATGAACATGGCGCTGAAGCAGATGGTCCAGGCGTCGTTCGAGGCGTCGCTGGCCTATGAGGTCTATACGATGGCGACGGACGATCATCAGGAGGCCATGCGCGCCTTTGCCGAACGCCGCCGGGGCCGCTTCACCGGCCGCTGAGCCGGCAATCATGCTGCTGCAGGCGGCGATGCTTGCCTGGGTTGGCAGTCGGGTCCGCGCTGCCTTGCCCCCTGCCCCGCCACCGGTCAGAACGGGTGACCGGTCATCGCACCGGTTCACGACAACAGACAGGACAACGCGCCGAACGCCGGGCGTGGCCGATCGGCCATGTCCGCAAACGGGCGGACATGACAGGAGGGGACACCCGTGAAGGGATCGACAAGAGCTTTTATCGGCAAGCACCTGTTGGCCGGTACCGCCGCCCTGGCCATTCTGGCCACACTCGCCGCCGCGCAGGAACAGGCATCGTCAGCCGAAGGCGATACGCTGCGCCTGGAAGAAATCGTTGTCACGGCGCAGCGCCGCAAGGAGAACCTGCAGAAGGTTCCCATCGCTGTCACCGCCATCACGGCCGACAGCCTTGAAAATGCCGGCATCACCAATACCACCCTGCTGCCCCAGGCCGTGCCCAGCCTGCAGATGAGCCGGTCCGGCCCGTCGGGCATCTTCTTCGTGCGCGGCGTGGGCAATACCAGCGGCGGCACGGGCGAGGAAGGCGCCAACGCCTTCTATGTCGATGGCGTCTTCCTGTCCAACCTCAACCAGTCGGTCCTGAAATTCAACAATATCGAGCGGATCGAAGTGCTGCGCGGGCCGCAGGGCACTTTGTTCGGCCGCAACGCGTCGGGCGGGCTGGTCAATGTCATCACCCGCGATCCGGGCGACAAGCTCGTGATCAAGGGCCAGACCGGCATCGGCAATTATGAGACCTACACCGGTCAGCTCTACGTCGCCGGCCCCATTTCCGACAGCTTGAGCGCCGATATCGCACTGTCGGGATCGGACCAGAAGGATGGCTGGGGCACCAACCTTGCCACGGGCAAGGAGGTCGGCAAGGGCTGGAACTGGGGCCTGCGCTCCAAATGGCTGTGGAAGCCGAACGACACCACCCGCCTGACCTTCGCCGGCGAGTATGGCAAGCAGGACGAGGATTTTTCCTCCCTGTTCGCCTTGGCCCCCGGATCGGTCGGTACCGGTGGCACGCGCCGACCGGCCGGGCGCTATGACACCAACACCGTCAACGCCCAATACGCGGCCCAGCGCACCTACGGGTTCAGCCTGACGTCTGAGTTCGATCTGGACTGGGCGACGCTGACCAGCATCACCGCCTTCCGTGGCAACAAGACCAACAGCGCGCTCGACCCCGATGGCGGCCCCCTGCCCCTGTTCGCCAATATCCTGTCCACCAATGGCAAATCCTTTCAGGAGGAACTGCGCCTGGCTTCCGACACGGCTGGACCGCTCAGCTGGCAGACCGGCCTGTTCTTCCTGCGCACCGTGGCCTCGGTTGATCCGTTCGCCTCGCGCGGGACGGCGCTGGGCGGGGCCAATGCCGGCAACGATATCTTCGCCTCGATGACCACCCAGTCCTATGCGGCGTTCGGTGAAGCGACCTATGCCATCCTGCCCACCACCTTCCTGACGGGGGGCATCCGCTACACCCATGACGACCGTACCCTGACCGGACGTCAGGTCTCCGTGGGCCTGGCCACGCCCAGCACCCAGACCCGCGACGCCAGCCAATCCTATGGCGAGTTCACCTACCGCGCTTCGCTGCGCCATGAATTCAGCGACGATTTCAACGTCTATGCCTCGTATAACCGGGGTTTCAAGTCGGGCCTGTTCTCCCTGACCTCCCTGTTCATCGCGCCGGTGACGCCGCAGACCATCGACGCCTATGAGGTCGGGTCCAAGGCGGAGCTGTTCGACAATCGCCTGCGCCTGAACCTGTCGGCCTTCACCTACAAGATCCATGACTATCAGGTGCGGGCGGCCACCGGTGTCGGCGCCACGGCGGTGCTGTTGAATGCGGCGGAGGTGAAGAACAAGGGCGTTGAGGCGGAGTTCGATCTGGTCGTGACCGACGGGTTGAACCTGTTCGGTTCCTTCACGGTGCTGGACAGCACGTTCTCCAGCTTCCCCTTCGCCCCCTACACCTATCCCAACCCGTCGGTCTGCACACCCACAGGCCCGACGCCGGGGCAGGTGACGTCGGGCACGCCCAGCGGCGGGGCACGTAACTGTATCGGCAGCGCCAAGGGCAACCGCACACCCGTGGCCCCGGAATTCGTGGCCAGCCTGGGCACCTCCTACACGGTGCCGGTCGGCAATGAGGGCGAGGTGCGGTTCTCCGCCCTCTACAGCTACAATGACGGCTATTTCTTCGAGGTCGATAACCGCCTGCGTCAGGACAGCTACAGCACGCTGAACCTGTCGGTGGAATATTCGCCGGTCGCGCACTGGAGCGTGGAACTGTGGGCGCAGAATGCCACCAACGAAAAATACTATATCCAGAAACTGGGCAGCGCGCTCGGTGACCTGGCCGTCAGTGCGGCCCCCCGTCAGTATGGGTTGAACCT
>Ga0209373_10001146_pt1 | contig 33511 bp, 23 predicted proteins | sample Higcelweek5metaG_FD_187173 | JGI IMG/M metagenome (GOLD analysis project Ga0209373, IMG submission 187173) | Freshwater pond sediment microbial communities from the University of Edinburgh, under environmental carbon perturbations - High... | ecosystem: Environmental > Aquatic > Freshwater >... | reverse complement strand
GTTCCGTCAAGGGAATGCGGCGCAGGTGAGAGAGGGAGGAATAGCCGGTGCCGAAATCGTCCATCGCCATACCGACGCCGATTTCCCGCAACTTGTGTAGGGTGGCGAAATCCCCGCTGGCCTGGCTCATGGCAACGCCTTCCGTGATCTCCAGCGTCAGCAGGCCGGATGGGAGGCCGCTTTCGGCCAGCGCTGCCCGCACCTTGTCTGGAAAGCCACTGTCGGCCAGTTGGCGTGGGCTGACATTCACCGCGATGGTCAGGTCGCCATAGCGCGCACGCCACTTCGCCGCCTGCCGGCAGGCTTCCCGCAAGACCCACTCCCCGATGGGAATGATCAGGCCTGTTTCTTCCGCTACCGGAATGAATGTTCCGGGTGCAGCAAAGCCGTCATCGGTTCGCCATCGCAACAATGCCTCCGCCCCTTTGAGGGCCAGGTTATGCGGGCTGACCTTGGGCTGATAGAACAAGACGAACTCGCCCCGCAACTCCGCAGCCCGCAAAAGGGCTTCCGTTCGCAGGCGGGTCATCGCCTTTTCCGACATGTCGGCGGAAAACATGCGCCAGCCGGCCCCCCCGGCGGCTTTGGCCGCGTACATGGCAATGTCGGCGGAACGCAGCAATGTGGTGCTGTCCTCACCATCGCCCGGCCAGACACTGATACCGATGGATGCGCCGGTATGGAGTTGGTGGCCATGGATGTCCACCGGGCGCGCCAATGACGCGAGGATGCGGTCCGCAACTTGGATCGCCTCTTTCGGCTCCCGTACCTCTTCTACAATGACCAGGAACTCGTCACCACCCAGCCTGCCGACGGTGTCGGAACCGCGCAATGTGCGGGCAAGTCGATCCGCAACTGCCCGGAGCAGATGATCGCCCAGTTCGTGTCCGAGACTGTCATTGATATGTTTGAACCGGTCGAGATCCAGGAACAGCACCGCCACGCCCAACTGGCTTCGCCGCGCACGGGCCAACCCATGGTCCAGTCTTTCCAGCAACAGGGCCCTGTTGGGCAGACCTGTCAGCGGATCGCGGGTTGCCAACTGGCGCAATTGATCCTGCGACTTGTCCAGCCGTTCCAGCGTTTCATTGATGCGAAGCGTCAGCCGGCCCAGTTCATCCCGTTCATGGTCGGCGGGAAGCCGCAGCCGCTCCTGCCCGGGGGAAAGCCGGGCAATAGCCTGTTCAAGCGATAGCAGCGGGCGGGTCAGGAACCGGTGAAAGACCAGTGTCAGGGCAAGGCCGAGCAGCAGGTTGCGCAGCAGTCCGCTTAACAAGGTTGATGTTACGAAAGCGAAATAATCAGCGGAGACCTTTGCCATATCGAAATGAATGCGCAGCAATCCGATCGGTGCGCTGGCCTTGCCATCCGGTAGAGGGCGGAAGAGCGCGCGTTCGCCGACGGTCAGATCACCAAACACGAGTTGGCCCACCGGATTGTCGTCTGTATTATCAGTGCCGCCTGCACGAAAGCCCTGCCACAGGGGTTGCCCCGGCGCCAACATGATCTCCACCCCGTCGATCGCGCCGATCGAAAGGGCGGATAGACCGATCTGTTCGGCCAGCCCGTCATCCATATTCCAGGCTGCGGTGGCGGCCCCGCCTTCCAGCAGGTCCAGCATCTGCCCGGCAAGATCAACGGCCTTGCTGCGTTCACGCCAGGTTGCCCAGCCCAGTTCTGGGATGGACAGCAGCAATCCGATAAGGCAAGCCGCCAGCACAGCCCGTGCGGCCTGTCGTGCTGCCAGTGATGTGCCCAGATTGTCGCGCATCCTGTTTCCCGGACGTTTGCCAAGCAGCGGACCCTAAATCTGCCCTGCCATCGTCAATGCCGATAGAACCGGTACGACGCAACAAGGTGTCAGACGTATGGGAACAAGCTTTCCATGACCCTTTATCATCACGCCAAAAACAGAGCGGGTTGTATAGAGAATACTTTTGGTGGCAGTGTAAAAGTGAAAAAGGCCACCTTGGAAGGTGGCCTTTTTCATAGGGACGACGCCTTGGCCCGTCCCCGAGCTTGGCTGCAAGCGAAGAGTTCAGCCTACAGACTTCAGATTACGAAAATTCGCCCACATGTCGCTGGGCTTCTTATCCAGGTCAAAAGCGCGCGCCTTCTTTGGGTCCATGCCCTGACGATGGCATTCAAGTGTGAACATATTGGTATTGGCCGGGTCTAAGCCATGCTCACGGCAGGCGGCATCGAAACTGTCTTGAAAATCCGGGCTGCTCATCTCAATCACCATGGAAGCGTTTCTCAAGGGTGGGGATGCCTGGTACCGACCCAACAGGCCGGCATCTTAATGTGTCGCATCTGCGAAACACCCCCCGCGACATAACGGATAATGTGAACGCATTGATACACAAGAAAAGCACCCTTCCCTGACAGAACAATCCGTCGGGCGGCATGTTGCAATCGCGAAGAATGCAGGGCGGCATTTCCTGGCGGGCGGGACGGTTCAAGGGGATCGCGATGACGTCGATTCGCCGTTCTGTGAACGCCCCGGATACGTCGACGGGCACCAAGCTCGCCATCTTTTCGCCAATCGGCAGCTGAACCCTTGTTGTTAAGGATTGATGAATGGCGGGTTTCCGGGACGGCGATCATCCGTATGGGGTTTGTTCACTTTACCTTTCCCCCCGGTTGAGGACATGCTTTCATTATGGGGTGGACGCCCGACATGCCGATGGGGTCCGCCAAAAGTACAGGCAGCAAGGTGCGGGGCCGGGTCCGTAAGGATCGGATCGGCTCCGGAAGCGATGAGAGATTTCGTGGGGTGTGCCAATTGGGCACCCAGATGGAAATGACGCGGCCCAGAGCATCAGCCGTGACCTGCCTCAGGAAAGCCCCTTGCTGTGACCGGCAGGTTCCAGGTGTTGAACAATTTTTGAAAGAACTGTCGATACCCCTTGCTTCGATACGGACAGTCAACAATTTGACTCAAGTGTAGAAGTTTTCACAGCGTGACGAAGGGACATGCAGTGATGTGCTTCCAGAAGCCCATGACAGGCGCACCCGACCGGCGGAATTTCCGCCGGGGTGGTGGCTGCGGGCTGGATGGATGGCACGAGGTTTGGGCTTGTTTCCCGTGTCTTCCCTCCACAAAGACAACCTTGGGTCGCTCTGCGGTTGGCCGGGCGCCGCCGCTGCCGCCAGCCCCCGCTCCGCCCCCTGTTGGAACTGCAACCGGTTCCGGCGATATCCGGCGTTCATTTAATCGCCGGACCGGTTGCCGATGAAGGAGAGTGCTCATGAGCTTGGTCACGGACCTGTTCGCCAGCTACGCCAGCACCTATGAGAGCCGCCGCGACATTGAAATGTCGTTGTCCGAGTTCCTGGAGGGTTGCCGCGACGAGCCGTTGCGCTATGCCAGCGCTGCGGAGCGCCTGTTGGCGGCCATCGGTGAACCGGAAGTGATCGACACGGCGAAGGATGCGCGGCTTGCCCGCATTTTCATGAACCGCACGATCAAGGTCTATCCTGCCTTCGCCGAGTTCTATGGCATGGAGGAGACGATTGAGCGCATCGTCGGCTTCTTCCGCCATGCCGCCCAGGGGCTGGAGGAGCGCAAGCAGATCCTTTATTTGCTTGGCCCGGTCGGGGGTGGCAAATCCTCGCTTGCTGAACGGTTGAAGGCATTGATGGAGGATCTGCCCATCTATGTGCTGAAGGCAGGGGAGCAGGTCAGCCCCGTGTTTGAAAGTCCACTGGGCCTGTTCGATCCGGCCAAGATGGGGCCGATGCTGGAGGAACGGTTCGGCATTCCGCGCCGCCGGTTGACCGGGCTGATCAGCCCGTGGGCCTTGAAGCGGCTGGATGAGTTCGATGGCGATATCCGCCGCTTTCGCGTGGTGAAGCTGCGTCCCTCGCGTCTGCGCCAGACCGGCATCGCAAAAACCGAGCCGGGAGACGAAAACAATCAGGATATCAGCAGTTTGGTCGGCAAGGTCGATATCCGTAAGCTGGAGCTTTACAGCCAGAACGATCCCGACGCCTACAGCTATTCCGGCGGCCTGAACCGGGCCAACCAGGGCATGCTTGAATTCGTGGAGATGTTCAAGGCGCCGATCAAGATGCTGCACCCGCTGCTGACGGCAACGCAGGAGGGTAATTACATCGGCACGGAGAATATCGGTGCACTGCCCTTCCAGGGCGTGATCATGGCCCACAGCAACGAGGCGGAATGGCAGAGCTTTAAGAATAACAAGAATAACGAAGCGTTCATCGACCGTATCTGCGTGATCAAGGTGCCTTATTGCCTGCGGATAACAGAAGAACAGCGTATCTATGAAAAACTGATCAAGACATCGGAACTGTCGGCAGCCCCCTGCGCCCCGGCGACAATGGAAATGCTGGCGCGTTTCACAGTACTGTCGCGCTTGCGTGACCATGGCAATTCAAACCTGTTCAGCAAGATGCGCGTCTATGATGGCGAAAGCCTGAAGGAGACGGATCCCAAGGCAAAGACCCTGCAGGAATATAAGGACGCCGCCGGGGTGGATGAGGGGATGAACGGCATTTCCACCCGTTTCGCCTTCAAGGTGCTGGCCAGCACTTTCAACTATGACAATACGGAGGTGGGGGCCGATCCAGTCCACCTGATGTATATTCTGGAGCAATCCATCAAACGGGAACAGTTCCCGGACGAGACGGAGAAGAAATATATCGAGTTCATCAAGGCTGAACTCGCCCCCCGCTATGCGGAATTCATCGGCAATGAAATCCAGAAAGCCTATCTGGAAAGCTATCACGACTATGGCCAGAACCTGTTCGACCGTTACGTCGATTATGCCGATGCCTGGATCGAGGATCAGGATTTCAAGGATCCCGATACGGGTCAGTTGATGAACCGCGACCTGCTGAACCAGGAACTGACCAAGATCGAGAAGCCGGCCGGCATCGCCAATCCGAAGGATTTCCGCAATGAGGTGGTGAAATTCGCCCTGCGCATGCGTGCCAATAATGGTGGGCGTAATCCCTCCTGGACTAGTTATGAAAAGTTGCGGGACGTCATCGAAAAACGCATGTTCAGTCAGGTGGAGGAGTTGCTGCCGGTGATCAGTTTCGGGTCGAAGAAGGACAGCGATACGGAGAAGAAGCACAGCGAATTCGTCAACCGGATGATGGCGCGCGGCTATACCGAACGTCAGGTCCGCCGGCTGGTGGAATGGTACATGCGGGTGAAGCAGGCTGGCTGACGCCGTTCCTTGGAATATCCCCTCCGCCGGCCCCAACCGGGGTCGGCGTCTGAGGAACAGGAGAGGCTCCCGCCGTTTCCGGCTTTCTGGAAACAGGGCGCATGCCAGTGAAAGGACGGTGCAACCTTGTTCACCATTGTTGATCGACGCCTGAACCCTTCCGGCAAATCCCTGGCCAACCGCCAGCGCTTCCTGCGCCGTGCCAAGGAACAGGTGATGCGGGCCGTGCGTGATGCCTCTGCCAAGCGAGGCATCAAGGATATCGATATGGGCGGGGATATCAGCATCTCCCCAGACGGAATCCGGGAACCGACCATTCGCCGGTCATCCAGTGGCGGGGCGCGGGATTATGTCGTGCCCGGCAACAAGGAATTCATAAAAGGTGACAAGATCAAGCGACCGCCCCAGGGCGGCGGGGGTGGACAGGGCAATGAGGGGGCCGATGATGGCGACGGCCAGGATGAATTCCGCTTTGTCCTGAGCCGGGAGGAATTCATCGATCTGTTCTTGGAAGATCTGGAACTGCCCGATCTGGCAAAGCGCAGGCTGGCCGTCACCGACAGCCTGGATTGGCACCGGGCCGGCTATTCCGTCTCCGGTTCGCCGACCAATCTCAACCTTGTGCGCACCATGCGCAACTCGCTCGCCCGACGCATCGCACTGAATCGCCCGACGGGGGAGGAAATCAAAGCGCTCAGGGCGGAAATCGATGATCTGGAACGCACGGGCCGTGACCGGGCGCGGCTGGCAGAGGCGCGCGAGGAACTGGCGCTGCTGCTGCGTCGCACGCAGCGCATCCCCTATATCGACCCGGTGGATGTGCGCTACAACCGGTTCGACGCCACCCCACGCCCGGCTGCCCAGGCGGTGATGTTCTGCCTGATGGATGTCTCCGGCTCCATGACGGAGCATATGAAGGATTTGGCCAAGCGCTTCTATATGCTGCTCTATCTGTTCCTGACGCGGCGTTACAAGCATGTGGAGGTGGTGTTCATCCGCCATACCCACAAGGCGCAGGAGGTGGACGAGGAGACTTTCTTCTACAGCGCCGAAACCGGCGGCACCGTGGTATCGACCGCATTGGAGGAAATGCAGCGGGTGGTGGAGGCGCGCTTCCCGCCTTCGGAATGGAACATCTATGCAGCGCAAGCCAGCGACGGCGACAATGCCCTGTCGGATAATGGCAAGACCGCGCAGTTGATGAAGGAGTCCATTCTGCCGGTCTGCCAGTATTACGCCTATATCGAGGTTGGGCAGGATGGTGTATCGCCCGGCCTGGCCTATGGTGGAGGCGCACGGGAAACCGATCTCTGGCGCACCTATAAATCCATCGGCGAACCGGTGCTGGCCATGCGCCGGGTGACGCAGCGGCGCGAAATCTACCCTGTCTTCCGGGAATTGTTTGCCAAGGACCGGGTGACGCAACAGGCGGAGGCCGGCGCATGAGCATCATCACATCACTGGGCAATGTGCTGGGCGGCGGGGCTGCCAGCGGCGAACCGCTCTATCAGGGGGCGGACTGGGATTATGACAAGGTCCGCCGCGTCTATGACGCCATCGAGCAGGTGGCGGTGCAGGATCTGGGGCTGGACACCTACACCAACCAGATTGAGGTGATTACGTCCGAACAGATGCTGGATGCCTATTCCAGCATCGGGATGCCACTTTTCTACAAACATTGGTCCTTCGGCAAGCATTTCGCCCGCGATGAGGCGATGTATCGCAGCGGTCAGCGCGGGCTGGCCTATGAAATCGTCATCAATTCCAACCCCTGCATCAGCTATATCATGGAAGAAAACACCATGACGATGCAGACGCTGGTGATTGCGCATGCCGCCTTCGGCCATAATCATTTCTTCAAGAACAATTACCTGTTCCAGCAATGGACTGATGCCGACGGCATTCTGGATTATCTTTCATTCGCCAAGGAATATATCGGAAAATGCGAGGAGCGGTTCGGCCATGCGGCAGTGGAGCGGGTGCTGGATGCTGCCCATGCCCTGATGAACCACGGCGTTCACCGCTATCCCCGCCGCCGCACGCCCGATCTGCGCAATGAGGAACGCCGGGCGCGGGAGCGGGAGGAACACCGTGAACGTACCTTCAACGATCTCTGGCGCACCGTACCCGGCAAACAGGGAGGGGCCAGCCCGCTGTCCGACCGTGACCGCCGCCGCGCTATGCTGGAACTGCCAGAGGAAAATATCCTTTATTTCCTGGAAAAAAAGGCGCCGCGCCTGGATGGCTGGCAGCGGGAGTTGCTGCGCGTCGTCCGCCATGTGGCGCAATATTTCTATCCCCAGCGCCAGACCAAGGTGATGAACGAGGGCTGCGCCACCTATTGCCATTACCGCATCCTGCAAACCCTGCATGAGCGCGGACAATTGACCGATGGCGCCTGGATGGAGGCGATGCACAGCCACACCAATGTGGTGTTCCAGCCGGATTTCGATGACAGGCGCTATGGTGGCATCAATCCCTATGCGCTGGGATTCGCCATGATGCAGGATATCGAACGCATCGTCAGCAAGCCCACGGCGGAGGACCGGGAATGGTTCCCCGATCTCGCCGGTCGGGGCGATCCGATGGGGGCCCTGCGGGATGCCTGGGCCAATTACCGGGATGAAAGCTTCATCCTGCAATATCTCTCACCGGCGCTGATCCGCAAATTCCGCCTGTTCCATGTGGCTGATGATGCGCGTGATCCGGAAATGAAGGTGGCCGCCATCCATGATGAGCGCGGTTACCGCGCCGTGCGCCACGCGCTGGCGCGGCAATATGATATTGCCTGGGCCGAGGCTGACATCCAGATCGTCGATGTCGATCTGGTGGGTGACCGCCGCCTTATCCTTGAACATCGGGTGTTGAACCAGGTGCTGCTGGATGAGGGGGAGACGCGGGCCGTGCTTCAGCACTTGGCCGATCTCTGGGGTTATGAAGTGGAACTGGAGGAGGTCGACCCGGCCACAGGCGCGCGCCTGAAAAAGCACACCATACCGCCCCGCCGCATTCTGGGTAGCCCGATATAGGCGCCGGGTCTGCCGTTTCCATCCTATGGGCCGTCATGCTCTGGCCACCATTTGCCGCATAGATTGGCTGATCGCCTTTTAACGGCCTTGCTTTGCGGGCTGCTGGTTGGCAAACAGGCGGCTCCCTATTCTTATGGATCGAAATGGCAAGCATGATGCGGCGTCTTGCAGGTTTCCTGATGGTTCTGGCGGTTGCCGGTTGTGCGACCAAACCCCCACCGGCCCCGTCGGAACAGCCGCCCGCCCCGCCGCCACCTGCGCCTGCCAAACCCACCAGCATCATCATGGATGCCGGTGATCTGGCCGCCGTGCAGGGGGCACTGCGGGAGGTGGGTACCAAACCGGTTGATCAGGTCGTGGGTTGGGGAAACCCGCTGACCGGCAAGCGCGGTGCCGTCAAAATCCTGCGTGACGGCTATGACGCACAGAATCGGCCCTGCCGTGAGTTCCATTCCGTCGTGATTTTGGATGATATGTTCCAGCATACGACGGGTTTCCTCTGTCGCCAGACAGATGGCGCCTGGGAAGTGGTGCAGGCGCGGGAATATCCGCTTTATACCCACCGCCGCTGACCCGACGGCCTTCTTGGCATTAAGGAAATGTGATGCGCCGTATTATCCTCGCCTCCACCGCCATTGCCTTTGTCGCTGCTGGTGCAGCACTGTGGCTGGTATCGGACGGGGATCGGCCTTCATCGGTACCTGTGGTGGCCGTGCCGCCGGCCCCGCCACCACCGCCCATTGTTGAAGCGCGCCTGAGGGGTGGTTCCGGCAGTCTGTTGCCTGTCGCCGATCCGGATGCCCTGACCCTTTCGGATGAGGGGGTGAAGGCCTTGTCCGATTTTTCCCGCCGCACCGGCACAATGGCCCTTCTGGTCTGGCAGGCGGGGGCGTTGCAGCTTGAATATTATGATCCATCGGTGCAGCCGGGCGACAGGCTGACCGCAGCGGGTCTGGTACCCGGCCTGATGGCGTTTCTGACGGGTATTGCTGTCAGGGATGGCACGGTGGCGGGGATTGATGATCCCATTGCCCGCTATCTGCCGGAATGGGCGGGTGATAGCCGTGGACGGGTTACCCTGCGCCAGTTGTTGGAAGGAAGCAGCGGCCTTGTGGCACCTTCGGTTCCCATCGCTGACGATGCCGTCGCCTGGACATTGTCGGCCAGTCTTGCTGCCGAACCGGGTACCCGGTTTGCCCCCACTACATACGAGGCCCAGCTATTGGGTGTGATACTTGCCCGGGCGCGTCGGCAACCGGTGGCCGATTACCTGTCCGAGGCGCTTTGGCAGCCGCTGGGTGCCCGCGATGCCAGCCTGCAGACGGGCAGCCTTACCGGTGTGGCCTATCTTCATTGCTGTATGAAAGCCACGGCACGCGACTGGTTGCGTTCCGGTCTGCTGTTGCTGGAAGATGGTATGGTCGGCTCTACGCCGCTGGTGCCGAAACCCTGGCTGGACCAGATGGAACGGCCCAACGGGCATTCCCGGAATGACGGCTGGCGGATAAGGTTGGCATGGCCTTTCGACCGCAAAGGGCCGCTGGAATCAAAGAATCCATTTGCGGAGCCGGATACATTCTTCATGGCCGGCGATGATGGCAGCCGTCTCTATGTTTCCAAAGGCCGCGAACTGGTAATTTTGCGCCTTGGCGCTGTGGTCGGGAATTGGGATGAAGCGGCGCTGCCGAATCTGGTGGCCAAGTCGATTACCTTGCCCCCGGCCGAATTCCGGTCCGTCAACGGGATGAAGGTGCAAAGGGCCCGTGACCTGAACGGCAAGGTTCCGATGCCGCCGATCAGCCAACCGCCCCCCATCCCCAAGGTGACGGTGGAGCCCCTGTCGGACAGCCCGGCAGACCCGGCGCCGGTAACCGTTGTGCCAGCGCCTTCGCCATCCATCGATAAACCGGAATCCTCTGGAAAGTGAGGCAACCAGGAGTGATGGCATGGACGAGAGCCATTGCCCCCGTGCCATCACTTGCGGCAATGTGGCTGATACCAATCCGCCTCAAGGTCGCTCTTTAGGCGCATTAATACCAAACGGCCGAGAGTTTGCCCCTTGGCGGTTTGGAGGCTGGCGACCGTCAGCCCGGCGCTCGTGCGCCGTGAAGCCAAGCAGCATGATGGCAACGCCCGGCGCATGAGGGAACAAAAAGTCTCCCTTGATCGGTCACGATCAAGGGAGACTGGCATCACTTGGACTTGAAGGCCCGCAACTGTTTGTTGAAATCGGCTGCCAGTTTCTCCATTCTGGTGGAGGCGTCGTTGTAGCGCTTGGTCCAGTCACCGCCACCCTTGCCCTTGCCTTCGAATTCCAGGCAGGCAAGAAACTCCTGCGTCTCAGCCACATAGGCCTTCACAGCCTTCTGGGCGGCCACCATGTCTGCCTCCGCCGCACCGGTCCCGTCCGGGATTGTGGGCGGTTCGTTCAGTGTGCATTCAGCATGCGCCGCGCCCGTGATAACGAAGGTCGCGATCGCCACCGCCAGCGCAATCACCTTTTTCATGTCGTGAAGCCCCTTTTTATTACACCCAGCACATGATCACGGTCGACCCATCCCCGGCTGCCATACCCCGGAAAATCCGCAGGGCGTGGCCGGTTTTACGGACCGGATTGGTTAAGAAAACCTCTCCTGATACCTGCTTTTCGCCCTATCCGGATGGGTAAAGCCTAACGGAACTTTTATAACCGATCGTTAATCCTATTCCGCACCGGATTGAGTAGATACGCCTACATTTTCTTTACAAGCTCAGCTATACCTATTCGAAAGGATGGTGTCAGGGCAAGCGTCAATCCCGTCTGCGGGACGAGAGGATTAATATAAAAATTTATGTAATCACCTCGTCCTTAATTGCTGCAGGCGCGAAAGAAATGCCTGAACAACAAGTGGCGCCAAATACGGATACCGGTGCGTGCAACGCGGTGTCTACAAGGGAAGGTCGAGTGGAGCAGGTTGCGTCGCTGAGAAGGACAGGAAAGGTTAGTCGAGATGAGCAATATTAATCGGACCATGCGGCCGGCTGGTGCCACCGCTCCCGCCGGGTCTGGCGGGTTGTTCAGCAACTGGTCGATCACCCGCAAGATCACATTCGCGATCGCGGTTCCGATCATCATTGGTCTTGGCGCGGTGATTGCGCTCAGTGCTTCTGCGATGCGTTCGTCCATGCTGGATCTGTCCAAACGGTCGGAAAGCCAGGTGACGGAGATGATGGCGGCTCAGATGTCCGCTGCGGTCCGTTTCAAGAATGCCGATGCCATTGCCGACAGCTATGCTGATCTGGCCACGGCCAAGAATACCAGCCTTGCTTTCGTGCGCGTGCTCGATAGCGATGGTGAAACGCTGATCGAGTATCCGAGCAAGGAGAAGCCGCTGCCTGCGGGTATGGCACCGTTTGACGCGGGCAAGACACAGATCGCCAAGTCGGTTGCCGAGGTCAAGGTGATTGATATCGGTGATTTCCTGGTCGTCCAGTCTCCCGTCCGCGCAGGCGCGAACCGTGATCAGGTTGGCACGCTCACCGTTGCCTGGAGCCGCGCCAACCTGCAGGCCTCCATCGCCGATGCGGTCATGGGAAACACCCTGATTGCCCTGATCGTGCTGGCGGTCCTGATCGGTATCCTGGTCGTGTTGCTGAGCAAAATCGTCGGTGCTCCGCTGAAGGGGATGCAGGCGGCCATGTCCAAGCTGGCGGCTGGCGACCTGACGGTGCAGATCACGGGCACCAACCGGGGTGACGAAATCGGCGCGATGGCCCAATCTGTCCAGATCTTCAAGGATAATGCCTTGGAGATGGATAATCTGCGTCGTCGTCAGGAAGAGGCCGAGCGTCAGGCCGCCATCGAAAAGAAGGCGGCGATGGAGAAGCTGGCGTCGGACTTTGAAAGCTCCGTCAAGGGTGTAGTCTCCGAAATCTCCGGCGCTTCCAGCCAAGTGCAGTCCACCGCTGAAGGTCTGTCCGCGTCGGCCGAGGAAAGCCGTGCCCAGACCAGTGCTGTGGCTGCCGCTACCCAGCAGGCTTCTGCCAACGTGCAATCTGTGGCCAGTGCCACCGAGCAACTGGCCGGTTCTCTGGCTGAGATCAGCAATCAGGTGAACACGTCGGCCCGCATCGCCCGCGATGCGGCCAAGACGGCGGAAAAGACCAACGGCACGGTGCAATCTCTGGCCCAGCGCGCCCAGTCCATCGGCGACGTGGTGAAGCTGATTTCCGATATCGCCAGCCAGACCAATCTGCTGGCGCTCAACGCCACGATCGAGGCCGCCCGTGCCGGTGAAGCCGGCAAGGGCTTCGCTGTCGTGGCGTCGGAGGTGAAGAGCCTGGCCAACCAGACGGCCAAGGCGACGGAGGAGATCGCCAGCCAGATCACCACGATGCAGGATGCGACCAAGGAGGCTGTGGACGCCATCGTCGTCATCAGCCGTACCATTGCCGAGATCAATGACATCTCGGAGATGGTGGCCAATGCTGTGGAGGAGCAGGACGCGGCGACCAAGGAAATCGCCCGCAATGTCCAACAGGTCTCGATGGGCACGATGGAAGTGACCCGCAATATCGAAAGCCTGGAGGAGGTGGCGCACCAGACAGGTTCGTCTGCATCCGATATGTTGGGTGCAGCGCGCAACATGGCCCGCCAGTCTGGCGAACTGGGCCGAACGGTCGATCAGTTCCTGACCCAGGTCCGCAGCGCGTAACCTGAAAGGGCGGCGCCAAGGCTTCGCCCTTTCAGGTCACTCCGGTCTGTTTGCAGTTGGCAATCATGCCGTCTGTCGATCATCCTTGACTTGTACAAACCCCCGTACCGACTGGTGCGGGGGTTTGTCTTTTTGCGCGGCGTCTTTTGTACAGGCTTGCAGATATGCAGCTGGATGCCGCATCTTATCGCGGGAGGTATCATGCGCAATTACGTACGGACAGGTATCATTACCGCAGCACTGTTCTTGCCGGTATTTCCCGTGCATGCGGAGGAGGGACCACCCCCGATCCCCGTTGCGACACCCGCTGGGAATGCGGCGGATGTCGGAATTGCCGACACATTTGAACGGCGGTTCCTGGATTTCAGGGTCTGGCTCTGGCCAGACGATCCCAATGTGCGGCTGGCGCGGGCCAACATTCTCTATCATCTCGACCTGCTGGACGAGGCGCTGGCCGACTATGATCGTGTCATCGCAATCCAGCCATCCATTGCCGCCCATATGCGGCGTGCCCGCGCCCGGGCCAATCATCACGACGATGCCATACGGAAGGCTGCCTACGAGGATATCCAGGCCGTTCTGGATGAGGCGCCGACCTTCTTGCCCGCCATCGACATGCGCGTGACCATGCGCATCCAGGATGATGATTATGATCGGGGCATCACGGAGCTTGCCCCGCTTTTCAGCGAATATTCCGATACAGAGGCACTGCTGGGCCTGCGTGCGAAACTGATGGAAGCGGCGGGGCGACCGGCGGGAAAACGCGCCATGCTGGCGGAAATTGTGAAAGAGAACCCCACGCCGGAACTCTTGAACTATCTTTGCTGGACGCGGGCCATCGACAATACGGAACTGTCTGATGCGCTGAGCAATTGCGATGACGCGCTGGAGGATCATCCGGAGTTCGCCGACGCGTTGGACAGCCGCGGTGTGGTTCTGTTGCGGCTGGGTCGGGTGGAAGAGGCGATCGGCGATTTCAACCGCGCCTTGGCGTCGGAGCCGGACAAACCACAGTCCCTTTACGCAAGGGGGCTGGCGCGTCTCTGGCTGGCCCGGCAGGATCCGGCGGAAAAGGCGCTGGGCGAAGCGGATTTGACAGCGGCACGTGAACAGATGCCAGAGATCGATGAGGAATATGCCGGCTATGGCCTGACCCCGGAATGGGCCTCCGGTGGTTGATGTATTCACGTAAACTTCATCCATCCGCAGCGGCGCGACGGTTAGTCTGTCGACCCGGATGATGATGGAAAAACCCATGTCCCTGAAGCGTTTGACCCTTGCCGCCATGACCTCCGTGCTGCTGGCCGGTGCCGCCGCCGCCCTCGATCTGCAGGCCCATCGCGGTGGCCGTGCGCTGTGGCCGGAAAATAGTCTGCCGGCCTTTGCCAACGCCATCGCCCTGGGCGTGACGACGCTGGAACTGGATACCGGCATCACCCGCGATGGCACCCTGATCATCGCCCATGATCGACATGTGGATACCCATCTGGCACGCGGACCGGATGGGCAATGGGTTGCGGCGCCCACGCCTTCCTGGCATAGCCTGTCCCTGCAACAGGCGCAGTCCTATGATATCGGTCGTATTCGCCCCGGCAGCGATTATGCAAAACGATTCGATCGGCAACAGCCGATTGATGGCACCCGGGTACCAACGCTTAACGCCCTGTTCGATCTGGTGAAGGCCAAGGGGGCGGATCAGGTCCGTTTCAACATTGAAACCAAGATCGATCCGACGGCACCGGGCGACACCGTGGCCCCGGACCTGTTCGCCCGCACGCTGGTGCAGGCCGTGCGCAAGGCGGGCCTGGAAAGCCGGGTGACGATCCAGAGCTTTGACTGGCGCACCTTGCAGGTGGTGCAACGCATCGCGCCTGCGATTGCAACGGCCTATCTGACGATTGACGACCCGGAGGAAAGCAACGTGTCCGGGCCCGATGTGGCGGCATGGACGGCGGGTTTCACCCCGGCGGAGCATGGCGGCAGCGTGCCGGCGGCAATCAAGGCGGCGGGCGGAAAAATCTGGTCGCCTTATTACCGCAACCTGACACCGGAAATCGTCGCTCAGGCCAAGGCGCTGGGCCTGCAGGTTCTTCCCTGGACCGTCAATGATGCCGATATCATGCGACAACTGATTGACTGGAAGGTCGATGGTATCATCACCGATGATCCGGTTCTGCTGCGCCAGGTGATGGCGGAAAAGGGCCTGGCCCTGCCGGCGGTAGGGCGCTGAGCCTCATACCAGTCTCCCTTGATCGTGACCTGATCAAGGGAGATTGGTATCAATCCAGCCAGCGGGATGTGACCGGTGGCAGTTCACCTCGCCACTCGGCCACTTCTTTGGCCACCCTTTCCAGAGCCCGCTGATCGCGGTAGCGTTTGCGGGCCCGGTTATTGTCGCCCTTGGCCAGCATGTCTTGCAGGCGAGCGGCGACACGGGGATCGCCAATAATGACTTGGCGCCAACGCTCAAGACGCAGTTCGGCAACGCAATCAACGATGGCCTGGGTGGCGGGGCGGCGGCCCAGCTTGATCGCTGCCGGGGCCAGCCGGGCAGCCACCGACGATGCCACATCATCGGGCATCAGCGGGAAGGTGGCCTGGACAGCCTCCGCCAGACTGGAACGCAAATCCTGGCCACGCTGGCGGTCATTGCGCGTACTGCGTTTGGCGGCGATTTCCATGCGGCGTGCGCTGTGGGCCAGCACATCCGCCACCATTTCCGCCCCATCCTCATCCAGCCAGAGAATGGGGGCGTCTGTGATGTGTTCCCGCACATTGGCGGGAAGGGCGGGGTGGTCGCCATCCGCCTGCCGCACCAGTTCCAGTTTCAGCAGCGATTTCAGCGACCGGTCACGCCCTTCCTGCCCGGCCAACCATTGGGCCAGTGGCAGGGGGGCCTGTTTGGCCAGACTGTCCAACGCCTCCAGGTCGGCGCCGGTCCAGCGCCGACCATTCAGCAGCCGTTCGGTGCGTTCGCGTAGCAAGGCACGGGCCTGATCACGCGGCAGGGCCGGCTCTTGTTGTGCCAATTGCCAGACATCGCCGGTCAGCCGGCCCAACGCCCAACCGCCGTGGGCGGCGATGGGCACATCGGTGGTGAAACTGCCATCGGGCAGGTTCCAACGATCGCTGACACGCAGCAGTCCGCGTTCGTCCAGCAACGCCTCACCGCCAGGGGAACGCTGAACGATGGACCATTGCGCCACCAGGGCAGCCAACCCGTCCGGCATGGCGGACGGGCGGTTCATTTCACCTAAGCGGAGCGCCCTGGTAAAGTCGTTCACCTCAATACCGCCCTTCGATAGCGTTGATGAAGCGGTCGAACAGATAATGGCTGTCCTCCGGGCCGGGGCTGGCCTCCGGGTGGTACTGTACAGAGAAGACCGGGCGGCCCTTCAGGCGGATGCCTTCATTGGTGCCGTCAAACAGAGAGATATGGGTCACCTCCACATCGTCCGGCAGGCTTTCCGGCAGAACGACGAAGCCATGGTTCTGGCTGGTAATTTCCACCACGCCCGACGCCAGATCCTTCACCGGATGGTTGGCGCCGCGATGGCCCTTTTCCATCTTCTCCGTCCGGCCACCCAGGGCCAGCGACAGCATCTGATGGCCCAGGCAAATGCCGAACACCGGTTTGCCGCTGTCAACGATCGCCTTGATGGTCGGCACGGCATAGGTGCCGGTGGCGGCCGGGTCGCCGGGGCCATTGGACAGGAAAACGCCATCGGGGTTGAGCGCCAGGATATCGGCGGCGGGCGTATCGCCTGGCACCACCGTCACCTTGCAGCCAGACGCCGCCAGGCAGCGCAGGATGTTGCGCTTGGCGCCAAAATCCATTGCCACGACATGGTGCTTCGGCTCGGTCTGCTTGCCATAGCCGGTCTTCAGCGACCAGATGCTCTCATCCCAACCATAGGTCTGGCGGGTGCTGACATCCTTGGCCAGATCCATGCCTTCCAGGCCGGGCCAGGACTTGGCCAGCGCCAGCAGCGCTTCCAGGTCGAACTTGCCATCCGGCGCATGGGCGATGACGCCGTTGGGCGCACCGGCATCGCGGATGCGGCGGGTCAGGCGGCGGGTATCGATGCCGCTGATCCCCACAATGTCGTTGGATTGCAGCCAGTCATTCAGGTGGCGCGTGGCGCGCCAGTTGGACGGTTCTGTCAGATCGGCCTTCAGGATCAGGCCGCGCGCCACCGGCGTCAGCGTCTCGATATCCTCGGGATTGGTGCCGACATTGCCGATATGGGGGAAGGTGAAGGTGATGATCTGGCCGGCATAGGACGGATCGGTCAGGATTTCCTGATAGCCGGTCATGGAGGTGTTGAAGCACACTTCCCCCACGCGATGGCCAGCGGCACCGATGCCGCGCCCCCAGAACACCGATCCGTCTGCGAGAACCAGAACACCTGTGGCTCCGGTCGGGGCGGGCGCGTGGGCGGGGGAACCCATCGACGGGGTGTCGGTCATCGGCGGCGTACCTTATGATCAGTGGCGATGCCCGGCGGGCGGGCACCAGAAAATGGTCGGCCACCCGCTGAAAAGCGGGGAGGCCTGCCCGCGGGGCGCCGCGGCCCCACCCAAACCCATCGGGTTCTGGCAGGTCGCGCCGATACCGCGCGCCGGCCGGGGCCGGAACGGTTCGGGCGTTGAAATAGACAATCGCGTTACGGCGGTCAACCCAACCTGCGCGCGCCCCTGCTGCGCGTCGCCATGCAGGCGGACAACATACGCCTGTTTTCTGCGACCGTTTCTTAACGACTGGCATTTGATGCTTTTGTTGTCTAATCTCACCGGCTGTTTTGCACGATCAACCCCGAGCAACCCCGAGGTACATCATGTTGCGTCAGACGCTGAACGAGGCCCTGAAAGATGCGATGCGCGCCAAGAACCAGCGCACCGTTGCCACGGTGCGTCTGATCATTGCCGCCCTGAAAGACCGCGATATCGCCGCCCGCACCCGTGGCCAGATGGATGGCGTGGACGATTCCGAAATCCTGGCCATGTTGCAGACCATGGTGAAGCAGCGCCGCGAAAGCATCACCATGTACGAGCAGGGTGGCCGCCAGGAACTGGCCCAGCAGGAGGCAGAGGAAATCGTCATCATTGAGAATTTCCTGCCCCAGCAGTTGGATGAGGAAGCAACGCGTGAAGCCATCGCCGCCCTGATCGCGGAGATTGGTGCCACCGGTGTGAAGGATATGGGCAAGGTTATGGCCGAACTGCGCGGTCGCTTCGCTGGTCAGATGGATTTCACCAGAGCCAGTGCCATCGTGCGCGAAAAGCTGGTGAGCTGAAGGCGTTTTGCCCCGGTTTGTACGGCTGGCTCCGGGGGAGCGGTTCGTGGGCCGCTATCCCGCTGCCATCATGACGGGTGGCAGCATGGCGGGCGTTGTCGTCTATGCCTGGACGAGCCGGCGCGCCACGCCTATCTGGCGTCGGGTTTCCAGATCATGGGGATTACGTAATCCTGCTCTATTCATGACAAAGCCTGTGGATAAGTGAGCAACCTGGGGATAAGTCCTCAGCCGCATGGCGCGGCTGTTGGGCGGTGCTATATGCTTATCGGCTGATCTATTTGCCCGTTGATGGGAAGTCCGCCTTCACATGGCCCTGCCGCCGCAGTTTCTGGAAGAGTTGCGCACCCGCATTTCCGTGTCGGAGGTGGTGCAAAAACGTATGCGCCTGATCCGCGCCGGGCGGGAATTCAAGGCACCCTGTCCCTTCCATAATGAGAAATCACCCAGCTTCTACGTTAACGACCAGAAGGGCTTTTTTCACTGTTTTGGTTGTGGGGCTCATGGCGACCAGATCGGTTTCGTCATGCGCTACGACAACCTCTCCTTCATGGAGGCGGTGGAAAATCTGGCGGGTGAGGTGGGCATGGCCGTGCCCAAGGCCACCCCGCAGGAGCGTGAACGCTTCGAACGGCAGAAGTCGCTCTATGACCTGGTGGAACGCGCGGCCAAATATTACGAACAGCAGCTGTTCAGCCATGGCGGTCGCATGGCGCTGGATTATCTGCGCCGGCGCGGGCTGGATGGCGATGGCATCGCCCGTTTTCGCCTGGGTTATGCTCCGCAGGATGGGGCGGGGCTTTATGCCGTGCTGACGGAAGCCGGCTATGGCGAGGCCGACATGATCGAGGTCGGGCTGTTCAAACGGCCCGAGAACGGCAAGGCGGTCCGCAATTTCTTCTGGAACCGGGTGATGTTCCCGGTTACCGACCGACGGGGCCGGGTGGTGGCCTTTGGCGGGCGCGTGCTGGAGGGTGACGGGCCGAAATATATCAACTCCGCAGAAAACCCGCTGTTCCACAAGGGACACATTCTTTACGGCATGTCGCGGGCCCGGCAGGCGGCGGCGGATGGTCAGTCCCTGATCGTCACCGAAGGCTATATGGATGTGATTTCCTGCGTCATGGCCGGGTTTGAAGGGGCGGTGGCACCCCTGGGCACCGCCATGACGGAAACGCAAATACAGGAACTGTGGAAACTGGCGCCGGAAGGCCACCGCCGGCCCATCCTCTGCTTCGATGGCGATAATGCCGGTCGCCGGGCGGCACAGCGGGCGGTGGAGCGCATCTTGCCGGTGCTGACGCCCGATGTGTCGGCCCGCATCGCCTTCATGCCGGAGAAGGAAGACCCGGACAGCCTGATCCGGGGCGGCGGCAAGGCGGCGTTTGAGGTGGTGCTGGAACGCGCGCTGTCGCTGGAGGATTTCATCTGGGAATATGCCCGCCAGGGCAATGAGCCGCGCACGGCGGAAGGCCGGCTGACCATTGAAAGCACCATCAACCAACTGACCGACACCATCGCCGACAAATCGGTGCAGTATAATTACCGCGCCGCCTTGCGTGACAAGTTGCGTGCGGCCATCCGGGGGGCGGGTTTTGCCGATGGGGGCGGGCGTGGCTTTGCCGGTGGTGGGCCGCGCCGGCAGCGTCAGGGGGAAATCCCCGTCAGCCATCTGTGGAACAAGAGCCACCGCAGCGGCGCCATCCTGACCGATCCGCGCCGGCGGGAACGCTGGCTGCTGGTCACGGTCCTGCACCATCCGACCCTGTTCGAACAGGTGGGCGAGTTGTTGGGCAACGCGGATTTCAGTGATCCGGCCTTGGAAATGCTCCGTCAGGCGGTTGTTGCATGTCTAACAGCCGAATCAGCACTTGACGCGGACGGTTTGAAACGCCACCTGTCTCTGCGCGGCTTTCAAGAGACGCTGGATAGTCTGCTGAGTGCAGACGCGCCTAGATTCGCGCAACCAGGAGCGTCCATCGAAGCGGCGAGGAGTGGCTGGCAGGAGGTTTGGTTAAGCTCTGAGGTGACATTGCTTCAGCATGAGCTGCGGGAGGCGGAACGTCGCTTCGCTGAATCATTCAGCGAAGCCGATTTGGCGCGGTTGCGCATGCTTCAGCAGGAAGTGCTAAGCCGCCGGGGGCATACCAATGATCCAGATCAGGATAGCGGGTGAGCGCGCATGCCGGTGGGTATGATCGTCACTATGTCCTGGTTGTGCGAAAACTGTGTCTTGGCAGGCACAGTCGAAGGCCACTTTGTTAAATATGTAGCCAGCATTGAGATTGATGGATGACCGGGCATTTGCCCCGAGTCGTCCATTTGCGTTTACCGGTGGCAGCCTTGAAGGTACGGGGGCAGCGAGCGAATGGCGACTAAAGCGGCGCAAACGGCGGAAGTGTCGGAGCAGCGTGAAGAGGAAGCGAACGGACCTCTGATGGATGGCATGGCAACTGCCGTCAAGAAGATGATCGCGCGGGGTAAGGAGCGGGGCTACGTCACCTATGACGAGCTGAACGCCGCCTTGCCGCAGGAAAGTTCGTCCTCCGAGCAGATCGAGGACACGATGGCGTTGCTGTCCGAAATGGGCATCAATGTCGTTGAAGCTGAGGAGCAGGAAGACAGCAACGGCGAAACTGGCGAAGGGGAAGGTCGCCAGTCCGGCAATCTGGACGATGATGATATCGGTCGTACCGATGACCCGGTGCGCATGTATTTGCGCGAAATGGGGTCGGTAGAGCTGCTGTCGCGCGAAGGCGAAATCGCCATCGCCAAGCGTATCGAAGCTGGCAGGGAGATGATGATCGGGGCGATTTGCGAATCGCCGCTGACCATCCAGGCCATCATCGAATGGCACCAGTCGCTGCAGGACGGCAAGATGCTGCTGCGCGACATCATCGACCTGGACGCCTCCTACGGGGTTGACCCGGAATCGGGCGAACTGCCGCCTGAAGCGCTGGACGGCCCGGCCGCCGACCGCGAGGAGGAAGAGGGCGAGCGCGCAGAGGGTGAAGCCGAGGGTGCAGGCCCGGTAGCCGATGGCGAGGAGGAAGGCAATGTCTCCCTTTCCGCCATGGAAGCCGAGCTGAAGCCCAAGGTACTGGAAACCTTCGGCAAGATCGAAGAGGCCTATGAGCGCCTGCACAAGATGCAGGAGCTGCGCCTGGCTGCATTGCAGCGGGGCGAAGAGGTCAAGGGCGTGGACAAGAAGTACGAAAAGGTGAAGGCTGAATTGACCGAACTGGTCAATTCCGTGCGCCTGAACAATGGCCGTATCGAACAGCTTGTCGAACAGCTCTATGCCCTGAACCGCAAGCTGCTGGGTTTTGAAGGCCGCCTGCTGCGTCTGGCGACCGATTGCCGGGTGAAGCGTGAGGACTTCCTGCAGCATTATTACGGTTCGGAGCTGGATCCGAACTGGCTGGATCGCTGCAAGAGCATCTCCAAGGCCTGGGGCCGCTTTGCGGAACGGTCGTCGCACGAGGTTGCCCGCGTGCGGGAGAATATCGGCGAAGTTTCCAGCCAGGCCCGGCTGCCGATCGGTGAGTTCCGCCGCATCGTCTCCACCGTGCAGAAGGGTGAGAAGGAAGCCAGCCGCGCCAAGAAGGAGATGGTGGAAGCCAATCTCCGTCTGGTGATTTCCATCGCCAAGAAATACACCAACCGTGGCCTGCAGTTTCTGGACCTGATCCAGGAAGGCAATATCGGTTTGATGAAGGCGGTGGATAAGTTCGAATACCGGCGCGGCTACAAGTTCTCCACCTATGCCACCTGGTGGATCCGGCAGGCGATCACCCGTTCGATCGCCGATCAGGCCCGTACCATCCGCATTCCCGTGCACATGATCGAAACGATCAACAAGCTGGTGCGCACCAGCCGTCAGATGCTGCACGAGATCGGGCGCGAACCGACGCCGGAGGAACTGGCCGAGCGGCTGATGATGCCGCTGGAAAAGGTTCGCAAGGTGCTGAAGATCGCCAAGGAGCCGATCTCTCTGGAAACGCCGATCGGCGACGAGGAAGATTCGCATCTGGGCGATTTCATTGAGGACAAGAACGCCGTTCTGCCCCTCGATGCCGCGATCCAGGCGAACCTGCGCGAGACCACGACCCGTATACTGGCCACCCTGACCGCCCGCGAGGAACGTGTTCTGCGTATGCGCTTCGGCATCGGCATGAATACCGACCATACGCTGGAAGAAGTGGGCCAGCAGTTCAGCGTGACCCGCGAGCGTATCCGCCAGATCGAGGCGAAGGCGCTGCGCAAGCTGAAGCACCCGTCGCGTTCCCGCAAGCTGCGCAGCTTCCTGGATACGTGATTGGTTCAGCCGTCTTTCTCCCCGCCCGGTAACGGGTGGGGAGTGGATACGAAAAACCCCGCCTGGGCAGATAGCCCGGCGGGGTTTTTTCGTTTCAACAGGGAATGGGTATTTATAATGTCAGTGCGGCATAACCCAGTCCACCGACCACAGCGACAATCGCCAACAGCTTGGCCAGACGGGCCAGCCGTTTGCCCAAGGGGGCGGGATTGTCATTGGCTGCCGCCGGTGGTCGCCAGAGGAAGACAGGGGCGGTGAACATGGATTGGGCGTTACGGGCGGCCCTCAAGGGGCCACCCGCTTTGTGCTGACTATTCAGCCGCTCAGCCACGCTCGTTCAGCGGGACGAAATCCCGCGTGTTGTGACCGGTATAGAGCTGACGCGGACGACCGATCTTCTGGGTCGGATCCTCGATCATCTCCTTCCACTGGCTGATCCAGCCGACGGTACGGGCCAGCGCGAACAGCACGGTGAACATGCTGGTCGGGAAACCGATCGCCTTCAGGATGATGCCGGAATAGAAGTCGACGTTCGGGTACAGCTTCTTCTCGATGAAATACTCATCGGACAGCGCAATGCGCTCCAGTTCCACCGCGATGTCCAGCAGCGGATCGTCCTTGATCCCCAACTCGGTCAGAACTTCCTTACAAGTCTGCTGCATGACCTTGGCGCGCGGGTCATAGTTCTTATAGACCCGGTGGCCGAAGCCCATCAGACGGAAATTGTCGTTCTTGTCCTTGGCGCGCTTGATGAATTCCGGAATGCGATCAACGCTCTTGATCTCTTCCAGCATCTTCAGCACGGCCTCGTTCGCGCCGCCATGCGCGGGGCCCCACAGAGAGGCGATACCGGCGGCGATACAGGCGAACGGGTTGGCGCCCGACGAACCGGCCAGACGGACGGTGGAGGTCGACGCATTCTGCTCGTGGTCGGCATGCAGGATGAAGATCTTGTCCATCGCCTTGGCGATGACGGGATTCACCTTGTACTCCTCGCACGGGACCGCGAAGGTCATGTGCAGGAAGTTTTCGGCAAAATCGAGATCGTTGCGCGGATACACAAACGGCTGGCCAACCGAATATTTGTAGGCCATTGCGGCGATGGTCGGCACCTTGGCGATCAGCCGATGCGACGCGATGATGCGCTGCTTGGGATCGTTGATATCGGTGCTGTCATGATAGAAGGCGGACAGGGCGCCGACGACGCCGCACATGATGGCCATCGGGTGGGCATCGCGGCGGAAGCCACGGAAGAAGTTCGCCAGCTGTTCATGCACCATGGTGTGGCGCGTGATGGTCTGTTCGAAGGTGGACTTCTGCTCAGGATTCGGCAACTCGCCATTCAGCAGCAGATAGCAGACTTCCAGGAAGTCGCTCTTTTCCGCCAGCTGCTCGATCGGGTAGCCGCGGTGCAGCAGCACGCCTTCATCGCCATCGATGTAGGTGATTGCCGATTCGCAGGAGCCGGTGGAGGTGAAACCCGGATCGTAGGTGAAGCAGCCGGTGGCCGCATAGAGCTTGCGGATGTCGATGACATCCGGCCCCGTCGCGCCGTGCAGGATGGGCAAGGTGACTTGCTTGCCGTTCCGGTTGTCGATCAGGGTCACCGTATCGGCGGTTCCATCGCCCGCCGTCTGGGGAGTCTGGCTCATATCGGCACGTCCTCAAGGTGTTCTTGGGTGGGGCGGCTGCCCCGGGGTTCTTTTTAGGTGGCGGAGTGTAGTTGCGCAGCGCAGCAAGCGCAACGCAACTGCATCAAATTATCCACCGTTTGCGACATCTTCCAGCCGCACCAAGGTCTCGGCGCGACCAAGAATTTCCGCCACCTCGAAAATCGGTGGCGAAACGGTGGAACCGGTCAGGGCTGCGCGCAGGGGTTGGGCCAGTTTGCCCAGCTTCAGACCGGTGCGTTCGGCATGGTCGCGCACGATCTGTTCCAGTGCGGCACCGCTCCAATCGGGCGACGCGGCGAACGCTTCTGCCAGCGCCGCCAGCTGCGACCGTGCTTCGGTCGTCAGCAAAGCCGCCGCCTTGTCATCCAGGGCAAGCGGCCGGTTAACAAAGAGATAGAGCGAACCCTCGGCCAATTCCAGCAGGGTTTTCACGCGGGGCTTGAAACCGGGCACGGAACGCAGCAGCCGTTCCGTCTCCACCTCGCTCAGCGCCCGGCCGATCCTGGCTTCGATGAAGGGGGTGGTCAGGGCCACCAGTCTTGCATCATCGGCCTCGCGGATATAATGGGCGTTCAGGTTCTCCATCTTGGCGAAGTCCAACCGGGAGGGGGAACGACCGATCCCCTCCAGCGTGAACCAGTCGATGGCCTGTTCGGTGGAGATAATTTCGGCATCGCCATGGCCCCAGCCCAGACGCAGCAGGTAGTTGCGCATCGTTTCCGGCAGGAAGCCCATGTCGCGATAGGCCTCGATCCCCAGCGCGCCATGGCGCTTGGAGAGCTTGGCCCCGTCCGGCCCGTGAATCAGCGGGATATGGGCGAATTCCGGGGCCTTCCAGCCCATGGCGTTATAGATCTGCAGCTGGCGGAAGGTGTTGGTCAGATGGTCGTCCCCGCGCACCACATGCGTGACGCCCATGTCATGGTCATCCACCACCACGGCCAGCAGATATGTCGGCGTGCCATCGGAGCGCAGCAGGATCAGGTCGTCCAACTGGCTGTTCTGCACCCGCACCTCGCCCTGCACATGATCGTTCACCACCGTCTCCCCCTCACGCGGGGCCTTCAGGCGGATGGCGGGGGCGATGCCGGCGGGGGCTTCCGATGGATCGCGGTCGCGCCAGCGACCATCATAGCGCGGCTGCTGGCCGGCGGCCTTCTGCGCCTCCCGCATCGCATCCAATTCTTCCGGCGTGCAGTAGCAGCGATAGGCGGTGCCGTTGGCCAACATCTCGTCGACCACCTGGGCATGGCGGTCCTTGCGCTCGAACTGGCTGACCGCGTCCCCGTCCCATTCCAGGCCCAGCCATTTCAGCCCGTCCATAATGGCATCCACAGCGGCCTGGGTGGAACGGGCACGGTCGGTATCCTCGATCCGCAGCAGGAACGTGCCCTGATGGTGCTTGGCGAAAAGCCAGTTGAACAGGGCCGTGCGACCGCCGCCAATATGCAGAAAACCGGTGGGGGATGGTGCGAAACGGGTGACAATTTTCATGATTAATACAATCTTCTGCGGGTAAACCAGTCCGTCGCCGGCAGATGTAGCACAGCAGCGGGCCTTATGCACCGTGACGGTCATCACCAATGTGGCAAAGCACGCACATAAGAATGGCGGGGCCCTTCCCTGGCGCTGGGAAAGGATGGGGCCTGCTGACGTTGGGAAAGCGGCTGGTGGATGCGCTGCTGGCCGAACAGGGCCAGTGGTTGCTGTGGATTCCGGTCACTTTGTCGCTGGGCATCGGCGCCTATTTTACCCTGCTGCTGGAACCGCCTTTGTGGCTGGCAGGCGTGTTTGCACTGGGGATGCTGACCTTCAGCCTGGCCCTGGTGCTGCGCTGGCCCCTGGCCGGGCGGGTGGCGGCCATTATGCTGCTGGTGCCAGCGCTGGGGCTGTTGGCCGGCGCCTGGCGGACGCATATGGCGGCGGCCCCCATGCTGACAGCGACATATGGCCCTACAGTGGTGACGGGCCGGGTGGTGGCGCTGCAAAAGCAGGAACATGACCTGCGGATGCAACTGGCAGATCCCTGGATTGCCGGTGTGGCGGCGGAGAACACCCCCCAGCGCCTCAGCGTTTTGTTGCGGCCCGATGATCTGCTGCCGCCCCTGGGGGAAAAGGTGCGCATCTGGGGCCGGGTCTCCGGCCCTGGCGGCCCGGTGGAACCGGGTGCCTTCGATTTCCGCCGCTATTCCTATTTCCAGGGTATTGGCGGCCGTACCGTGGCCTATGTGCGGATCGAACGGCAGGGGCAGGCAACCCCGGTGGAGGGGGAGGATTGGCGCCTGCGGCTGGAACGGCTGCGCCAATCGATCGCGGAGAAGGTGGGGGCACGGCTGGAGGGCGGGGCTGCCGGGCTGACAACGGCCCTGTTGAACGGGGATAGCAGCGGCATTCCCGATGATGATCTGGTGGCCATGCGGATATCGGGGCTGCAGCACCTGATCTCCATTTCCGGCCTGCATATCGGGCTGGTGGCGGGGCTGGTGTTTCTGCTGGTGCGTGGGGGCTTGGCGCTGTTGCCGGCGGTGGCGCTGCGCCAGCCGATCAAGAAATATGCCGCCGTGATGGCGCTCGCTGCCGCCTTTTTCTACATGCTGATGGTGGGATCGCCGGTGCCGACCCAGCGGTCGGTGCTGATGACGGGTATCATGCTGCTGGCCGTGCTGGCCGACCGCAACCCGTTTTCCCTGCGCGTGATCGCGGCGGCGGCGGTGGCGGTGCTGCTGGTGCAGCCGGACAGCCTGACCGGCCCCAGTTTTCAGATGTCGTTTGCCGCCGTGGCGGCCCTGATCATGGTCTATGACGCACTGGCCCCCTGGCTGGCGCGGCGACGGCGGGAAGGGGGCGGCGGCTGGATCGGCAAGGCAACGGGCTATGCCGGCGGGCTGATCCTCACCTCCCTGGTGGCCAGTCTGGCGACCACGCCCTATGCCATCTATAATTTTCAGACGGTGGCCAATTACGGGCTGCTGTCCAACATGATCGCCGTGCCCCTGACCAGCTTCTGGGTGATGCCGTGCGGTCTGCTGGCTTGCCTGTTGATGCCGCTGGGCCTGGAAGGCTGGGCCATCAGTGCGATGGGCTGGGGGGTGGAGGGGATTTTATGGACGGCCCGTCTGGTGGCCGGCTTGCCCGGTGCCACACTGACCCTGCCTGTCCTGCCGCTTTGGGGTTTGATTGCTTTCACGCTGGGCGGGCTGTGGCTGGGTATCTGGCAGGGGCGGGTGCGTTGGTGGGGGATGGTTGGCATCATGCTGATGCCGCTCAGCTTTCTGTTATTCACGCCGCCGGATGTGCGTGTGGATGCGGATGCCGGGGTAATCGGCATCCGCATGGCTGATGGCGGATTGCTGGTCTCCACCCGCCAACGCGCCCGCTTTGACAGCGATGAATGGGCCGCGCGCGACGGGCTGTCCGATCCACCCCGGCGCTGGCCGAAACAGGGCAGCCCCAAAAACGGTCTGATCTGCGCCGATGGTGTCTGCCTTTACCGTGCCAAGGGGCAGGTGCTGGCGCTGATCAGCGATGGGGAGGGGGCTGTCACCTGCCCGGCGGTGGCGCTGGATGCTGTGATCAGCCTGCGGGAAGCGACGAGGTGCTCGGCGCCGCTGACCATCCAGGGCGATGATATCGTGCGGCATGGTGCCCATGCCCTGCGCTTGTCCCCCGCCGGGATCAGCGTTGAAACGACAAGGCCGCACCCGGGGGCGCGGCCTTGGCAGTGACACAGATTTTGCCGGATCAATAACCTGGCGGGCGCTTGGCCGTCTGCACCTTCTTAGGCAGGATCAGTTCTGATTTTTGCTTCGCATAGGCAACGGCGATTCGGGCACCTACGGCGGCATTGTTCAACAACAGGGCGCGGTTGGCGGTCAGGCTGGCGCCGTCGGTCAATTCCTCCATCCGCTTCAGCAGAAAGGGGGTCAGCGCCTTGCCGCGTACGCCCTGGGCGTCTGCTTCACCGACCGCGCGCTGGATTGCGGCCTCCATCGCCTCGGCATCCAGGGCCGCCGCATCGGGGATCGGCACGCCCACCACCACCCCGCCATTGATCCCCAGCAACCATTTGGCGCGCAGCACGCGGGCCACCTCGTCCGGCGTGTCGCAGCGGCCATCCACCGGCAAGGGCAGGCTGGCGGTGTAGAAGGCGGGGAAACGGTCGGTGCCATAGCCGATTACCGGCACGCCCTTGGTTTCCAGATATTCCAGCGTACGCGGCAGGTCCAGAATGGCCTTGGCGCCGGCACAGACGACGGCCACATCGGTGGCGGCCAGTTCCTCCAGATCGGCGGAGATATCCAGCGTGGTTTCCATGCCGCGATGCACGCCGCCAATGCCGCCGGTGGCGAACACGGCGATGCCGGCCAGGTGGGCAGCGATCATGGTGGACGCAACGGTGGTGGCGCCGTCGGCCTGCTGTGCCAGCGCCAGCGGCAGATCACGCCGGCTGACCTTGCGCACACCCGGCTGGGCCAGCCGCTCCAGATCATCGTCGTTCAGGCCGACGCGGATGCGCCCATCCAGCACGGCGATGGTGGCGGGAACCGCCCCTTCGGCCCTGACGGCAGCCTCGATGGCGCGGGCGGTCTCCACATTGGCCGGATAGGGTAGGCCATGGCTGATCACGGTCGATTCCAGTGCCACCACGGCCCGGCCCTGCTTCAGCGCCCGTGCCACCTCGGGATGGATGGAAAGGAAGTCCTGCATCTGTCACTCCTGCTTTACGGCGGAGAATGCCCCCGTGCCGGGCGGCAACGCAACGCGGATCGGGGGCTGCAAGGCTGCTTCCCGCTTGCCGCAACCCAGCTCTGCGGTTAGCACTGGAAAGCGCGGCGCCGGCGGCAAGACCGGCCCGAAGATACGGACAAGGAAGGCAGTATGGCAAACCAATCCATCGGGCAATCCACGGGCGGCATTCTGGGCGTGATCGAGCGGGTGGGCAACCGCCTGCCGGACCCGGCCAGCCTGTTCCTGATCGCCATCATCATCCTGATCACCCTGTCGGTCCTGCTGGCCGGCATGGGTGTTTCCGCCATCCATCCGGCGACGGGCAAGGCGGTAGCGGCGGTCAGCCTGTTATCGGCGGAGAATATCCGCCGCCTGTTTACTGATATGCCGACCATTTTCGCCAGCTTCCCGCCGCTGGCCATGGTGTTGCTGGTGATGATGGGGGTGGGCGTGGCGGAGAAGACCGGGCTGATCGGTGCCTCCCTGGGGGCGCTGGTGCGGGCCATGCCGAAAAGCCTGCTGACCTTCACGGTGATTTTTGCGGGCGTGCAATCCAGCATCGCCACCGACGCCGGCTATGTGGTGCTGATCCCGCTGGCAGGTCTGATGTTCCACAGCGTGGGCCGGCATCCGGTGGCCGGTATTGCGGCGGCCTTTGCCGGGGTATCGGCGGGTTTTTCCTCCAACATCCTGATCACCGGGCTGGACCCGCTGCTGGCCGGCATCACCCAGGCGGCGGCCCGGCTGGTCGATCCGGCCTATGAGGTGCCGGTGACGGCCAACTGGTATCTGATGATGGCTTTCGTGCCGCTGTTCAGCGTGATCGGCACCATCGTGCTGGACCGGCTGGTGGAGCCGCGCCTGCTGGCCACTGCACCCGTTCCCGCCGGCCATGTGGTGGCGGTGGAGGCGGCGACAGACGCGCAACAGAGGGCGGAAAAGCGGGGCCTGCGCTTTGCCGGGGGCGCGCTGGTGCTGTGTATCCTGGCCATGCTTGCCGCTGTGGTGCCCGAAGGGGCCATTTTCCGCGATGAGAAAGGGACGGTGGAGCCCTTCCTGAAGGGGTTGGTGGCAATGCTGTTCGCCACCTTCCTGATTATCGGCATCGCTTATGGTGCCGGTGCCCGCATCATCCGCAACGACAAGGATGTGGTGCGGATGATGGGCCAAGCCATGGCCGATATGGGCGGCTATATCGTTCTGGCCTTCTGCTGCGCCATCTTCATCGCCCTGTTCGGCTGGTCGAACCTGGGGGTGATCCTGGCCATCGAAGGGGCGGAGATGTTGAAATCCGCCGGCATTGTCGGCCTGCCGCTGATGCTGGCGTTGATCCTGGTATCGGCCATGATCAACATCCTGATCGGCAGTGCATCGGCTAAATGGGCCATTCTGGGGCCGGTTTTGGTGCCGATGCTGATGCTGGTGGGCGTCAGCCCGGAGGCGACGCAGGCGGCATACCGTGTGGGTGACAGCTTCACCAACCCGATCACGCCGCTGCTGCCTTATTTCCCGCTGATCCTGATCATGTGTCAGCGCTATGTGCCCAGCTTCGGCATCGGTTCGCTGATCGCCACCATGTTGCCGCTGGCGCTCTGGATGGGTTTTGCCGCTGTCGCCCTGTTCTCCGGCTGGGTGATCCTGGATCTGCCGCTGGGGCCGGGTTCGGTCATCCACATGCCGGCGGGTTGAAGCAGGGCGGCTGGCGGACGTTGTGACAAAGCCTATATCAAGGACATGACCATGCCAGCCGCCCCATCACCTGACAGTTGGGTGCGCCCCTGCCCGCCGGAACAGGGCGGGGGCCTGTGGGTTGAACCGGGCGGGTTCCATGTCGATCCCACCCGTGCCGTCGCCCGTGCTGTCATCACCCATGGCCATTCCGACCACGCAAGGCCCGGCCATGCCCATGTGCTGGCCACGGCGCCCACATTGGATATCATGCGCGCAAGGCTGGGAGAGAGTGCGGGCGGCAACCCGCAGCCTCTCCCCTATCACCAGCCGTTGCGCATTAATGATGTGACCGTCACCCTGGTACCGGCGGGCCATGTGCTGGGCAGTGCCCAGGTGGTGCTGGAATATCAGGGCAGCCGCGTCGTGGTCTCCGGCGATTACAAGCGTCGGCATGATCCCACCTGCGCCCCGTTTGAGCCGGTGACCTGCGATGCCTTCATCACAGAGGCGACCTTCGGCCTGCCGGTCTTCCGCCACCCGCCCGCGTCGGTTGAAATCGCCCGATTGCTTCATGTCGGGCAGGTGTTCCCCGAACGGTCGCTGGTGGTGGGCTGTTACGCGCTGGGCAAGTGCCAGCGGCTGATCGCCCATCTGCGGGAAGCCGGTTATGATAAGCCCCTCTATCTGCACGGCGCCCATCTGCCCCTATGCGAACTGTATCAGCGCCATGGCGTCGATCTGGGCGACCTGCGCCCCGCCACGGTGACAGCGAAGGAGGAGATGCGGGGCGCCATCGTGCTGGCCCCGCCATCGGCCCTGATGGATAAATGGGCCCGCCGTCTGCCCGACCCGTTGATCGCCTATGCCTCGGGCTGGATGCGGGTGCGGGCGCGGGCCCGCCAGCATGGGGTGGAAATGCCGCTGGTCATCTCCGACCATGCCGATTGGGATGAACTGTGCCAGACCTTGCAGGATGTGGCCGCCCCAGAGGTCTGGGTGACCCATGGCGCGGAGGAGGCGCTGGTGCATTGGGCCAATCTGAACGGTTTCCGCGCCCGGCCCCTGCATCTGGTTGGCTTCGGCGATGAGGAGACGTGAACCATGGAACGGTTCGCCGCCCTGATCGATGCCTTGGCCTATCAGCCCGCCCGCAATGGCAAGCTCCGCCTGCTGGTGGATTATGTCGCGCAAACGCCGGACCCGGATCGGGGCTATGGGCTGGCGGCCCTGACCGGCGGCCTGTCCTTTGCCACCGCCAAGCCGGCCCTGGTGCGCGAACTGGTGGCCGCGCGCACCGATGCCACCCTGTTCGCGCTCTCCTATGATTTTGTTGGCGATCTGGCGGAAACCGTGGCCCTGATCTGGCCGCAGCGACCGGGTAGCAACCAGCCATCGCCGGCCCTGTCGGACATCGTTGCGGCCCTGGCCGGGGCCAAACGGGCGGCGGTGCCGGGCCTGATTGAAGGCTGGCTGGATGGGCTGGACGCCACCGGGCGCTGGGCCCTGCTGAAGCTGATCACCGGCGGCATGCGCATCGGCGTATCGGCCAGGATGGCCAAGACGGCACTGGCCGATTACGGCGCCACGCAAGGGGTGGCCGTGGATGTGGATGCGATTGAGGAAATCTGGCACGGGCTGACCCCACCTTATCAGCCGCTGTTCGCCTGGCTGTCGGGCAGCGGCCCCCGCCCGGATGTGGCGGGCACCGGCGGCTTCCGCCCGATGATGCTGTCCCATCCGCTGGAGGAGGCGGATTTGGAGAGCTTGCCAGCGGGCGATTTCCGCGCCGAATGGAAATGGGATGGCATCCGTGTGCAACTGGTGGCACGCGAACAGCCGGGGGAGGCGCGGATTTACAGCCGCACCGGCGACCAGATCGCCGCCTCCTTCCCCGATGTGGCGGCACATATGGGCTTCAATGCCGTGCTGGATGGGGAATTGCTGGTGGCGCGGGATGGCCGCATCGCCCCCTTCAACGATCTGCAGCAGCGCCTGAACCGCAAGCAGGTGACGGTGAAGCTGCTGAAGGAATATCCGGCCTGGGTGCGGCTGTACGATATCCTGTTCGATGGCGATGAGGACCTGCGCGGCCTTCCCTTCGATGAACGCCGCACCCGGCTGGCGGGCTGGTTTGTCCGCACCAACCCCACCGGCATGGACCTGTCCCCCCTGCTGGATTTCAGCAGTTGGGAGGAACTGGCCGCCCTGCGCCTGAATGCCCGCGATACGACGGTGGAAGATGGCGCCATTGAAGGGGTGATGCTGAAACGGCGCGACAGCACCTATGTCGCCGGTCGTCCCAAAGGCCCCTGGTTCAAATGGAAGCGCGGGCCGCTGGTGGCGGATTGCGTGTTGATGTATGCCCAGCGCGGCCATGGCAAACGCTCCAGCTTTTATAGCGATTACACATTTGGGGCCTGGCGGGGCCCACCGGGGGAAGCGGGCGAACTGGTGCCGGTGGGCAAAGCCTATTCCGGCTTCACGGATGAGGAGTTGGCGCAGATTGATCGCTGGGTGCGCAACCACACCACCAACCGCTTCGGCCCGGTGCGCGAAGTGTCGCTGGGGCTGGTGTTCGAAGTGGCGTTCGACAGCGTTCACCCCTCCACACGGCATAAAAGCGGCATCGCCATGCGCTTTCCCCGCATCAGCCGCATCCGCTGGGACAAACCAGCGGCAGAGGCGGATCGGCTGGAGACATTGGAGCGGATGATGATATCATGAGCGCCATGTTTCCTTATGAACCCAAGTGATCCGTCATGAAGCCCGCCAAATCCCGCGTGCTGATCTATCCCGCTTTGAAGGTGCAGCCGGCCAGCATGGCGCTGGCCATGGCGGCGTTGGAGAAAATTCCACCCACATCGGTGCGCGGCGGGCGGGGCTGGGGGCGTCTGGCGGGCTTG
>Ga0209373_10001145_pt1 | contig 33530 bp, 23 predicted proteins | sample Higcelweek5metaG_FD_187173 | JGI IMG/M metagenome (GOLD analysis project Ga0209373, IMG submission 187173) | Freshwater pond sediment microbial communities from the University of Edinburgh, under environmental carbon perturbations - High... | ecosystem: Environmental > Aquatic > Freshwater >... | reverse complement strand
TTGTTTGTGAATCTCCAACATTACATCTTGTACAACTTCTTGTTTTAACTCCATCTGTAGTACATGTTCCTGCTACTCTTGTTGTCCATTCTCCATATGAATGGCCTAACGCTGGTGTTGCTACTGTTGTTACAACTGATCCGCATGTTATACATTTTCCTACACTGGTTCCTTCTTCTGTACACGTTGCTGCTATTCCTGGTTCAAACGAACCATTGAACGTGTGTCCTGTTGCAAGTATTGTTTGTGAATCTCCAACATTACATCTTGTACAACTTCTTGTTTTAACTCCATCTGTAGTACATGTTCCTGCTACTCTTGTTGTCCATTCTCCATATGAATGGCCTAACGCTGGTGTTGCTACTGTAGTCAAAACCTCTCCACATTTTATACATTTTCCTACACTGGTTCCTTCTTCTGTACATGTTGCTGGTTTTCCTGGTTCCATTGAACCGTTAAATGCATGTTGTGTAGCACTTATTGTCTGCGACTCTCCCGCTCCACACCTTGTACAACTTCGTGTCTGACCGCCATCTGTCGTGCATGTTGCGGCTGTCCTTATTGTCCATTCTCCATATGAATGTCCCAATGCTGGTGTTGCTACTGTAGTCAAAACCTCTCCACATTTTATACATTTTCCTACACTGGTTCCTTCTTCTGTACATGTTGCTGGTTTTCCTGGTTCCATTGAACCGTTAAATGCATGTTGTGTAGCATTTATTGTTTGTGAATCTCCAGCTCCACATCTTCCACAACTACGTGTTTTTCCACCATCTGTCGTGCATGTTGCGGCTGTCCTTATTGTCCATTCTCCATATGAATGTCCCAATGCTGGTGTTGCTACTGTAGTCAAAACCTCTCCACATTTTATACATTTTCCTACATTGGTTCCTTCTTCTGTACATGTTGCTGGTTTTCCTGGTTCCATTGAACCGTTAAATGCATGTTTTGTAGCACTTATTGTCTGTGAATCTCCAGCGCCACACCTTGTACAACTTCTTGTTCTAACGCCATTTATCGTACAGGTTGCTGTCTGCCTAGTTGTCCATGACCCATACGAATGTCCCAAAGGATCTGAAATTGTAGTTGTTGATAAAATGGTACCACATTTTGTACACTTTCCAACCTTTTTCGCTCCTGCTGTACATGTAGCCGGTACTGTTGTGTATGATCCATTAAACACATGAGAACATGCTGCTGCATAAACAAACGACTCATCTGTAACAGATTTACAATCCAAACTTTTTACTTTATTTGATACAATAAGTTTTCTTATTTCAGCACAATTTTTATCTGGACTTTCCTGCATATATTTTGCAGCAACAGATGCAATAAGCTGTGCGGAAAAAGAAGTTCCTTCATGCGATTTTACATATATATCTACTATTTCTCCAAAATTTGAAAAACTACTTATTTCACCAGATTCATCAATAGAACCTGCAGAAATAACAGTTGGATATGCTGCTGGAAATGTAGACTTATCTGAAGAATTATTTCCAGCAGCTGCAATAACAAGTACATCATTTTCTTCAGCATATGCAAGTGAGTTTTCAAGTGTTTCTGATGCCTCATAACCAGCAAAACTCATTACAATAATATCTGCATCATTTTCTACAGACCATTGTATACCTTTGCTTACATCAGAATATTTACCACGACCATTTTCATCCAGTACACACACGTCATAAATTTCAGCATTCGGTACATTTTCCTTTAATACACCTGCCATTTTATTTCCGTGATTATTTACTATCTGTTCATCATTTGTAAAAGATACTTGTTTTTGTGTTTCAAAATCTGTAATACCAGAATCTAAAACTGCAATTTTTACACCTTTTCCTGTTAAACTTTTTTCATTACATTCATCAGGTAAGCTACAATTTTCTCCTGCTCCCAAAGTTACTAAACCATTTTCATTTACATAACATGCATCACCATGTAAATTACAATTGCACCCTTCTCCTGAACTTACTGATTCATTTTCATTCACATAACATGCATCATCATGTAAATTACAATTACACCGTTCCTCCAAGCATACTGCATTATTCTCATCACATTTTCCAGTGTGTAAATGAGAATCGCATTCTTCATCCAAGCATGCATCCTCATTTTCATTCGCACAGCATTCATCGCCATGTAAATCACTGTTACATTCCTCATTACAATAAGATATTTTGCTTGAGATACCTTTGGGTTCTAACCCATTAATTTGTATTGTCTTTGCTGACAATACAAACGAATTTAAGTTTGCAGCCACAAGTGTTAATGTAACAACAAAACTCATTATTCGTTTTGATAAATTTTCCCTCATAAATCCACCTTTCTTGTATGTGAATTACACCCAATTAATTCACGTAAAATTTAAAAATTTTGTTGAAATAATCCCAACAATAATTAAAGTTTAACATATATATTTATTAAATACAAGTTAATTTTGGATTTATAATTATAAATATTTCTATAAATGTTATGATAACGTTTTCTTTTGATAAAAACTTCAAATAAACCATAATTTCAAATAAACCATAATTTCAAAAAAATAATACTATCTAACTTAATAGACAGTATTATTCTTTTTATTATTTTAACGCATCTTGCCATTCTTCTCTACTATATCTAAAGTAATCTACATCAACATAACCACCAGTTGATTTTGTAGCATAATTAAATATAGCACTTCTATATCCTGTAAACAAATCTAGAGTATACCTCATACTTAACTCTACGCCTATTCTTATCCAATCTTTTCCGTTTAATGAATAGTAGAATAATGCTTTATCGCTAGTTGTAATATTTTTTGATGAATCCACTTTTGAAAAGTTAAAATCAATTTTAAAATAAACATTTGAAGCATTTAAAGCAGCTTCCTGTTCTATTTTCATAGTTCCATCCGAATTACTTGTTGCCATAAAAATCTTTTTACTTCCACTATCATCAACTCTTACTCCAACCATTCCATATGTAGATTGAAAAGCAGAAAGTCCTGCATAGTCGCCTGCTTTCATTGCTGAAACATTCATGCTTATTTGCGAACTACACTTTGGTCCTTCTGTACGCTGTGTTAAAGTATTTTTAGCTTTTAATAAACCATCTACAACACTAACTGTGTTTAAACGTAAAAAACCTTTTCTTGCAGTGACTGACCATTTTGTATTATCAGGATTATGGTTCCATTGCCATTCAAGCTTTAATTTATTTAAATCATAATCAAATTCATCTGATTTCGCCAAATATGTTCCTTTATAGTTAGTTTTAATCGTAAAGGTTTTGGGAGCTTCACCATTTACCCCCATTACAGGCCATCCGTCTACCCATTTTACAGGCACTAAAACAGGAATACGTCCAACAGCACCATGATCTTGGAATAGTAACGAGTACCAATCTCCGTTTGGTGTATTAAATAGACCGCCTTGTGCTACTCCAGCGTTGTAATATCCCATAGCTGAATCAAGAACTGTTTTTCTTTCATATTTCCCCAAAAGTGTATCGCTCTTATAACATAAAACCATTCTTCTTCTAGTACCACTATTTGGCCATGCGATATTTATAACGTAGTATTTACCATTTATTTTATATGCTTGTGAACCCTCACATAAACCATCTATACCTGTTTCATATAGAATCTTATCTACGCCTCCTTGTTTAAATCCAGTTACAGTGTCATTCATTTCTTTAATTTTTACATTGCTTCCTCCACCATAAACTAAATACACTTTACCATCATCATCAAATAATAAAGACGCATCATGATATATACCTGATATCTCCGATTTTGTCCATTTTCCGTTTTCTATATCCTTAGTTTGGAATACATACGATTTTCCTTGATCATTACTTGCAAAAAATGCGTAAAATGTTCCGTTTTTATAATTTAAACTAGTCGCCCATTGTCCTCTTCCATAAGCATTTTTACCATTTATCAAATTTGATGCATCTGAGTTTGATAATGTATCATATACATAATTTACAATTTCCCAAGATACCATATCTTTTGATTTCATTATAGGTGCTCCTGGAGTAAAATACATAGTTGTACTCACCATATAATATGTATCTCCAACACGAATTACTGAAACATCTGGTACATCCGCCCATATAACAGGGTTTGAAATAACCGTATCTATTATTGGTTCTTCAATTTCAGGTTCTGCAAATAATAATTCGTTTTTTAGAATAGCTATATCTAAAACATTTAATATTCCATCAGAATTCATATCTGCATTAATGATATTTTTGTACTCTATACTTTCACCTTTTAAATAATTATCAAATGCAATAACATCAAAAATATCAAATTTTCCTGTTCCATTTACATCACCTTTTTTATCACTTAACTTTTCGGTACTTACTAACTGAACTCTAAAATTATCAATATAGAAATCAATAAGATTTTCAGGAGTTTCTACATATACATATATATCTTTAGCATCTAAAGGAATTTTATAATCGTTTACATAAAGACTTGTCCATGTACCTGATATAGTTTCTTTTAAATCTAGTTGTATGTATTGTGTTGCATCTGATGCATCAACATATTGCAATGTAAACTTTATCTCTTCATTATTACCTGTGCTTTGCATAGCATAACATGAAATATCATAAACACCACCAGCATTTGCAATACTACTAATGTTTATTTGTGACCCCTGCCAAGAAGCTGTTCTATCTTTAACGTACAAGCTTCCAGTTCCTTTGTACGATATATTAGAAACTTTTTCTATTGTTGAACTTCCTCTAGATGTAAAATCTCCTACACTATTTTCAAAATCTATGTTTAATAATTCTGTCTCTGCATTTACTTTTACAGATGTAAACATAAACATAACTATACTCAATAAAGTAAACATTAAAATTTTTATACATTTAACCAACATAAAATACCTCCATTTTATTAGTTTTTATACTAAAAATAGGGACCAAGGCCCCTATTTTTAGTAATTTATATTTATTTGAGATTAAGAAAAAATCCAACTATCAAATTCCATAGAATTATAGAATACAAAGTATAAATCTTTTGTTCCTGACAATCCTGAAATAGAAGCAGTTATATCTTTCATAGAGCCACCTGTAGAAGGAACATCAACATAACCTACTACTGTTCCTGTAGGTCCTCCTGTACAGATTTTTATAGCTCCACCTGTTGTTGAAGATACTTTTACACTAACTTTAGTAGCATCTTTTGAGAAATTAACATTTTTTAAACCAAGCCAATTTCCTGATTTTGCACTTACGTAAGTATTTCCACTTGTACCATTATTATTTACAGTTAATCCACCTTGATTATGAATTGTTTCTGCTTGAACAGTAACAAAAGGATTCAATGTTTGTACTGGAGCCACTCCTGACATTGTTGCCTTAACTGTTATATTACCATTTGAAACTGTTGCTTTGTCAACCTGTGTAGTTCTATAATTAAATGAATAACCCATTGCTGTTGCTGTTGCACGTGCATGATAGAATAAATAGTACTCATTTTTAAATTGGATAAGTGTATGATGATTATTGTTATAATTACCAAATTCTCCACCACCAACGTTAGGGAACATTACACCTTTATATGTAAATGGACCCATAGGACTACTGCTAGTCATATAACAGATTGCAGCATTTGATAGACCCAAAGTATTACCACCTGTATTCCAGTTTGAACAATAGCTATAATAATATGTATTACCGATTTTATTCATGCCAGAATCTTCAAAAATATAAGGAGCATCTATCAATTGTGCAGTACCTGATAAACTAATCATATCCGCACCTAATTTTACTACTCTAGCTGTTTTAGGATTTGCATTTTGTCCTTCTGGAACACCACCACCAAAATATAAGTACCCTGTTCCGTCTGTATCAATAAATACTGCTGGATCGAAAAGCCATGTTACATTTGCATTTGGTGTTGAACGAGATACAAGAGCTTTTCCAAGTGGATCTGTCCAAGGTCCTGTTGGACTATCACTGGTAAGAACGCCTATACCACTTGCATTATTTGCAAAGTATAAGAAGAATTTTTCTTTTCCATTTATAGTCTTATGTGCTGCAGCTGGTGCCCATGAATTACTTGCCCATTTTGCTGCACCATCTGAACCAGCTGTTTTAATAATTCCATGATCGGTCCAGTTCACTAAGTCGTCAGAAGATAAAACATTTAAAGTTTTAATTGTACTATAATTACAATCTACTAATTTACCTGCACTATCATAAGTAAAAGCATCATTTGTCATATAAACATATATACGCCCATTATACTCCATTACTCCTGGGTCTGCTCCAAATCTTTGAGTATAAATAGGATTGTTGTTGATAGCATTTTTAAAGCCTTTTGTTAATGTAAGTGAATCAAATTTCTTCTTCATTTCATCATTGTTTACTGTTATTGCTGTTGTTGTTGTAGTTTCACTTGCTTTTGTTGTTTGCACAGCTGTAGTAGTTGTTTCACTTACCTTAGTGGTTTCTATTGGAGTTTCAGTAACTTTCCCTAGTTTAACATTATCGCCCATTAAATATTGTTTCATTAAAGCCAAATCAGCAACATCTATTTTTCCATCTCCAGTTACATCGGCTGCTAATAGAGAATTGCCAGTTAGATTTGAATCGCCTATTAAATATTGACTTATAGAAACCAAGTCACCATTATTTATGTTACCATCACTTGTAATATCACCAAATAATATAGAACTGTTTGGTTTTGTAGTCGTAGTTACTACAGTAGTAGTTGTTTCTTGAACAGGTACTGGTCCATTAATTACTTTCCCTTGTGTTGCCATGATTACTTCATCAACATAAAAATCATCTGTTCCTTCTGTGGTTTCAAAATAAACAAATATATTTTTTGCATCTGATGGTATTGCAAAATTAGTGTTTTTTAATTGTACCCAATTTCCCATTGCTGTTTTAGCTTCTGCAATATGCATATACTTAGTTTCATCTGCGGCGTCTGTATATTGTAAAGACATATAGAAATTAGGTGATGCAATATTACTTCTAACGCAACCACTAAAACTCAATGATTTTCCAGCAAAATAATCTGAAATAGCATATTGTGTTCCATTCCAAGTCGCTGTTCTATTTCTTACTAACAAAGATTTGGTTCCTGCTTGTGCCACAGCACCACTATTTAAAACTTCAGCTTCTCCTCTTGAAGCCCATCCATCGGTTGGTTCTGAAGTATTTTCAAATGTACTATGAAAATAATAACCATTTGCATCAGGTTCAATTGTTGTAACCGTTCCACCTGAACCACCTGGATTTTTTCCATCGCCCCATTGAGATTCTGGAACTAATGTAGCCAAAGTTGTGTATGCCGGTTTGGCTTGATTATTAGAATTAAATAATAAAGGAGCATTTTCGCTTCCTATCCAAGTATTTGCATCGTTTGGACCCCATACACAAACTGCTGTTACGTTTTTAGTATTCATAGCTGCTTGGAATATGGCTTTATACTTGTCTGCTTGTTGTTGTAATGTGAATTTGCCGTTTTCTGTACTTATGTCTAATTCTGTTATTTGAACATTACAGCCAATTGCAGCATATTTTGCAAGTGCTGTTTTATATGTATCAATTCCTGTAAATCCACTCATATCAGCATTTATATGAGATTGCATTCCTATACCATCTAGAACTCCTTTTTTGTACAGTCCTGAAGCCATAGTTGCTATACTATCTCTTTTATGATCCCAATACTCGTTATAATCGTTGTAAAACAATTTACAACTACTAGGTGCATATTTCTTTGCATATGTAAATGCTTTTTCAATAAATGAATTATTTCCATATACTTGTACCCATGGAGATTTACCGTTTCCATAACCTGGTTCTCTAGCTCCGCCATAATTTTTTGTTCTGTTTGAATCATCACTTGTAGCTTCATTTACTACGTCATATGCATATAAGTTTAAAGATGGATATTGTGTTTTTATTGCACTAAACATATTTTTTATGTAGCTTTCCATTCTCTGATCCATAACTGAAGTTGATACCCAATTACCACTTGTACTAAAATTATCTTTGAAAAACCACTCTGGTGTTTGACTATGCCATACTAAAGTATGTCCTCTTAATGCTATGTTATTTTTAGTACAAAAATCAATTACACTTGCCGCTCTACTCAAAGATACTTTTATATCTGTATTACTTGAACCAGATTGAACTAAAGTAGCGTCAGGCTTCATTTCATTTTCATGTGTTATACTATTGTATTCTTTTAAAATCATTGCATTTATTGTTGAATTACTTAAAACTCCTGGAGAAATTGCTGTTCCTACACGAAAATAATTTGCATAATAATCTTTTAATCCAGGATTTGAAACTGCAGCTTTTACTGCATTTAAATTAATAACGTTTTTTCCAAAAACATTTACATCATCGAAACTAAAATCTGATGTGCTATCAGTATTGATTTTTAAAGTAAGATTTACTGTATCATCTGGTGCTTTATATTTTGTTTTTAATTCAACCCATTCACCAGCTGGTACTTCTTTTGAAACAAGTTCTACTTTTTCTGAACTTTCATCTTTTATAAATACATATGAAAGAGATAAACGAAATGTTTCTGTTTTATCCGAATCATTTCTAACCCATACACTGTAATCATAATCCTGTCCACCCTCAATGTAGAAACCTTTTTCAGAATAAACCCCGTCTTCTTTTGTAAGACGATTTGTTACTTTCATCCCTCTTTCTGAATTGTATGCTGCTTCCTTTGTTGCTTCAATTTTTGTCTGATCTCCATAGTTTGTCCATCCATCATAATTAAGCTCAAAGTTATCAAATATAAGATCCGCTTTTGCATTCATCATATTTTCAGACTTAGGCATGATTAAAAACATACCTGCCATCATAATTGCTGAAGTTGCTACAGCAACTATTTTAGTTTTTTTCATTTTACTCCACCTTTCGACTATTTAATAATTATTTTATGCTTTGAATAAAGCTCTTACAAAGTTGTAAATATGAGGTCTAATTGTACCTCCACCATGATCTCCGTTGTTTACATAATGCCAAATATGATCTACCTTGTTATTTGTTAAAATATCATTATATCCTGATGGTGTTGTATACACCACTGTATCGTTTGAACCTGCACTTAGCATTAAAAGATATGGGTTTTTTTGATTATCAGTAAATTTAAAATTATTTGATGCAATCAAACCTGGTGAAACTCCAGGTGCTGGACAAGCTGCTCCTACATAACCAAATAAATCAGGACGTGAAAATCCAATATATAAGGATTCTCTTCCACCCATAGAAAAACCTGTTATAGCCGTATTGTCTCGACCTTCAGCAATAGAAAAGTTTTTTGCAATATAAGGCATTAAATCATTTGTCAATTCATTAATAAAATTATCATATGCCGCATTGCTTTCATCGTTCATACCTGTCAAAGTATCTCTTGTAGCACTAGCAAAAATATATGGGAATACTACAATCATTTCTTTTGCTTCTTTTTGTGCGATTGCATTGCCAATAATTTGTCTTAATTTTAGTGAAGCATCTCCTGCATCTAGAAGAGAATCTTCATTTCCCCAGTATCCATGCATAGCATACAATACAGGATATTTTTTATCTTTTGAATAATTTGCTGGTAATAAAACATTTACATTTCTTGTGCGTTTGCAAGTATTTGAATAATACGAATATTTTTGAAGTGAGCCGTAATTTACATTTGATAATTGACTTCTTGCACTACTAGGTTCTGTTTCAACCATAGACGCTTTAACTGTTGCCATATAAATTGCTGGGTCTGTTTTGGTTTCAACAGCTTGAGTTGTGGTTTCACTTGCCTTTGTTGTTTGTACAGCTGTAGTAGTTGTTTCACTTACCTTAGTGGTTTCTATTGGTGTTTCAGTAACTTTCCCTAGTTTAACATTATCGCCCATTAAATATTGTTTCATTAAAGCTAAGTCAGCAACATCTATTTTTCCATCACCAGTTACATCAGCTGCTAATAGAGAATTGCCAGTTAAATTTAAATCGCCTATTAAATATTGACTTATAGAAACCAAGTCACCATTATTTATGTTACCATCACCTGTAATATCTCCAAATAATATGGTGTTTTTTAATGTAGTAGCAGTAGTGGTTGTGGTCGTACTTACTACAGTAGTAGTTGTTTCTTGAACAGGTACTGGTCCATTAATTACTTTCCCTTGTGTTGCCATAATTACTTCATCAACATAAAAATCATCTGTTCCTTCTGTGGTTTCAAAATAAACAAATATATTTTTTGCATCTGATGGTATTGTAAAATTAGTATTTTTTAATTGTACCCAATTTCCCATTGCTGTTTTAGCTTCTGCAATATGCATATACTTAGTTTCATCTGCCGCGTCCGTATATTGTAAAGACATATAGAACGTAGGTGATGCAATATTACTTCTAACGCAACCACTAAAACTCAATGATTTTCCAGCAAAATAATCTGAAATAGCATATTGTGTTCCATTCCAATTCGCTGTTCTATTTCCTACTAACAAAGATTTGGTTCCTGCTTGTGCTACAGCACCACTATTTAAAACTTCTGCTTCTCCTCTTGAAGCCCATCCATCGGTTGGTTCTGAAGCATTTTCAAATGTACTATGAAAATAATAACCATTTGCATCAGGTTCAATTGTTGTAACCGTTCCACCTGAACCACCTGGATTTTTTCCATCGCCCCATTGAGATTCTGGAACTAATGTTGCTAAAGTTGTGTATGCTGGTTTTGCTTGATTATTAGAGTTAAATAATAAAGGAGCGTTTTCGCTTCCTATCCAAGTGTTTGCATCGTTTGGACCCCATACACAAACTGCTGTTACATTTTTTGTGTTCATAGCTGCTTGGAATATGGCTTTATACTTGTCCGCTTGTTGTTGTAATGTAAATTTGCCGTTTTCTGTACTTATATCTAATTCTGTTATTTGAACATCGCAGCCAATTGCAGCATATTTTGCAAGTGCTGTTTTATATGTATCAATTCCTGTAAATCCACTCATATCTGCATTTATATGAGATTGCATTCCTACGCCATCTAGAACTCCTTTTTTGTATAGCCCTGAAGCCATAGTTGCTATACTATCTCTTTTATGATCCCAATACTCGTTATAATCGTTGTAAAACAATTTACAACTACTAGGGGCATATTTTTTTGCATATGTAAATGCTTTTTCTATAAATGAATTATTTCCATATACTTGTACCCATGGAGATTTGCCGTTTCCATAACCTGGTTCTCTAGCTCCGCCATAATTTTTTGTTCTGTTTGAATCATCACTTGTAGCTTCATTTACTACGTCATATGCATATAAGTTTAAAGATGGATATTGTGTTTTTATTGCACTAAACATATTTTTTATGTAGCTTTCCATTCTCTGATCCATAACTGAAGTTGATACCCAATTACCACTTGTACTAAAATTATCTTTGAAAAACCACTCTGGTGTTTGACTATGCCATACTAAAGTATGTCCTCTTAATGCTATGTTATTTTTAGTACAAAAATCAATTACACTTGCCGCTCTACTCAAAGATACTTTTATATCTGTATTACTTGAACCAGATTGAACTAAAGTAGCGTCAGGCTTCATTTCATTTTCATGTGTTATACTATTGTATTCTTTTAAAATCATTGCATTTATTGTTGAATTACTTAAAACTCCTGGAGAAATTGCTGTTCCTACACGAAAATAATTTGCATAATAATCTTTTAATCCAGGATTTGAAACTGCAGCTTTTACTGCATTTAAATTAATAACGTTTTTTCCAAAAACATTTACATCATCGAAACTAAAATCTGATGTGCTATCAGTATTGATTTTTAAAGTAAGATTTACTGTATCATCTGGTGCTTTATATTTTGTTTTTAATTCAACCCATTCACCAGCTGGTACTTCTTTTGAAACAAGTTCTACTTTTTCTGAACTTTCATCTTTTATAAATACATATGAAAGAGATAAACGAAATGTTTCTGTTTTATCCGAATCATTTCTAACCCATACACTGTAATCATAATCCTGTCCACCCTCAATGTAGAAACCTTTTTCAGAATAAACCCCGTCTTCTTTTGTAAGACGATTTGTTACTTTCATCCCTCTTTCTGAATTGTATGCTGCTTCCTTTGTTGCTTCAATTTTTGTCTGATCTCCATAGTTTGTCCATCCATCATAATTAAGCTCAAAGTTATCAAATATAAGATCCGCTTTTGCATTCATCATATTTTCAGACTTAGGCATGATTAAAAACATACCTGCCATCATAATTGCTGAAGTTGCTACAGCAACTATTTTAGTTTTTTTCATTTTACTCCACCTTTCGACTATATTATATACTATTTTAAGTTTAATTCTAAATAACTCTACCTAATTTAACGTTATCACCCATTAAATATTGTTTCATTAAAGCCAAATCAGCAACATCTATTTTTCCATCTCCAGTTACATCGGCTGCTAATAGAGAATTACCAGTTAGATTTAAATCGCCTATTAAATATTGACTTATAGAAACCAAGTCACCATTATTTATATTATTATCACCTGTGATATCTCCAAATAATATTGTATTATTTAATGTGGTTGTAGTTGCTAAAGTAGTAGTTGTAGTCGTAGTGGTAGTTACAACAGCTGTTGTAGTTGTTGTTTCTTGAACAGGTGCCGGACCATTTATTATAGTACCTTGCTTTGCCATTATTACTTCATCAATATAAAAATTATCTGTTCCCTCTGGTGTTTCAAAATAAATAATTAAATTTGTTGCACCTGTGGGTACTGCAAAATTAGTATTTTTTAATTGAACCCAATTACCCATGGCTGTCTTAGCCTCAGCTATACGCATATATTTAGTTTCTCCAGCAGAATCAGTATACTGTAAAGACATATAGAAAGTAGATGTTGAAACATTGCTTCTAACACAACCACTAAAACTTAATGATTTTCCAGCAAAATAATCTGAAATTGTATATTGTGCTCCATGCCATGCTGATGTTCTGTTTCTTACTAACAAAGATTTCGTTCCTGATTGTGCTAAAGCACCACTATTTAATACTTCAGCAGCACCTCTAGCAGCCCATCCATCAACAGGAGCGGTATCGTTTTCAAATGTGCTATTAAAATAATATCCCTTTGCATCTGCTGTTGGTTCAACAGGAGTAGGGTCTACAATAACGCCTGAGGAACTGCCAACAAATGTTGTGATACTTTGTGCTGGAAGATTAACCGTAAAACTTCCATTACTTACAGCTATCCCAGTTGTTTTTTTCATATTTTCACTTGATGATGTTCTATAACTATCCATACTAGAAATAGAGCTACCATTTATAACAAATTTTTGATTTACAGCAGAAGTTCCTTTGTTCATTGCAACCACAACAACTTTGCCGTCGCTTCCTGTATATGCAGTTACATAAACATTTGTGTTTGGTGATACTGTTGCATCGACTCTTGTGTCACCTCTACGAACAAACTTAGAATAGTGAGACATCGTATATCCACGTTTACTTATGGTTCCATCTTCTTTCATAGGACCATATTGTCTACGTATATACCACCATACATAAGCTTGAAAATCATTTACCATTGCATTATGCATATTATATGATACTTCTAAAGCTTCTGGCCAACGATCAGCTGAATTGGCATCACTGTTTGGAACATAAACTTCTGTCATCCATAGTTCTTTACCTGCTCCTTTTTGTTTAAAAAGAGGATAAGCCATGTTACTTATAGTTGTTCCATAAAAATGCGTTCCTAGTATTTCCATATTAGCAAGTGCCTGTGAATCATTTAAAATAGGATCAGACAAATCTTTTCTATACTGAAATGATTCTGGTGCAATTACTTTACAATTAATAGAACCTGCGTTATTTTTCATAAAGTTTAAAATTTCTTGAGGTGTCCACCAAGTCCATTCATCAGCATAATCAGGTTCATTTTGTACAGATATAGCATATAAATTAACGCCATTATCTTTCATATATTTTACAAAATCATTTAAATGTTGTGCATATGCTGAATACTTATCATATCTAAGTCTTTTTTGATTCGCTACGCCATTTCTTGTAAATGTTTCAACCATATCACTAGGTGGATTCCATGGTGAAGCAAATACTAGTGCACCTTTTTCAACAGCTTTTTTAGCAGTTGCTACTTCTCTAGACCAGTTATTTTTATTTTCATCAACGAAAATTCTTAAAATAGAAAAGCCTAATTGATTATCTCCATTACCAAATGCAGTTTCTCTTTGTGCAGCTGTTAAATCACCAATCCATGCTGGATGGTTCATACCACCAAATCCTTGAATACTTTGTTTTTTTGATGATAAATTAATAGTGCAATCTCCAGCAGCTGAAACACTATCAAAATTTATAAGAGTTACAACAAAATATATAGATATCATTAAAGCTATGAAAATACTTATCGATTTTTTAAAATTTAAAATCATTTTTTACTCCTTTTAAAACTCATCTTATTATCTGCCTAATTTAACATTATCACCCAAAATGTATTGTTTCAACAATGCAACGTCTGCAACGTCTACATTTCCATCGCCTGATACATCTGCAAGTTTTAATTGGTCTACTGTTAATTGAATGTCTTTAACAAGTGATTGACATAACATAACTAAATCCATATTGTCCGGTTTTCCATCAGAATTTATATCTCCATAATTAAGAGCTACTGTTCCTGAACCTAATTGCAAAGTTCCATTTTGAACTGTATAATTCAATGGTATAACCTGAGTATTTGAATAAGTAGCAAATGAAAGTTTACTATTTTGTACTCCATTTAAAGTTCTTTTTATGGGTATAATTTCTAAAGAAGTTGTTCCTGTTGCTCCATCTTTTGCATTTCCTTCTATAGTGAAAAATACACCATCATCCTTTATCCAAGTACTTGAATCATTAAGTAATCCTGTACTCCAAACGACCGAAACAAAGTTAGTTGAAATGTTTGAACTAAAACATGAATAGTCAGAATTATTACCAACTATAGCTAGTTCGGCTTCTTTTGCACCAGTTTTTGAAATACTTCCCTCTACAATGTTTGTTATAGATATAACCGTTGGGTCATATGCAATAGCAAATTCTGTTCCAACTAATCCTGAAGCAGATGAATTATTTAGGCTAACCTCTACAGAAAAAGTTTTATCTGCCTTTACTGTTGCGTCACCCACCTTAATGTTTACCACATCTGTTTCAGCTGAATTTACAACCATGCCAAAAGAAAACATGGTACACATAGAAACAGATATAAGCCCTAAAATTGCTTTTTTTAATCTCAATTAATTACCTCCTTAAAATATATTTGACATCCACTCACACCATTATATAACTAGAATAAAAACGTTTTCTTAGCTATATAAAAAAATAATATAAGAATAATATTTATATACCAACAAATAAATTCATACAAATGCACGCCAAATATATTTTAAAATATTCGTCAATATATATAATATTATCCCTCTATCCAATATTAATTTTATACATATATTTATTAATTGTCAATATAAAAATATGCTGCATTTACTATACTTTTGTATTAATTATGTTTTTTTAAGTAAATTTGATTGACAAATGATATGTATTTTTATTATAATAAATTTGAAATTATAAACGATTACACAAGTGGAGAGTGATTTTTCTTGAAAATAAATGATATAGGTTACAATCATAAGCATGATAAAAATTTTTTCGTTAATCGTCCATATGGCTCAAAGGATTGGTTGTTTCTTTTAATAAAAACTTCTTCTATCTTTAAAATAAACGGTGAAATAAAACACGTAAAACCAAATTCATTTATTTTATTTGATCCTGAATACCCTCAATACTACAAAACACATAATGATGAATATATAGATGACTGGTTTCATTTTCATCCTAATTTTAAAGAAATAAACTATATTAAAGAAAAAAATATACCTATAAATAAAATCTGTTATATAGGCGAATCTACAAATGTAGCAAATTTCATTAAAAATATGTGCTATGAATTTTTTTCAAATAACACCAATAGAGAACAAACTATAAATTTATACTTTAAGTTAATTATAAACAAGTTAAATGAAAAAATATACTCTTCCTCTCTTGACACCATCAATGACAATATACATATTGATAAACTATTACTTATTAGAGAAAAAATTTATCAAAATCCAGAACTGGATTTCAAAATAAATGACTGTGCAAAAAAATTATTACTGAGTCGATCATATTTTCAGCACCTATATGTAAAAACTTTTGGTGTAAGTATATCCCAAGATATCATCTCAAGCAGAATTAAACAAGCGTGTAATCTACTTAGAACAACTTATTTATCAATAGGAGATATCTCCAGCAAATGTGGTTACTGTTCCTCCTCATATTTCATGAAGCAATTCAAAGAAAAAACAGGTTTAACTCCTTCAACATATAGAAATTCAAATAAGTCTATTTTATTATAATATATATTTACTTCTAGTTAGCATTTAAAACTGGAAGTATTTGTTTATTTTTTTATAACCATATTTCTGTATTCAGATGGTGTAACATTATGTTTTTCTTTAAAACATCTCATAAAATAAGCTGGGTTGTTATACCCACATTTTTTTGAAATTTCATTGATTTTCAAATCAGTAGTTCTTAAAAGTTTTGCCGCCATACTCATTCTTGCATTTATTATATCTTTTTGTATATTTACGCCAAAAGTTTCAGTGTAAATATGCTGAAATCTAGACCGACTTACAAATAAATCACTTGCAAATTCGTCTATAGACCATTCTTTTTGTGGATTTTCAATTATACATCTTCTTAACCACAATAATTTTTCAGTATATAGACCTTTGACTTTACATGAGCCTTCTTCATCACACATCATATATTCTGCCAAACGATACAATATTAGATTAAAATGTAGGTTAACTTTTTCATTTTTATAAAAATTATTTGAATAAAATTCAAAACACATGCCCTTTATCATAAATGATATATCTGAAATATCATTTACAGATACCAATGTATTTATGGGGATTTTAAGTTCCTTTATATAATTTTCTTCATTTTCTGTTATATAGAAATGGAACCAGTCATTTCTATATTCCTCTTTATCAGCCTTGTATAAATAAGGAAAGTCATGTTTAAATAAAATAAATGTATTTGGTTTTACATGATATTCCTTACCTTTAAGAATAAAAATAGCTTTTGTTTTTATAGCCAAAAAAAGCCAAGTTCCAGCTCCGAAAGGTCTGTCATTTACATAGTTCTCATCATGACTATGATTATAACCTATGCTTCCCATCTCCATAAAACCACTCCATTTCAAGTGAGTATAAACTATAAAACTTTATACCATATAAACATTATATCAAAAAAATACAAAAAAAGCTACAAAAAAATCAATATTTATAATAATTTTTTATGCAAAAATTATTAAGTTTAATTTTTGATTTAATTAACTAAAATCACTTAAACTTATTTAATTAAATATATTTTATTATGAAAGGAAAAAATTTATGAAAAGAAAACATTATTGCAATTTTAAAAAGGCTATTTCTGCATTATTAATTTTTATAGTTTTTTTTAGTACATTTAATCTAGAAAACTATAAAACACAGGCTGTAATATCTAGTAATTTAAGTGGTGATTTAGACAATGACCAAAATATCAATTTACAAGATATAATTTTAATGAAAGCATATCTATGCAATAAAACCACACTATCCAATTTAGCTGTTTCAAATGCTGATATAGATGGTAACAGCGTAGTAGATGTAAAAGATTTACTAATTTTACGTGATTTTATTTTGGGTATACGTTTAGAATTACCGCAAAAAATATCTACAATGAGAAACATATCCACACAACAAATTGTAAAAGAAATGGGTGTTGGTATTAATTTAGGAAACACAATGGAAGCTACAGGCTCTTGGGTCAACGCTCAGGTAGTTAAGGATTATGAAACCTGTTGGGGTAGCCCAGTTATAACCAAATCTCTAATTCAAGGTTATGCAAGTGAGGGTTTTGGAGTTTTACGTATTCCTGTTGCATGGTCAAACCTTATGAAAGATGATGGTACATATACTATAAATCCTGAATTAATGAGTAGAATAACTGAAATAGTTGATTGGTCAATTGAAAGTGGTTTATATGTAATTTTAAATATTCATTGGGATGGAGGTTGGTGGGAAAAGTTCCCTACAGAAAAAGAGGAATGTATGGAGAAATACACTCGCATATGGGAACAGATTTCAGAAAACTTCAAAAATTATAGCGACTATTTAATGTTAGAATCACTAAACGAAGAAGGTGGTTGGGAATCACTTTGGAACATGTGGAGCGGAAGTAATAATGGTAAAGATGTATCATTTAATTTATTGAATGAAATAAACCAAAAATTCGTTAATATAGTACGAAATTCAGGCGGAAATAATAATGAAAGACATCTTTTAATTGCAGGTTATAACACTAGCATTGATCTCACCTGTGATCCATTATTTAAAATGCCAAATGATCCACAAAAACGTTGTGCTGTATCTATTCACTACTATACACCCTCACCATTTGCAATATTAGAGGAAGACACAAGTTGGGCAAAAGCAAGAACAACTTGGGGTACTGAGGCTGATTATGCCGAATTAAATAAATATATGACAATGATGAAAACAAATTTTATAGATAAAGGCATCCCTGTAATTATGGGTGAATATGGTGTTGCAACTAAAAATAAAACTCCTGAAATGGTTAGACTTTATTTGTCATCAGTTTGTAATGCCGCATATTCAAATGAAATATGTCCCGTTTTATGGGATATAACAGATGTTTTTTATGATAGAACAAACTACAAAATGAAGGATAGCTTATTATTAGAACAAATTATGTCTGTAAAAGAATAACAAAAATATTTTATCAGCTAGATTTTTACTAAATCTAGCTGATTTTTTAATCAAATTATGTTTTTATAGCACAAATATATATCAAATTAGACACAATAATTTATAGACAAATACATAAATTGTTGATATAATTAAAAGCATAGGTTATTCTCATTAAAAAATCCACTTTTAAAAAGAGGTTTGTTTATGTTTAATAAAAAACAAAAAAGTAAATTTTTATTAGTTTCTTTATTATGTATACTTTCCTGCCAGCTTATTTCTTCAAATGACTTAAATGCAGAAAGTTTATATTTTTCTAGTTTTGAAAACGATTTCTATGATTTTGAATCTAGATATGGTTCCACTATTTCAATTTCACAACAAAATGCTTATGCTGGAAATAGTAGTGTTTTTGTAAGTGATCGTACATCTTCATGGCAAGGCATTTGTTTATCAGCAGATAGCTATTTAAAATCTGGAAATACGTATTCTATTAAGAGTAAAGTATTTCACACAACTTCAACCCCTCAAAATATAAAATTAACTTTACAATATACAGACTCCTCAGGCAGTGTAAATTATAATCAAATATCACTTTCAAACGTAGAAGGTAATAAATGGACAGAGTTATCCAATGAAAATTACACGGTTCCTTTAGATGCTAAAAATTTAGTTATTTATTTTGAAACCATAGACAACACCATAGATTTTTATATAGACGATTTTTCTATTGATGGTTTTTCAGTTAGTTCTTTAAAAGGTGATCTTGATAAAAACAACATAATAGATAGTAATGATGTTGTTTTATTGAATAATTATTTAAATGCAGAAAAAGACAACGCAACTTTAAATGCAGATATGAACAGTGATGGATTAATAAATGTTTATGATCTATCCTTGCTAAGACAAAACTTAATTAATTCTACTTTAAATCCACCTGTTATTGATAACCCATGGGATAAATACGTAGAAAACGCAGATAAAGATAGGTTAGAAATCTACAAGAATTCCTTATATCAAATGGGCAATACATATAGGTTGAGAAACAAGATAAGTACAGCACAAAATGGTCAACCAACAACAGTAGCTTACATAGGAGGCTCTATAACTGAGGGCGGAGGTTCAAATACCTGCTATGCATACCGTTCATACAAGTATTTTTCAGATACATTTGGAACTGGAAATAATGTAAATTATATAAATGCTGGGATGTCTGGAACATCTTCTGTAGTTGGAAACTTACGTGCTCAAGATGATATATTAAATAAAAATCCAGACGTTATATTTATAGAATTTTCAGTAAATGATCATCCAGAAGAAATTTACAAGAAATCTTTTGAATCGCTTGTAAAAAAATGTTTAGATCAAAAAAATGAACCTGCAGTAATTATTATAATCAATCGCTCTAAAGGTGGATATTCTCAACAAACTCAAATGGCTGCTATAGGAAAAAACTACAATGTCCCTATTATAAGCATGGATAATGCTTTAACTATAGCTTTTAAAGCTGGTAAAATGACATGGGAAGACTATGGCAGTGACGAATATCATCCACATGATAAGGGAAGCTTATTGATTTCAGATTGTATAGGTTATTTTTATAGACAAGCAATGAAAACAGAAAACCAGTCAACAAATTATGTTATTCCTCAAAGTATAGTTTATGGAACAGAATATAGTACTGCTACACTTGTTTCACAATCTTCATTACAAAACTTTTCAAATGGTTCTTTTTCTTTAGGAACCACACATAACAAATATAAAAATGGTTGGACTTTTTCAAAAAATAGCAACAACCAACCATTAAAATTCACAACAACAGGTAAAGGTGTATTTGTTTTATTTAAATCAAATCAAAATTCCTCACTCGGTGTTTTAAATGTTACTGTAAAAGGAAAAACAAAACAGATAGCCGGAAACAGAAACTATGCATGGGGTGGCCCAGATGCAGATATAGCATATATTCAAACTGACAAGGGTACATTAGATGTATCTATGTCTATGCAAAGCTCCTCTACTGATTTCGTAATTTACGGAATCGGTATAATAAATTAAATTTTTTCACTATAGGCAAAATCACATCACGAAAAAACTGAAAATAAAGTTAATCTTTATTTTCAGTTTTTTTATTTTAAATATTAAGGATATTATATTCTTGTTCTGGTTTATCCATTTCGGTGATATTCTCATCATTTATACATGGCATTGATTTACCATTAAAAACTCACAAACTGGAAATAATAAGCCTAAAAACATAGCTGAAATATAACCCAATCCAAATTTTTTTGGAAAAACCTTAACAACGATATTATCAGGTATAAAAACATACATAATTGACGACACTAAAATACCAATCAACATAAATGGAAATGCTTGAATTATAATACTTAAAAATTTCCCTTTTTATTAGACACAGGCAACCTCCGTTTTAAGAAATTTTATCTTTTCTACACTCTTTGCAATACCCAAAAATTTCTAATTTGTGTCCTACAATTTCATAGCCAGTTTCTTTTTCTAAATCGGCTTCATAATCACCCATAGGACAAAAATTTACTGAAATTATTTTTTTGCATACTAAACATGAAAGATAGTGTTTATGAATCATTTGATTAATTTCAAACAAAGCTTTATTATTATTACTTACATTTAGTTTTACTATAATTTTTTTTTCAGTCATAACATCTAAAATCCTATAAATGGTAGATAAGCTAATAGAAATATTTACATTTTTTAATTCTATATAAATATCATCTGCTGTAAGCGGTTGAATAGCTTTGTTAAGTATGTCCACTATTGCTTGCCTTTGTTTTGTTTTCTTCAAACCACTACTTTCTAAACAAAAATCATTCCCCTTATTAAAATTCATTTTAATCTCCTATATATTTTTAATTATTTTTCTAGTTGAGATTTTTTTTCTTAAGTTTTTAAAAGCATATAGTATAAAATAACTCAGTACAGATATCATTACTATTACTGCTCCAGAAGACAATTCAAATTCATAAGATATCCATAAACCTAAAATATTAAAAAGCAATCCTAAAGCTATTGCTAAAATCATTCTACTCTTCAATCCTTTTGCAAACATAGCGGATATAGCGGCAGGAGCAGTTAATAAAGCCATTACCAGAATTATTCCCACCACTCTTATCAACACTACAATAGTCATAGCTACTAAAGCCAAAATTAAATATTCTAAGAAAACTGTTCTAATACCTATTATAAAAGAAAATTCCTCATCAAAAAGATATGCTTTCCAATTGTTAAATAAAATCACAATACATGAAACTACAAATATAGTTAAAACAACCATTAACTTTAAATCAGATTTTGTAACAGAAAGTATATTCCCAAATAAGTAAGATTGAATGCCCGGTGGATATGCATCCATAAATGAAATGAAAAATACGCCTAACGCCATACCCAAAGACCAAAATAATCCTATTATTATTTCAGAATTTTGTCCACCTTTTCTCTTTATATAACCAACTCCAAATACAGCAGCTAGAGAAAATAAAAACGCACCAATTATAGGCTCTATACCTATCAAATATCCTAGGCCTACTCCACCATAAGACGTATGTGCAATTCCACCACTCATCATAATTAATCTTTTTTCTACAATTATAACACCAATTATTCCGCAAACTATACTTGAAAGTATTCCAGCGAATAAGGCATTTTGTAAAAACTGATACTCAAACAAAACTTTAAACATGATTACAAGCTCCTTCATGATTATGATCTTTTAATACCCTATGTGGAACACCATGTGCAATTAAGTCGACAGGACAACCATAGAGGGTATTAACTATACTCTCATTTAATTCAGGTTCTCCGTGGTAAATCATGGTTTTGTTTAAACATGCCAAAGTTTTTACTTGCGATGAAATTGCCATTAAGTCATGTGTAACCAATACTATTGCCATATCTTTATTTAATTCCTCTAATAAACCAAATATTTGATCTCTTGATTTTGCATCTACACTTGCTGTTGGTTCATCTAAAAATAGTAATTTAGGGTTAATAGCCAACGCTCTAGCAATAAGCATTTTTTGAAACTCTCCACCTGATAAAGCTGATATTTGTCTATTTTCTAGGCTTGATAAACCTACCTTATTTAAAAGTTCTCTTGCAATTTGTTTATCTTCTGATTTATATCTAAAAAAAGGAGATAAACCTTTCTTCATTCTTCCCATTAAAACCGCTTCCAATACTGTTATTGGAAATTTCCTATCAAACAATGTAAACTGAGGAACATATCCTATTGTTCCCCTATTTTCTTTAAATGATTTACCAAATATACTGATTTCACCTTGAATAGTTGGTATAAGACCCAAAATAGCTTTTAGAAATGTTGATTTTCCGCCACCATTTGGCCCTATTATACCTAGGTACTCTTTTTCTTCAACATTTAAACATATAGAATTTAAAGCCGGTGTTTGTCCATAATATACAGTTAAATCTTTTATAGTTATAGCTTTTTTTTCACTCACTTATTAGCCTCCGCAATAGTATTTATCATTTTCTTTAAATTTTCAATATAGTCTGCAGCTAAAGGTTCCAGCTGTTCAGTTTTGCCTCCCACTTCTTCTGCATAAGCTTTTGCTTGATTTGAATCCAACTCCGCTTGATAAAAAATAACTTTTATATTTTCTTTTTTAGCCAAATCAATCATCTCTTGCAAATGTTGAGGTGTAGCTTCTTTACCTTCTTCTTCAAGAGAAAACATTTCTAATCCATAATCATCTGCAATATATCCAAAAGCAGGATGAAAAACCACAAATTTTTTCTGCTTGATAGTTTCTGCAACATCCTTTATTTCTTTATCAAGTTCATCTAGCTGTTTTATATAATTTTCTGCATTTTGATTGTACAATTCTTTATTCTCTTCATCAATTTTTCCCATTTCTTCAGCAATAGCTTCTACCATTACCTTAACTCTTTTAGGTGATAACCATATATGAGCATCTCTTCCTTCGTCTCCGATTTTTAAATCATCATAAACACTTGATACTTTTTCTGCAAGAGGAACTATTTTTACATCCCCTGCTGTTGGTAATATACTTGCCGCTTCTGTTGGTACACCTATAGAAAAATAAATATCCGAATCTGTGAACTTTTGCATTTGTTGTGGTGTAGGCTCATATGTTTCAGGACTACTCCCTGGAGGTATCATCGTAATTACTTCTACTTTATCGCCACAAATAGCTTTAACAAAAGTTTCTTGGGGCACTATACTTACCGCAACAATTTTTTTATTTGTTGCATTTTCTTCTTTGTCTATCTCTGTTTTTTCACAACCCGAAAAAACAAATAACGATATTAAAATAATACCTGATAATAATAGTGATAATTTTCTTTTCATTTTTTTCCTCCAAAATTTTAAATTCAAATGCGAACCATTCACATTTATAAATTAATTATATCATTACTATAATTAATTGTCAATAAAACAAAAAAATTAAAATTTAGATAATTAGGCCTCATGGTTACTATTCAGCCTTATGTATAGTGCAGAGCCTCATAAATCACCTTTAGCAACTGTTTTATAACCATTTTTATATTTATGAGCAATATTCCATTTTTTACACTTGACAATATGCTATATCTGTAATATAATTTATTTATAAATCAATTAAATATTTGATATGCTATGATAGGAAAAAAAGTTAAATTTATCTTTTAGAGAGCTGTTGTTTGGTGTAAAACAGTATTTAGATTTAATCATAACTCATCCTTGAGCAGTCGGCTGAAAAGTTTTTCTTATTAGGTTTGACCGGGTTCTCCCGTTATAGAGGTTCACATTTATTATGATGTGTTGAGAGAGTATTATTATATACTAAAAAGAGTGGTACCGCGGAAGTGAAATTTCACCTTCGTCTCTTTATGTTTTGGCATAAAGGACGGAGTTTTTTTATGCCAAAAATACAAATATACTCATTTATATTTTTATTAATTAAGGAGGACCTAATCATGAAAAATTTCGAAAAGTACACCAAACAATATTTTGCACCACCTGCCACACCTATGAGATGGACAACTAAAAACAGCATTGAAAAAGCACCAATATGGTGTAGTGTTGATTTAAGAGACGGAAATCAAGCTTTATTTGTTCCAATGAGTCTTGAAGAAAAACTTGAATTTTTTAAGCTACTTGTAAAAGTAGGTTTTAAGGAAATAGAAATTGGTTTCCCTGCTGCCTCTGAAACAGAATATAATTTCTGTAGAACACTTATAGAGAACAACCTTATACCTGACGATGTTTCTATACAAGTTCTTACACAGGCAAGAGAACATATAATAGCAAAAACTTTTGAAGCTTTGAGTGGAGCTAAAAATGCTATAATACATCTATATAACTCAACTTCTGTTGCACAGCGTGAACAAGTATTCAAAAAAAGCAAAGAGGAAATCATAGATATAGCTATTTTTGGTGCAAAACTATGTAATGAATATAGAGAAAAAACACCTGGAAATTTCAAATTCCAGTATTCACCTGAAAGTTTCACAGGAACCGAAGTTGACTTTGCACTTGAAATATGTAATAAAGTTATAGATATATGGAAACCAACACAGGACAACAAGGTTATTATAAATCTACCTGTTACTGTTTCACATTCTATGCCACATGTATATGCAAATCAAATAGAATATATGAGTGACCATCTAAATAACAGAGAAAATATTTTGATTTCTCTACATCCTCATAACGACCGTGGTTGTGCTATAGCAGACAGCGAATTGGGATTAATAGCAGGTGCCGACAGAATAGAAGGAACTTTGTTTGGAAATGGTGAGAGAACTGGAAACGTAGATATTATAACACTTTCTCTTAATATGTTTTCTCAAGGTGTAGACCCTATTCTAAATTTTGAAAACATACCTGAAATCATTGAAGTGTATGAGCGTGTAACTCGAATGAAAGTATACGAAAGGCAACCATATAGTGGTGAATTAGTTTTTGCTGCATTTAGTGGTTCTCATCAAGATGCAATTGCTAAAGGCATGAAATGGAGAGAAGATCAAAAACGTCAATTTTGGAACGTTCCTTATCTACCAATTGACCCAAAAGACATAGGCAGACAATATGACGGTGATGTTATAAGAATAAATAGTCAATCTGGAAAAGGTGGAATAGGTTATTTGATGGAGCAAAAATATGGTTTTAATCTACCTCCAAAAATGAGAGAAGACTTTGGATATTATATAAAAAACATTTCCGATCAACAACACAGAGAACTTATGCCAAATGAAATAAAAGATTTTTTCTTTGATGGATATGTAGACATTGAAACCCCCATTAAGCTTCTAGAAACACACTATATTCAAAAAGATGGAATAACTGCAAACGTTACGCTAGAATATAACCAAGAAAACATAACAGTTTCAGGACATGGCAACGGCCGTCTAGATGCTGTAAGTAATGCAATAAAGAAAAACCTAGATATAAAATACACTTTGAAAAGTTATTATGAACATGCACTAGATGATTCTTCAGAATCCTCAGCTATTTCATATGTTTCAATAATTGATGAAAATGAAAATAAATATTGGGGTGCTGGTACAGACACTGATATAATAAATTCATCAATAAAAGCTTTAATAAGTGCTATAAATAAATATTTGAATAAAAAATAAAATAACCACTTTTAAATGGTTATTTAGAATTGATATTTTTGTTGCTATTCGGACATATGTGTAAGACAGAGATGTTTTGCCGAAGGTCTAGGGCGACTGGACAATATGTCGTCAACTTAAGCAACTGGCTTAGTCAATTTATGAGGCTCTGCCTCAAACTCCGCTTCTTTTTCTATCGCAAAAAGAAGCAAAAAAGCTCCTAAAGCATAAGGATTTCGCTTTCTGCGGAAAGCAACCAAGGGCGTTGCCCTTTGGAAACCTACGATTTTTTGAAAAAAATCGAGTAAAACTTTAATTTTTCCACTAAGTTAACGAAATTGGGCGACCGGAAAGCCCGGTCGCCTCCGCAGAGTCGAAACCATTGCAAAACCGTAAACTTTACCTTTAGAGGCTGAATAGCAACAAAACATCTTTATAATTATGCGGAAAATTAGATCCCAATTGACTTTCGCCTAAAACTATGCTATTATTAGGCTTATATAATGGAGGTAGGCGAATGAGAAACTTTAACTACATGAATCTTAAAGATTATGAATGGGATTCTGAAACCCTTGGATTGGTAGGACAAATTCACGAATTTAAAGGACGACAAGAATTATATTTAAAACAAAAACCCACTGAACTTGATAAGCTTATTGAAATAGCAAAAATTCAAAGCACTGAAGCATCAAATAAGATCGAGGGCATTGTTACCACAAGAGCCAGAGTGGAACAATTGTACATGGATAAAACTACTCCTAGAAATAGAGATGAAGAAGAAATAATGGGGTATCGTGATGTTCTTAACACAATTCACGAAAGCTATGAATATATTCCAATTCGCTCTTCGTATATTTTGCAGTTTCATCGTGATTTGTATAAATACTCCGAAAAATCGATTGGAGGCAGATTTAAAAATACACAAAATGTGATTGCTGAAACATCTTCTGACGGAACACAGAAAGTACGTTTTACACCTCTTGCTCCATATGAAACACCGGATGCAATTGATGCCATTTGCGATAGTTTTAATCGTGTGCTTGACGCTTGTATTGTAGATAATCTTGTATTAATTCCAATTTTCATAAATGATTTTCTTTGTATTCACCCATTCAACGATGGCAATGGACGAATGTCACGTCTTCTTACAACTCTTCTTCTTTATCGCTGTGGATATGTAGTTGGCAGCTATATCAGTATTGAAAGTAAAATAGAAAAAACAAAATCGAAATATTATGATGTTTTGGAACAATCAGGTGTAAATTGGCATAACGGCAATAATGACCCGACACCGTTCATTAAATATATTCTTGGAATTATCCTTTCCGCATATCGAGATTTTGAAACACGCATAGATATTATAGGTGAAAAACTCCCTGCAATTGAACAAGTACGAAAAGCCATTAGCGAGAAAATCGGTAAATTTACAAAAAGCGAAATTATGGAATTTGCTCCCGCCATAGGCAAAGCCTCTGTAGAAAATTCTTTGAAAAAGCTAACTGAAGAAGGATTCATCGAGCGGCACGGAAAAGGAAAATCTACATTTTATACAAGGACAGACAAATAGAAAACGATATAAATTTATAGCATCTATCAAAACGATAGGTGCTTTTCTTATACCAACAGCCTCCGTTTTTATCTTTTTATTTAATTATACTCTTTAGCAGTTGCAATGGGTCTAGAAGAGTTTTAAATAATCTTTTACTCATTGTGGTTTTCATATATTCTCATTATTTCAATTTCCGAATATTTTTCCTTTATTTTTTTGCATAATGCTTCTACAATATCACTTGTTTAAAAACCAGTTCCCGATAAAAATCCTACTCTCTTAATTTTTTTATATCGTGTGTTGTGTGCTGTGAACTCTATCTTTTTATTCTTTAGTTTAAAATATCAGTCTCATCGGAATCATTTGTGATTTAAAAAAACCAAAATGTTTGTAAAATCTAATCGCTAAATCGTTGTTTAAATCTGTTAACAATGTTAATCTAAGACAATCATTCTCTTTTGCAAATTTTATAGCAGTCTCAAGTAATTCTCCACCGTTACCCATGGCTCTATATTTTTCACTAATAATCATATCTTCTAGTATTCCAACCTTACCTCCAAGTGCTGTGCTAATACTATATAAAATGCTTACCATTCCAATAATTTTCTTGTCAATACATTTCACAAGAATGATGCCTTTTTCAGGATTTTCAATAATTGAAAGCAAGCCTTTTTTCTGTAGTTCATTATTAGGCTTAAATTCACTCTCCATTGAAAAAAGTTCATTTAAAAGACCAACTAATTCCGAAATATCTCCTAATTGGGCTATTCTAATTCCATTTATATCTGTTTGTTTCATTTAACTCTCCATTTACAAAGTTAATTTTGTAATCATTATATAAAGTTTCCTCTATATGTTATACTAATGAGACTTAGAAGGGTGCAGTCTAAGAATCGTGAGCAAAGCTCCACCTGAACTCCCTCCTGTCTCGTGATAAAAAGCTTGGCGATGAAGTAACATATATCGTTCTGTTGTGCGTTCATGCGTTCTATTTATTGCTATTTTTTTACACCCATTATATTTTCAAATCGTGTATTACTTATAGGATGATGACTTATAATGTTTCCATCACGCATTATGCAAAAAGTCCCAAATGCACAAGGCGAGTTCTGCACTGATTCAGCATCTTCCAATTCTATTAAAGTTGACTCCAAATTCATTTTATCAGCAGTTTTAATTATTGCATCAACGTTTTTTACTGAATATGGACATTGAGGAGAACGCATAATTATTAGACCTTTGGAATAATCATCCTTCGTATTAACTATAAATTTCGGGTTCTCTGCTATTTCATCAAATTTCAGAACTAACAATTCAAAATCAGGTTTAGCAGTTTCAATTAGCGAAAACCCATTTTTTATAAAAATATCTTTTTTAGCCATAAATGAGCCTTTACGGGTAATTACTGCGACACCTTTTTTACCAAATTCTTTTGATTCTTTTATGCATTCTTCAAGAAGAACAGATGCATATCCTTTACCTTTGAATTCTTTTTTAAAGCCAACAAAAATACAGTGAATAAACATATAACCCTTAGCATCAACAGGTCTATGGGCATATTCTCCTGGAATATATTCAAGCATACCTTGGTAGCCTCCTGATTCTGAAATCAATGCTTTTATCTTCAACCCTTTAGGATAATATTTTTTTATCCATTCAACTTTTCTTTGCAATTCTAAATGCTTGTTAATATCTTTATAACCACATACCCCATATTGTGAAATATTTTCAGGAGTTATGTCAATAATTTTAATATCTTCGTTTCCCAATTTATAATCCACCGCCTTTTAAGTCTTCATTATTTGTAAGAACTTTTTCTCCACATTTTGAACAAATTCCTTTGTGAACATTTATTGTGCCTTTGCATTTGCTACAAGACCATTTTAAGGTTTCTTTTTCTATAAACCTTGCTATTCCATTTTCCTTAATAAAGTTGAGATTATCTATTTCTTTAAAAATTCTACTATCTCGTCAAATTGGCTCTTAATCTCACCTTTAAAAACTTCTTCTGAAATAAGAGGTTTGTCAACTTGAGATGCTGTACTTTCATTTAGGTCTTTTGTAGAAATTTCATAACAAGAAATATTTTTTGAAGGAAGCAGACTTCTTATTTCTCTAAAAACTCCTTCGTATCCAAATTTTCCGTCTTTATCTTCAACCCCACTTCCACAAACTGTTATAAAAACTATTTCTCTCATTTTATCCCTATACTTTTTTAGAAAACCTCTTAAAGGAGCAATTAATTTTCCTACCCAAATTGGTCCAATAATTATTACTTTTTCATATTTTTCGATATTTGATGATATTGGCTTAATACTGATATTAATTTTTAGCCAAGAAAATAACATCAATAAAAAGAAACTTCTTATTTTAGGAATAATAACTTCCGTATCAGCAATTATTATTTCGGATATCTTTTGGGCAATAAATTTATTATTACCAGTTTTAGTAAAGTAAACTATTAAAGTTTTTTTCATTCTTTGACACCTCTTTTTTTAGCTCTTCCAACTCTATTCCTGTTTATGTCTAACGTTGCGATCAGGTTTTTCTATTCGCCGTCTCCTGCAACTTGCTTGTTTGACATTTGCCAAGTTCTAAAATACCTATCGCAAAAATACTTTGAATGGCATCTTCATTATTGCCAGGTTTTCTAGAATTTTGATCGATAAATACGCTTTGAAAACTATGGTTTTATCTAGGTCGTAGTCACACAAGTTCAAACGGTGCGTTACGCCCCAATCCATTTTACCCCATATCTCTTGACTATTTTCGGGCACTTCAAAAATTACAGTTTTCCCTTCTTTGATACTTCCAATTGAAATGCCATCGACAATTATTTTTAAAGATCGAATTATCCCGTAGTAACCATTTTGTCGTTCTACTCTAATCTTTTTCATTTTTGAAAAGCTACCTAATCTTTGTTTTTGTTAAAGTCATAAAAGTATTCATCAGCTAATTCAGTGTTTTTGCTTCTTAAGCTATCCCTCAACTTTTTCGAATCCAGAAACATCATTTTAATCCCATGCCAATCTCCAAACCTATCAAATTTTCTGCATGATGTTACTATGTAACAATTCGGCAAATTACCAAATTTTAATTTATGTTTTTTTCCGTAGCTTTTTAATTTCTTAGCAAAGTCAAGATCTTCTCCCATTATAAGTTCTTCATTAAATCCTCCTATTGAGTCAAAATCTTTTCTTTTTACCCAGAATAGGCCAGCGGAAAGTCCACTCAAAAAAATCAAAATATACATAATGGAATAAGTTAAAAAAACACCAATTGAATATCTTTCTGGCTTAATTTTTATCCCACCACCTATATATTTGCACATTGATATAGCATTATCAATCTCGCTTAATGTGTTACAAGACATAATGCTGTCTGCATCAATAGTTACAATTATATCACCTGTTGAAGCCCTTACTCCAGCATTTCTTATTTTTGATAAATTTCTGCTATCGTTATTTATAACTTTCGCATTTTTGCTTAGTGCTATATCTATCGTTTTATCTGTGCAGCGGTTTGCAACAACAATGATTTCCACTTCCTTAGAGTAATCTTTTTTGGCTTCATATATGGAATCAATGCATTTACCAATATATTTTTCCTCATTGTGTGCTGGAACAATAATTGACATTTTCATTGTTGCCATCTATTCCTCACCTCCTTTCAATCCACTTAATTCAGCTTTATCAGCTAATTCTTATCAACAGCTGTTACATAAAAATTAAGCTTTCCTGCATATTCAGGTTTGAATTTACCTGTTTTTTATACAAACCAAATGAGATTTGATTTATCAATACATCACTAGACCAATTATTTTCAATCGTTTTATTTACATAAAATATTGCTTCTGAAATTTCCTTACATTTTGTTATTATTTCTCTATTATGTCCCCAAGGAATTTGAAAGATTTTCTCACTTTCAAAAAAGCCCACAGCTTGAGGACTAATTTGTGCCACAACTTGTGGCGTAATTTGAAACCAGTATTTATGCCATTTTCTCATATATTTTAAATTAGTTACAGAAAAACCTTTCATTGAAGGAAATTCTTTTTTTAAATCTTTACTTATACTTTGAAGAATACCTTCTCCCCAAGATGATTTTTCCTGCTTTTCTATTGTCATTTCTGCAATATTCCAGTATAATTTCAGCATTTCACTATTTACAGATATTGCAGCTTTAATCTGTGAATTTTGAATTTGAGCTTTTATCTCATTTATAAAATTTTTATAATCTTCTTGATTTATAATTTCAGACATACTTAATACCTCCAAAATTCTAATTTTTGCTATTTATAAATCTAATAAACTCTTCTGCAATTCTTAGATTTTCTTCTTTTTTATATCGTGTGTTGTGTGCTGTTAGCTCTATCTTTTTTATTCTTTAGTTTAAAATATCAGTCTCATCGGAATCATTTGTGATTTAAAAAAACCAAAATGTTTGTAAAATCTAATCGCTAAATCGTTGTTTAAATCTGTTAACAATGTTAATCTAAGACAATCATTCTCTTTTGCAAATTTTATAGCAGACTCTAGTAATTCTCCACCGTTACCCATGGCTCTATATTTTTCGCTAATAATCATATCTTCTAGTATTCCAACCTTACCTCCAAGTGCCGTGCTAATACTATATAAAATGCTTACCATTCCGATAATTTTCTTATCAATACATTTCACAAGAATGATGCCTTTTTCAGGATTTTCAATAATCGAAAGCAAGCCTTTTTTCTGTAGTTCATTATTAGGCTTAAATTCAATCTCCATTGAAAAAAGTTCATTTAAAAGACCAACTAATTCTGAAACATCTCCTAATTGGGCTATTCTTATTCCATTTATATCCGTTTGTTTAATTTAACTCTCCATTACTTCTAAAAAGATGGGTTATGGGTAAATTTCATTTTTCTAAGAATCAAATGCAATTGCTTGTTTTATATAATAGCTCAAGATTTCATCTTTGTAATCCTCAGATTTGCTTAATCTAAGATTAAGCGTTTTATTGCCTTCTCCTTCAAGTAATGAATATTTATCTTCAAATTTTTTACCATCTGTAAAAGAAAAAGTTATTCCTTTTTTAGTTGGGCTTAATGTAATTATAATATGATTGTATCTGTAAACAGGTACTCCATAATACTTTACAGTTCCACCACGCATTTCTTCTTTAATATTTGGAAACTTATTTTTAATGAGACTTCTAAATTTATCAACTATAGGTTGATATGGAGGCAAAACTTTTAATTCCATAAATAATTCAATATCTGAATTTATATTATCTTTTTCCTTGAAATCATTGAACCACTTTTTTGCACTTTCCCTACGATGAGGACAACCAGGCCAGCAACAAGGTCTTTTTTTTCCATCCAAAATTTCGGGTAATGTCCTAAATTAAATTAAATTAAATGGTAGATCTCTGCCAAACAATCGAAAATTTATAATCAAACCAATAACAATACGATGCATTTGATGCGATTTTGAAAAACGAATACCTTTTCTGACTAATCTGCTGCACCAAGTACGTAATGACAGATGTTTACGTTCGATACGCT
>Ga0209373_10001143_pt1 | contig 33604 bp, 36 predicted proteins | sample Higcelweek5metaG_FD_187173 | JGI IMG/M metagenome (GOLD analysis project Ga0209373, IMG submission 187173) | Freshwater pond sediment microbial communities from the University of Edinburgh, under environmental carbon perturbations - High... | ecosystem: Environmental > Aquatic > Freshwater >... | reverse complement strand
GCGACTTTGGTAATTCTGGATACATGCACAAAGGAACAATCTATACATGTAAAACTACTCCTGTATATGAGGCTCCAACTCCTATGCGCGAAATACTTACACACAATGTTGATAAAAAATTCTATCTAAGTGAAAATCTTGATAAATGGAAATACTTAAAGGGTGCAAAAAAAATTGAAAGAACAAGCAAAACCGGTCATTCATACACATTCTCGGAAGGACCAATTGCTTTCCCGGACCCAATCGATAAACCGGCACGTACAATGCTTACTAGCGAATCAAGCTTGAATAGAAGTACTCATGTTATTGAAGATCCAGATACACATCAACTTCGTTTAATCACTCCTATTGAAGCAGAGCGTATCCAGGGATTTAAAGATGATTGGACTAATACCGGTATGCCAGAAAAGTTCCGCTATTTCTGTATGGGTAATGCACTTGTTGTTGGTGTTATCACTCGAATGGGAAACTACTTAAATACAATATTTGCAAAAGAAGATGTTCAAATCACATCTGAAGATAACCAGGAAACCCGAGAGGCTATATAGTCTCCCGGGTTTTATTTTATATTTCAGTAAATTCAAGTTTCATTGTCGTCTGATTATATTCATATTGTATAAGTTTCACTGATGACCATTTGCATGATACAGATGGTCTGTATCCCTTTGTAAAATACCTTACACATTCACTATTTCTCTTTTCCACAACTTCATCAGTAAAACCTAATGCCACAACATACGCCTCAATCATGGAATAGTCACCAAATGCGTATTCAGACTGTATCCAATCTACATATTTCATTATTTGCTCAATTACATCTATATTAGCGATGTCCTTCTTTATCTCAATTACTAAGTATTTAGATTTTGTTGAATATCCCTGAATAAATCGGTATCCAAATACATCCATTTTATCCATGTAATCTACAGCCTTAAATGGTGACGCCACTACCTGGTGTGAAACATAGTCCCATTTACCAAATGGTGTATCATTATCATGAATCAATATTTCACATAGTGCTGCTTCTATTGCCATTTCATGTTTTATTTTATTATCTTCTGCACAAGATAATAATAATTTGTAAGCAGTCAATCTATGTGCAGCAGTAACTCGTTTTTCAATATCATCACCAATGGAAGAATTTACCGAAAAAGTGTCGCCCCCGTTTGTTATCTTCTCTTCATTTCGTTTCAATATTATATCTACTAATGCACGATTCTCATCGTCATCAATCTTAATAAATGATACTTTCCACATTGCTCTCAACATCCTAAATGCAGGTGGGTTACTATTTAATGCATCATCCATATCAATTCCTGTTTTAAAGAAATATGGACTTTCCCTGAAAGTACAAAAGCATCTATTGTTTGATGTTGCATTTGATAACAAAGGCAATTTATCATTGTACTCTTTTTCCGTATATTCTACAGGTTCATCTGCATCGATATAATTAAGAAATTTGCAGTCTGTCTTAACATCCTTAATCACCCCTATTCCATAGATTTTTCTTTTGATAAAGAAATAAATATTATCTCCCGCTTTCATACTAAGAAAATCAGCAAATGTACCTTCATGATGTGTTTTCCATCTTCCGTTTGGTTGACTTAAATTTGTACTATAAGTGCCCGACTCTATACATTTTTTTAAAGATTCCTCAGAATCTAATGTCATTATATATCCTGCCATGTCTATTCCCCCTTAAAGTCATTGTTAATTTGCTTCAAAATATAACTATTATTCAACCAAAAGCATTGTTTCGGATATTCTCTTCCATCTGGCAATTCATATGTATCATTAGAATTCTGCGCGTGAGGTCTAACATGGCACACTGGATTCTCTGATGCATTTGGAAAATTATTTCTATTTCTTCCATTTACTTGTATAACTTGCAATCCATCAATTAACACTTGTTTTGTTTTTTCCCATACTTTCTGTACTTCAACATTCAAGTCTTCATATGGAATATTCCAAAATTGACACCCCTTTAAATGAAGAACATTTTTTTCATCAAACTTATATACCACAAAAAGGAATCTGGTCTCGCTCAAGTAATTTCCAAAGGTAGATGTATCCCATTCTTCTTCAACAAGCTCTTTAAACTTGAATGTTGGAAACGACATACTTTCTTTGATTTTATTATTTTCACCTACACGAATTGTTTTCACAACAATATTTGCTTTTTCAAATTCTTCCGCATGATTTCCTTTAATTCCAAGAATGCGATAAACCAACATTGCTTCTAAATTCTTAGGTTTTTTCTCATACTCAATGTTAAATATAGTACATAAATCATGAACTGTATAATCAGCGTATTCATCTATCTTACCTGTTACATATTCTTCAAACGACTCTGATACATCAGCTTTAATAATCGGTTCGTATGTATTCTTTCCTGGAATGATATAATTGTTAAGTACATACGTCATATATGAATTTTTAAATGCAAATGCTCGAGGCTTTGCTAATTCATCGTTATATGGTTGCCTTCTTCTGTCTTTTGATGTTGCAGCTTTAGGCGCTGCACCAAGATACATTGTATCACCCTCCGATAATTCATGTGCTTTTCCGTCTTTTATCTTTTCAACAATAACATTAAAATCATGTTTTATTATTTTTATATCCTGCTCCGGTGGTGTAAATAATTTTGTATATCCAATTTTGTAATCAAGTCTATTTTCTATTTCCTGTTGATACAAATAATATATAATCAAAATCAGTTGCGCTTTTTGCCAAAGGTGACTATCTTCAAACTTCTCACCAACCACAGCAAAATAATCAATCATGGTGATAATTAGTCTTTCTTTTGCCGCATATGTACCATTCTTATTTATTTTAAATGGTGTTACTTTTAATTCGACGCCCGCTTTATCAAAATCAGGTCTTGAATCATTGTTGCACTGATAATGAAAATATCTTTCTTCAATAATTTCACCTAAACCACCCTTGCGCTTCTTGTTCTCGTGGCTCACTTCGTAATTTGAAGTTTCTCTAACAACCATTGCCTGCTTCATATCATCTTCTTCACAAACTTCTGAAAATGTTTTACCTATTAATCTTTGAGAAAACTTTTCAATTGATATTGGATTTGTTTCATCATATTCATTTAAACACATTTCAACCATCTACTTTCTTTATCATTTGATTAACCTTTTTGCTATATGCCTGGAGTCTTCGCAATAATGCTGCAGTATCATTTGTTTCATTCACGATATGCATTTTTCGATGACAATTTGGACACAATGCTACTGCATTTTCTATACTATCATCTCCGCCTTGACTTAACCACTTCACGTGATGCTCTTCAAGATATGGATAACCTTCTTTATTCATAAATGGCGCTGGATTTCCACATAATTCACAAAAACCTTTTGACCGTCTTTTTACCATTTCTGCCACGTCTTCATCTCTTTCATACACTGTGGTAGATATTTTTCTTGCACTTCCTTGCTTGTTTTCTTTGCCATTAATTATATTCAGCAAATCTTCTTCTGTTTTCCTTCTTGCCTTTTTAGACAATATAATTCTATTTATATCAAGTAATTTTTCATCAATTACTGCATCTTTCATTAATTGTAATGGAAAAATATATACATCTCTTAAATTTCCATTATCATCCGCTTGTTTTTCTGTATAATAATCCTTAACTAACTTTACTTGTCCACGATAAACATATTCTTTATCAACAAATTTTTCAAAAAGGAACATCTCGATGTTGTTACTCCTTGAATTAACGATTTTAGCATTATTATTTCCATTTGCACTATCTAGTACTTGATTTCCTATTCTACCCGTGCCAGTGTAGTACAAAGTATTATTCTCATCCCATCTATCATGATATAAACTTTTCACTCTATCAGATACCAAAACCAACGCATTTTTTGAAATAGAATGCATAATTCCTTTATAACGTTGACATTCAAATTCTTCATATATTTTTTCCGCATTAACTGTTTCACCAATATTTATATTGGGTACAAAGCTCATATATTTTCACCCCTCTTCAAATCAGATATTTTCAAAGATAATCTACTAATCATATTTTATCATGTGTCGTAACAATATGATAGGAAACTTTATATTTAAACATGCAGGGGGGGCTCCCCTGCTCAAAGCTTTACCTCTTCACTCCGCTTTCAAAACCTCTCTAATTACCGTTACTTATTCCATCATGGATTTTACTTTCGAATCTTTATATTAAAGATGACTTTTTCAACCACTTTTATACAATCATCTGAGTTTATGCATTTTATTCTCTGTATATTTTCTATATATTGCTCATATAAATTTGAAACAGAGGAAGTTACCTCCCCCTGTCTCTATCAATCTGCTTATCCTTTCCACCCCTCTCTTCTTTCTCCTGAAGCATCTTCTCTTCATAAATCTGTTGGAAATCATCTAGCAATTTTTCCACATCCATCTTTACACCAAATAAACGCAGCACTTCCCTATGGAGACTCAAATTATAATTTGCATCCTCCATTCTGAAATCAAACAATGCAACCTTAGCTCCAAGCGTCATATTCCTATAATCACCATAAAGCATCTGCATTACCTGTGTTATTTGTTCTGCTACCTCATGAATTGAATCACGTCGTGCAACCTTAAATATCATGTCAGCTTCGTCCATCAGACCATCAAAATCATATGCATGACCCCAGTTATCATAATAATCTCTGATAACTTTCACAATATCATTTACAGACATTTCTTCTGTGACACCAAGCGCCTTAACTTTATCACTAATAGTCATGAACCGATATTCTGAATAAGTGAACGGTAATCTTACTTCATCAACAGTTACTGGTATTTCTATTTCTTTTGTTTCAACTCCAACATACGTCAATTCTGGTCCATTATCACGAATAAAATCTGTTTCCACCTTATTATCAGAACTCACAGCCAAATCTACCACTAATTCATTATTAACAGTATTTCTGTCAAAATCTTCAACAACCGAATCCAACATATGATTATCTCCAACAGAATGTGTATCCTCTGAATAATTATATTTCTCATAATCAACCGCTGTAGATTCTGTTTTCCCGACTTCATAATAAGCCGGTACTTCCATTTCATAATTAGTCCTAATCGGTTCGTCTTCAGATACTACATACATTGCAGTGGACAGGTTTTCCTTCATTGCAATCCCTGCCATTTTCTGATTGTACTTTGTCTTTTGTTTCTCCTCTTTGAGCTGACGTAGCTCATCCTGTCTCCTCAGATGCCATTTCTGAAATTCTAGCCAATCATCTTCGGTCTTACAGGCACCACGCTTTGCTTTTGTCATTGCATAAATCTTATGCTGCCTTTTATCAATTTCATTATGACGCTCTTCCTGCCTGATTTTATAATCAATCAAATCACCAAAATCTTTAATGTTATTATTTACAATCAGCAGATACTCGTCCTGCAACATATGAAACCGCTTCAGATCCTCTGCATAGTTTGCAGAATTTACATAAAATTTCTTCTGCTCCACAATCCTCAAGCGATACATCTTGGCATAGAACTTTTTCTGGTACGTGGTCAGATTGCTCCGCTTATAGTTCCAGAAATCTTTTGCATAATAGTGTGGAATTATAGTATAAGGAGAACCAAGATAATATTTGAATTCTCTTTCTGCAAACATTTGGTCCATCTTTTCAAGCTTATGATAGAGTTTCCTTCCCGGTACCTTTACTGTCAGATAAGCTCCAGGTTTGAACTCATATCCAATCCTTTTCATAAGATACAGAAACTGGTCCACACTGCCTGCATATGCAGCACATAATTTAGCATCCCGTAAGATTAACTCCTTGAACGACTGCTCAAACTCCCATTTCTCTCTGGACATATTTACAGGATTCTTACTATATTCTGCTGGTTGAATGGACAGCCCTAATTCCTTACAGAACTTATTTGTTAATGGTTGTAAATGATATTTCCAGTTCCCCTTTGGAGAGTCATACTTCTTTCCATTGGTAAAGCTCACACTATTCCATACAATATGCCCGTGATTATGGGATTTATCTGTATGAACAGAATAGACAACTTCATAATTCTCCCCCAGATGTTCCTCTGCAAATCGTCTTGTAACTTCAAATGCCTGTTCTGGTGTCGCTTCATCTGGCGGAAATGAAATGATAATATGATATCCCTGTCTCTTATCTGTCTTTCCAAATGTCTGCTTCGTATCTAGCATCTGTTCATAGGCTGATTCCGGCAGGCAGTTAATACTGCCCACCAGAATTCTCTCCTCTGTCTTATCACCATTCTGAATATATTCCAAAGCACTTTCCAGATGTCTTGCGGGATTACGGTCTTCCACTTCATTGATATTTATGATCTTCGTAATCGCCAATTTTCCAACACCTCCTTCAGCAGCTTCTTAATTTCTTCCAAAAGCATTGTACATTTATAGATTTCACTAAAATAAATATCACCCCGTCCATTTGCGACTTTGGCAATCTGATTGATATTTATTGCAACTCCAGTAACCTGTCTGATCAGGTTTGCCCTGTCCTCTGGAAATTTTATATCAGCGTTACCCGAACCCTGCACCAACGCGCGCAGATATTTACTACGATCTACTCCGGCAACCCTGGCATCGTCCTCCAACTTCTCAAAATCTTTATCCGATAATTTAACCGATATCTTATGATACTTGATATCCGATTTATACTTTCTTCTTCCATTTACCATACACATATTCCCCTTCAATCATAATTCTCTGTGACCAGTTTTCATTTATCTGTCTCATTGTTCTTTCTCTCCTTTCAGCTCACACATTCCTGCGGAGCAATGCTAAAAACGTCTTAAATTTTTTCTACTGGTGTTGCAAGATGCGGAAAAAGTCGGACTTTTTCCAGCCAAAAAAATTTGGCTTCTTGGCAGGAGTTCCTGCACCCATATTCATATCTATATAACGAAATTCATGTAATACATCCTGCACTACAAAATATTTTTGTAATGCAATCTGTACTACAATTCCCTTCGCATTTATTACAATCTGTACTACAAACTATCGATGAAATCAAAAGCATCCTCTGGAATCTCAGCTCCAATTCCAGGAAGAACTCCGCCAGAACTCACTTCTTTCATTTCCTTCTGGGAAGCCGTTCCTTCCTCTTTAGCTCTGGGCGCAACAGCAATCACTCCATCTGCCAATACATCCTTCAGCACCGCACGGATAAGCTCTGGAAGCACATTAACAAGATGCTCACTTCCTTTATTCACTTCACTGCAAAGATTTTCAATTAATGTTCTTTGAAAAGTATCCTCCTCATTGCGCTGAGTTTCAAATTCTTCCCTTGCCACTTCATTAGAAATCCACTCTTTCACTAACATCTTTAGAAATTTGCTCTTATCTCCAAACTCCTGTTTTCGATTTCCATGGTCAATGTTCTCCAAATACTCGTAGATTTCTCTTTCATCCTGTTTCCCAACATTCAGTCTGAAACTGACCGTTTTGAAGGAATCCTTTGCCATTATGAAATCACCTGCTTCTGTAATTTCTTCACTGCAAAATATTCATAACCAATGGCATTGGCTTTGACATCTTCCAGATAACAGATATGGGAACCCCTGACACTTCCAAAAAGCTTCATAACTATTGCTCCACCTCCTGCATAAATAATAGGTGTAAGTTCTGGGTCAAATCCATTTTCCTTCAACTGGGCCTCAATCTCTTCAGCAAAGATACAAATCTGCTCCTGCATAACCCTGCTAAACGCCTCTCCCAGACTACTTGTTCCTGTCATCATGACTTCCTGAATATTGGACTCGCTCACCTTACGGTTCAACTGACTATAGATGGCCTTTTCCACTCTTCTGGTACATGCAATCAAAGCCTCTGGCAAACTGAAACTATCTCGTTCTACAGGTACATGATTCCTTGTATGAATTACATCAATAGTCTTGGAACCAATATCTACAATTAGCTGGTCTGCCTTCATATTCCCTAATCTGTCTGCAACCGCCGCATAACACTGTGGAAATAACATGACATCCACAATATTGATGAGATAACGTTTCCCATTAAATTCAAATTCTTCGCGGCCGCGTTTGAGATAATTTGTAAATCCTTGCTTTTCTGCCCCAAATCTGCCAAATGGTAAGCCTGCTGCAATCACCACATCTGCATACTGCAATCCATAACAATCCATTTCGTATGCTATCCCTGCCAATGTCAGAAGAAAATAATCTCCATCCTCTGTTTTAACATTCTTCATCGGAAGTCTTCCTTCCCCCACTTTGTAATAATTTCCTTTGTAGCGCATAGTCTTTTCTGTAAATGTTGGTGCTACCCCAAACTCCTGAATCCCATTCTCAAACACTACATGAGGGGTTTTACAGGTGCAAAACCCATGATCTATCGCTGCCACCAAAATATTCTTATCTTTTAAATACATACATTTACCTTCCCTTCTATTGTCTTTCGTTTGTTGCCATTGCTTCATCAAACCGAGTCTGTTTGGCATATTCAATTGCTACCATGGCATCATTTGTTATGATTTCTTCTGCTAATAATAATCCCTGCATATTTGCCTGAAAAATCTCTGTAGATGAATTTCTATCTACATATCGATACTTGTTAACATAATTTCTCACAATACTATCTGCCAATTCAAAAGCTTGTTCATTAAACTCCATGGCCTTGCTTGTAAGTTCTCCACTAAGCAAATATTTGTTATATGCCTGACGGTCGATTTCAAAAAGTAAACTCATCCACTTGCGTCCATGTTTTCCAATACTGGCTACTGTCGCTAAATCTGACTTTCCTAAGATTGGATATGCAAAATCTCCTTTCATTTCATATGCAATACCTGCCTGTTCAAATAATGTCTGTTCTTCCTTGTTCAATAAATTCTTCTCCATATACTTGTCCTTCCTGCACCATTGGTGCTCACAATAATAATTATCAGTTCATATGCCTTTACGCTGGCTCTCGAAGAGTTGCTGCTCTTAAATATCCTGACTAACAGGAAAATACTCCTTCCTTGTTCTCTTTTGGAATAATGCAATATCTAAACTGTCCACACCTGACAGCTAAGTTCTTATGGTGTTGCTATTCTTACAAATGCCAGAACGACTCTTGCCACTAAAGCAAATAGAAGTAAAAATAATTTCAATGCTCCAAGCAAAAGATTTAGCATTACAAGAAACAGCCAGGCAAATGCCCTAAATATAGCCAAAACACCTCTACCAATCGTTCTTAAAATCATGACCTTCATCTCCTCTCTTACGGTAACCTACCCGGTAGCCATCCGGATTTTGGGTACAAAAAATAGAACCACATGACTGTAGCTTAATCTCGAATCGAATGATCCGCTCTCTACTTGTCATCTAGTCCTATCCAGATTTAAATACCTTTTCACTTCTTACTCTCTCAACATTACATACGGGGTATAATGCATTCATATACGAAAACGGATTAGGACTAAGCCGCCCAAGTCCTTAATTTTACTGGACTTTTTCGACTTGTCACAATTATAACCCGTTCCCCTGTTGCTGAAATTAGAAGTGCTTTGTTTTCATCTGCTTGCATAATCTGTTTTAAGTTTTTAACAAATTGGACCTGCATATTATTAGGTTGCAGTCTGTATTGTTCAATAGATGGTCTTTCAGACTGTTTTGCTATCTGTTTTTGTTTCTTGACAATATCATAATATTCCGAATAAGTATCAATAAAGTCTTTATATTGAAGTGATACACAAGATTCCCATAAACTTTGATATTCTTTTAAAATATGGCTGGCATACTCTCCTTTTTCAGTCGATATAATTCTGGTATTCCATTCTTGGTTCTTTGTCAAAGCTCCCATTGTAATATTGGAACTTCCAACAATAATTTGATATACTTCTCCTTTTTTAAAAATATAACCTTTTGTATGAAATCCATCTCCCCCTAAATTAGAACAATACATTTTCAATTCTATGTTTTGAAAAGATGCTAATTTCTTAAGGGCTTTGGGTTCACTAAAGGTCAAATAATCTGTTGTGAGTATTTTTCCCTTTATTCCTTTCGCTTCCAACTCCTTTAATGTCTGAAGAAGCGGCGTAAGTCCACTCATTGTGATAAAAGCAACACTAATGTAGAATTCTTCGCATCCTAGCAACTCATTTTCTAACGCCGAAAGAACTTTTCGTCCTTCTTTATAATTATTTGAAATGAATTGTGGCCTAAAAGCTAAATTTGAAGTTATATCCTGATTAATATAAGCTGTATCAAATCCTTGCTTCATTTGCGCAATTATGTTATGCATTCCCTATTCTCCTATGCTTTGCCACTAAACTGTACTATTCCTTATCAAAAGAAATACAAATACTTCCTATTATTGTAGTATATGAAATGCTTTTCATCAATCGTTTTTACAAATTTTCACGGATAGATAGTTTTGTCCTCTTTTTTAACCGTTTTTTCACAACGGCATCACGCTTTCCTCACATTTTTTCTATAAAGTATATTCATATACTACTAATTAAAGGAGTCGCTATATGAATAAAAAAATTAGATTAAAATTATTACTTGATTCTGTTATGATTATTGTTCTTGTTTTAATGTACAATCACAATGCACTTGGTATAACCTTTCACGAAGTAGGTGGTTTGCTTCTAATAGGAGTATTCGTTATTCATGTGCTGTTGAATGGGAAGTGGGTGACAGGTGTTACGCGGAAGCTATTTGATAGATCATTGCCACTGCGCACTAGAATTTCTTATATTTTAAATATTCTGCTTGCTTTTTCTTTTTTAGCAATTGGAATCACTGGTATTTTTATTTCGAAAGTTGTTTTTCGTTTCAATATATCATCAGCTACTATAAACTGGAAATCTCTTCATATCGGTTTTTCAGCTTTTGCGCTCGTTTTCATTGGACTTCATATTGGTCTTCATTACCAGTACATTATAGGTGTCTTGAGAAAAATACTTCCACTTCCTAAAAAAATCGGTATTACTATTCAAATTGTATTACTTACACTTTTTATTGGGTACGGCACATATAGTTTTTATTCTGTCGACTTTTTGGGTATGCTTGGAAGGCCATTTATCAGCCAGCAAAGCCGTGGCGATTTTGAGCCTTCTGAAAATGAGACCCTTCCCCAGAACAATGTGGACGCGAGTTCTTCTGGTCGCGGTAGAGCCGAACATAATGGGGGCTTTGTTACTGCAATAAAGACGGTGATTGATTATGTATCCATTACTATGTTATTTGCATACATTATAATGATAATAGAGACTCTTATGCTTCGGAAAAAGAGAGCTATGCCTCCTTATTAGAAGACATAGCTCTCATAACTGTTTTTATATTTTCTTTAAATTCTTTTCTTCCAGAAACCTGCATTTTCTCATAAATATGGGAAACATGCTTTTTCACGGTACTCTCTGTAATAAAAAGTTCTTCAGCAATTTGCCGATTTGTATATCCTCTAAAAAGTAACCATGCGACTTCAAACTCCCGCTCAGACAAGGCACTTTTTTTATGATAAGCAACAAATTGTGCAAAGGTATATTCAAAACTACTAACATCAATACTCTTCCTGTTTTTTATAAATTCCATTTCAGAAGCGCTGTCAACTATTTTGTCTTTCATATGGATATAGAGTCCCATGGCAACAATCGCAGGTAGCACTAATAATAATGCCTCGACTGTTGCCATGATACGCTGTGTCTGACCAGCTATCATCTGAATATGCTCTAATAGCAAAACCACAACGATTACTATGTACAAAATTCCAAGAAGAAAACGAACAAAATGTTCTTTCACTCTTTACTCTTCCTCCATATAATTGATAATTCTTTTCTTCACTTCTACCTGTAATGGAAGCAACAGCAATTCCAAAAAAGCTGTGTATAAAATAGCGATTAATGCTACTGATATATTAGGTCCTATAAGAGACAGCTCTGTGATATTATGAAGTATATAAATGAATGGTGAAATAGTTGTGATAACGCCCGCAAATAAGATTTGCTTCTGCATGAGTTCCACGGCATCTTTTGTACGTCTCATTTCACATAATCGACAGGAATACTTCTTGTTCATCAACCTAAATGCTCTGGTAAAATCATTCCAAAGACCACCTTTTGCCAAAATCGGTAATGATAACATTAATATACATATCAATGCTGGTATGTCAATAAATCCTGCTATTGCAAGTCCAAAACCCTGTCCCCCAGTATACATTAATGCAAGTGCTAACATCGTGACAATTATAGTGACTAATTCAATCATCATAGATTATTACCTCTTATTTTCTTTTTTTAGGATATCCTAATCTTTATATATCACCTTGTGATTCAAAAATCTATACTACTTTTCAATAAAAAGGTAGTATCTTTTATTTTATTCCTTTACAGGTACTGCTTCTTCGCCTAAATACGCCCAGCTCTTTCCTTCATCTTCAGATTTATATAGTCCATTACAGTAACCTTTTTCACCGTAATAATCACCACTAGGTCCTTGTCCCACCACTAAGTATAGTTCGTCCCCCTTTGCATAAACCTCTTCTGGCATTACAAAAGGATTATAGATGGTTTTATCTGGCAGGCGTGCTTGTGCTGATGGATACTCAACCTGTACAAACGTTTTTCCTCCATCGTCTGTACGGTATAAGGCTCCATATGCTCCTCCACTATAGGCAAGGCAGGAAAAGCCAATATTTTCATCTTCCAGAAATGTAAGCCACATCGACTGACCACCACTCCCTGCATAGGGGTCACTATTTACGACACTCTTTGTTATTCCATCAGCAGCCATACTAATCAGAGAATAGTAACTACTACCGCATGCGCGATCTACGCCAATCATCTTATAGTCTGTTCCATCCTTCATGGTATAACTACAATCTGGCTCAATTGATAGATAGAATTCCCATATTTCCTCTGATACCTTCTGCTCTTCTTTTTGAGAAGTATCCTCTTCTTCTGCAAAATTATTATTATATTCTGCTATAGAAATACTCTCCACATGAACATATAATGCATTATATAGATTATTTCTATCATAAGGTTCTAGATATCCATTTAAAGAAAACAATTCCTCCTCGTCCTCAACATAATACATTATTTCTGAAAAGAATTCTGATTCTGTAGCAAAGTATGGTTCCTTACTGGCATATTCAATGAAATCACAAACACCACTACAAAAAGCCTCGATCTCCATTGCCTGTCTCCCATTGAAAGAAATGACCGGAATATATTTCTCTGCATCCTCCTCTTTTTTTACAAACGTAACATATCTATTATGACTTTTTGAAAATTCTTCTCCCATATGGTATATGAGTTTTTCCTCATAGTTATCTGTTAGTTGAAAATCATTCGTGACCTGAAACATAAACTCGCCTGCTTTAAAAACGTATTCTCCAGCCAACTTGCCAACAAAAGATACTTCTTTTCCATAGCGATCCTCAATTGCCGTGATAATTTGTTTTTTCGAATAACCATTAAACGGGGTTGTTGTATCGTAATATACGATATATGCAGTATCCTCCTGCTCCCTTCCCTTTATTACTATTTTCACACCTGCTGGATAAAAAAACACTTCCCAGTTTGCCTCTCTAAGCATTGCCCCATCATCATAAATAGAAGTTTCCTTTTTATCAACTAAGGTTCCATTTTCCCTTTTTACCAAAATACGTATCTGTGTTGCCCCAAACGGAAAATCAGGTTCCCCTATTTGTTGAAATACTACTTTATAACGACCATCAATAGATGTTTCTGAACCGACATCTGTGATCTTATACTTTGTTATATATAGAAAGCTACCATAAAGAACTGCTACTATTAAAAAAACAATTCCTATTAAACTTAGACTCCCCTTAAGCGATTTGTTCATTTTATTAGCTTCCCCTCGAATTTACTACTTCTTTTTGTTATTCTTGAATCCTGTAATAAAAAAGCAAAGACTGGTAATCATACATGCAACAATTGAAATTGCATAGATATTCGCTTCTGTATTTGCAACTGTCCAATTTAATACATTAATGCCTGCTGCAAATCCTGTCCATTTACCCAAAATCAAATAATCAACTGTCTGGTCAATGATTGGTGTAAAAAGAGCCGTTTCCATAATAATCAAGCCCGCCTTACTGAAAACCGATATTTTAAAGTAACGAATCGTCAAAAATACGATCCAGGCAAATACTACACCCATTGTAGTTGTAACAGTTCCTAGGCGGTAGTATAAATCTGACTGGACATATAAACCAATCATATAGATTAATGCATATAAGGATACTGTATCTACAATCATAACGATTAACCCTTTTTTATTCTGCAAAATTTTTGGTAGTGCAGTTTTATATAGGATATAGGGCAGGAATATAAACATTAGTCCAAATAGCGTCGGAATGGTGGCAATAAAGAACCACTTTCCCTGTGTGTAAATATTAATGACTCCCAATAATACTACCAAAGAAATAGTAAAACTCCCTAGTGTCCAAATAAATCTTTTATGCTCTTTCATCAATGGGACTACTGTTACAGAGGCTAACACCAGCAGAGAGGCCAGTACAATAAAAAACCAATCCAATGCATGGCCTACTGCCAAGTTACAAATCAAACATACTATAATCGGTATCATCAATATGCCCGCTGTAATCATTCCTATTGAAGTTGTACGTTTTTTTTCTTTTTTGGCGTGTTGCAGAAGCACCCCATCTTTTTCTGAAATAAGCTGTTCTTCTACTTTTGAATTTTTTAGACAATCAGCCATTTTCGTGCAATCCACACATTCTGCCAAATGCTCTTTTACTATTATTTTGCTTTCCTCGCTACAGATATCATCTTGATAAAGTGGTAGCAAATCCTGAATTACTTTGCATGTATATTTTTTTTCCATCATTACTCTTTCCTTTCCATTTTTTCCTGAATTTTAAGTCTCGCTCTGTGATAAGTCACACGTGCCCAGTTTTCTGTCTTGCCGAAAATCTTTCCTATCTTATCAAAAGATAATTCACCAAAAATTCTTAACTGGAATACCTCTTTATATGGCTCTTCCATATGGTGTAAAATCTGATGAATCATCAGTGTCATGTTTTCATCTTCAATTGCCAGTTCAATACTGTGTGAATCAACGAGTTTTTCTTCTAAATCAATATTACTCACTTTTGATTTTTTTCTCAAATAATCCATACACGCATTTTTGGCAATCGCACATAACCATGTTAATTCACTAGATTTTCCTTGATAAGAATCGTTATTCTTCAAGGCTTTAAAAAAAACTTCTTGTGTGATTTCTTCTGCAAGATGTGCATTCCATATCAACGTCATGACATAGGAATAAACTTGCATATAATAGACATTGTAAAGCTTTTCAAAGTCCATTTCTTCCTCCTGACTCCATTGCTTTCCCGGGTTTATATAGATTAGACGTAGTATAAGCAATTTCGTTACAAATATTTTTAATTATTTTTATTTTTGTTTGATTCTGATAAAGTTATAGCCTCCAATAGCAATCCCTGGAAAAATAAATAGAAACTTATAATTTGTAATTTTAATAAAAATCAAGAAATACAATTGGGCAATAAAACTCGGAACAATATGTACGATATCATCAGAAGAAAAACTATTACTCACTTTCATAATTTGAATTCTGTTAAGATCCATCCAAATCCAGTCCGCAGCATTCCATAAGGCCAATACAAAATAGAAACCAAGTAATATGAATAGCAGCCAGCATATGCGTTGCAACATATTATTTTGCAATGATTGAATCCGAAATAATAATCCCATTGCTTTTGTCAAAATCCAACCTATAATAATATATAAAATAGGGCTGGCAATATATGCAAGCAACATTTCTGGAACAATGTCAAAACTATCACGTGCATAGCTCTTTGCCCCTTCCATCGCCTTCACTAATATAATACCATACCCCACCATCATGATTGTCCAAAAAAGTAATTTGATCTTCTCTTTGTTATGCCTGGCTTCTTTCAATGGGCCGTAAACAATAACGTTCATATCTACACCAAATTCTTGTGTAATCAACATAAGCATTTCAATATCCGGATTTGATTTTCCTGTTTCATAATTTGATATTGTTTGTCTCGTGACATGTATTTTTTCTGCCAGTTCATCCTGACTCATACTGCTTTGTTTTCTTAATAGTTTAATATTTTTGCCCACACTATTCATCTAGCTCTCCTCAAGTTGTTATAAATGACTTTACCAAATAGAATGTACCTTTTTTATAATAAACTATTCTTGTTTTTATGTCACGCAAAGAGTCTTTGCATAATCTCCTAAAGATTATTTTCTCCTATCAATTCTCAAATATCGGTTCTATATACTCTCTAATCAATTTTATTCTATCCTTAGCATTTGGTGCAAAAAGACAGGCCATCGAAACTACTATTTTTTTCTTCCCATTAATATAAATCACATTCCCGCCGTCTCCTAGTGCTGCAAAAATATGTTCTTTCTCATCAATCACCCACCACAAATAACCATAGGACAGCCTTTCCCACTGGCTATGCCCCTCAGTACTCTCATCAATCCACCATCGCGGCACGATTTGTTTATCCTCAAATACACCACCATCCAAATATAGTTGACCTATTTTTGCCATATCCATAGGTGTAAGGGTAAGACCAAAACCTGCTGTATTGACTCCTTGCGGGTCAGCAACCCAGCCGCTGACTTTTTTCTCGTGATACCAGGCAAGTTGCTCCTCCTTATCGCGAAAAATTACATTTCCCTCAACATGAATACCCAAGGGTGTAAATAAGTGTTCTGTTGCAAAATCAAGCACAGATTGTCCCGTTGCTTTTACGAGGATGCCAGAAAAAATGTCTGGACCTATGAGGGGCGCATATCTGAATTCTCCTATCTTTCCCTTCCCTCCTAAGAAATCAAGCGCACTATTTACCCAGTTATCACTTGTGAAATACTCTGTATAGGGTTCAGACTTATACTTGAATGGAACTGTCATTGTCAACATATCCTTAAGGGTAACCCTCTGTATTGTTTTTTCTCCTTCTTTTACTTTATAATCAGGGAAAAACTCCAGTACTTTCTGATCTACACCTTTTATATGACCTTTTTCTATTGCAATACCAATCAATATGGAAATAATACTTTTTGTTACAGAAAAAACATGGAGCGTGCTAGTCGCAGTATATTCATTGAAATAGTTTTCATATACTGTTTTACCATTTTTTAGTACAATGATGCCCACAGTATTTTTATAGCTACTGTATATTATCTTTTCTAACCATATTCTTTTTCTTTGATCCATATAATTTTTCTCCTTGCCCAGTTCTTGGTCGCTCATACGAGATACCTCCCTATTTTTGAATTGAGATTAACACGAAGTCTATCTGGTGTTCCTTTGGCGATGATTTCACCACCCTTTTCTCCACCTTCTGGACCAAGTTCTATAATGTAATCACAACACTTCAGGACCTCTGTATTATGTTCAATGACAATCACCGAATTACCACTGGCAACCAGCTGATCTAACAGTTTTAATAGCAAAGCCGTATCATACAAGCTGAGTCCGGTCGTTGGTTCATCTAACACATAGAGCATATTCCCCTTTACCTGTTGTCCCAGTTCTTTTGCCAGCTTCACTCTCTGTGCCTCGCCGCCACTTAAAGAAGGAGAGGGCTGTCCAAGCGTTAAGTATCCCATGCCCATCTGCTCTAAGATGCGTAATGGTTTCATGATACTTTTCTGATCTGCAAAGAAAAGAACAGCTTCTGTAACACTCATCTCTAACACTTCCGCAATCGTTTTTCCGTTATAGTTTATAGCGAGACTCTCTTCTTGAAATCGCTTGCCATGACACTTCTGGCATATCTTATCAACAGAAAAATCAGAAGTCAGAAAAATTCTTTCGTAGCCACTACCACCACATTCCTGACAGGCTCCTTTAGAATGAAATGAAAAGTATCCGGCGCTCATATTTCTTCTTTTTGCTTCTGGCTGATCTGCAAAAAGACCTCTGACCTTATCCCATATTCCTATATAGGAGGCTGGCGTAGAGCTTGCACTTCTTCCGATTGGTGCCTGCGATATCTTTATATAACCACTGATTCGTTCTATGCCCTCTATACCAATCGCATGACCATATTTTCTGGCACTAGCAAGACGTTTCAAAAGTGTCTCCTCAATGAGCGAACTTTTACCACTTCCAGATAATCCTGCAACACCAACCATAGCGTGCAGTGGGAATACTACGCTTAAATCCTTTAAATAATGGATATGGGCATGTTCTAAGGTAAGACAGTCATTTTCTGCAAATGTACGCTTTCTGACCGTCCTTTCAGGCATCAATAATTTACCCGAAAGAAACTTACTCAGCAACGTATCCCCTTTTGTGTATTCTAAATAATTACCCTGGTAGACAACTATTCCCCCCTCGATACCTGCCTTAGGACCAATCTCTATAATATGGTCAGCATGGCGTATCATTTCTTTGTCATGCTCTACGACGATAACTGTATTACCAAAGTCTCTTAATTCCTTTACCGCCTTGATCATACTTTGCTTTTCCGAGGGATGTAATCCTGCCATGGGTTCATCAAAAACATAAAGCAGAGAATTCAGTCTGGACTCTAGATGGAGGTGGAGAAAAATACGCTGGACCTCACCGCCACTTAAAGAAGACATCTCTCTGTAAAGAGTCAGATGTCCTAAGCGAAACTGGATTAAATGCTTTACTCTCTCCTCTATATTCTTTATTACATTTTTGCTAAACTGAGATAGTTCATCCTCTGGTATCTCCGTTAAGAAATCGAGAATACCAGATAGTGTCATCTGTCCTAGTTCACCAATCTGCTTTCCATGAAGAGAGACCTCTCTCGCTTCTTCGCCAATCCTCTCTCCCTGACAGATTGGACAGATTGTCTTCCCATAAACATCCTCCACATTCTCGCCCTTTTCATAAGCACTTCTGAGTATTCGCTCCAGACAATAACTTTGTTTGCCATTATCATATGTGCCATAGACGATCTCCCCTTGTATATCCTCGGGAAGATCCCAAAATGGGGTCTCAAAATACATGCCATATTTCTTTTTCAGAATCCGCAAGAAACCAGCAGTTACCTTGAGACTTTCATAGACCTCTAAAAGGGATGTTGTTTTATCTTGAATTAACTGCTCCAGATTGATTTCATAATAAGAGCCTCGGCCTTGGCAACTAAGACACATGCCGTCGATTGTTGTATAGAGAAAGAGGCCAGGAGAAAGGTGTTTGCTATGCTCCTCCAGTGTTTTTCCATCACTGGCATAAATGAGAGCCAGCTGGTTTAATATTCCGGTCTTTGTACCAACTGTAGAACGTGGATTGCTTTGCCGGATTGTATTTTGGCGTACCGCCACAGCTGGACCGATGCCTTCTATCGTATCGAATCGATCCTCGTTATCCAGTCCGGTCAAAATGCCTATTGACCTTAAATATTGATTCTTTCCTTCTTCAAATAGGATATCAAAGGCCAGACTGGATTTACCAGAACCACTGATACCTGTAATGACTATTAGTTGATGTTTGGGAATTGCCAGATTGAAATTTTTTAAATTATGGATTCGTGCCCCGGTTATTTTGATTTTTTCCATATGCTCACCTCAGAATAGATTTGCAGCATGTTAGAAACGAATGGGCTCGATAGGAACATAGATGTCTACTTCCTGGATAGGGCTCTCATTGACATGGGGAACGTTACGATACACTTCAAAAGGATAAGAGTTTCTTGGAACATAGCCACTGCCCGTGATCCACTCCTGATACATGTAATTCCAAGCATCGCTATACTGTTCTGGCCGAATCTGAAAATGTCCAACCGCATACAGTCCACCTTCTACCTTCATTCTTCCGAGAACTCCATTTTCCTGCACCTCTATGTCATCTGGTACCGTCAGACACAGACTGGTACGGAACTGGCTCTCCTCGCCGAATTCCGGATTATCATGATATATCGCAAGCACCCAATTCTGTCCATCTACGAGAAGCTGCTGTTTTTCCGCATGTGCAAATAGTGTCTGCATCAAATTAGCATACTCCTTCGCTAATGTCCCGTAGGTGCCTGTATGCCTTACATAAGCAGCCTGTTTCTCCTCCATGTCTACTATAGTAATCTGCCCAGTCACAGGAAATAAATTGCCTTCCCATTCATTTTTTGCTGTGCCCTTATTGTAGTCAGACAATAAAAAAGAATCTTTGCAATTCTTGCTATACTCTTTACGATATTCTCTTGGACTAACACCATAATAATTTTTAAATGTTCTGGAAAATGCGGCTGAATCAGAAAACCCGAGTTCATAGGCTATATCTGTCATGTTTTTATCTGTCCGATGTGCCAGCAAAAACAGTGCCTGCTCCATGCGAATTCGGTTTACATAATGTGCTAATGATTCCTGTAAAATGCCTTGAAAAATTCGACTGAAATGATATTTGGAAAAGCCAGCAACACCTGAAAGCTCTTCAATAGAAAGAAATTTTCCTAAATGTAGCTCCATATAGTCCTGCACTTTATGAATTCTTTGTATGTATTCTTCCTGACACCTCAGATCTGACATATGACTTCCTCCTAAAACTACTATGCATTATATTTGAAATATTGTCACGATTCATTCCTAACGCTTACAGTAGCAATTACAGTAGCAATTCCCGTATCATATTCACAATATGATCCACTGTGTCTTTCTCTAAAGGAATGACTCTTGACCACATCCTGATACCCTGATAAGAGTACAGAATCACATCTGTAATCTGCTCGCAATCTACCTTTTTAAACTCTCCTGTTTCTATTCCATACCTGATCAGACTATTCCATCTTTTTTTTGCCTGCTCATTCACATGAATAAAGAAGTCTTCATTTCCAAGGCTGGCATATTCATAAATTGCAAGACTTAGTGACTTCTCACTATCAAGCATTTCTTCTTTCAATGCTCCTAAAAGCTCCTCCAAAATTTTTCTTGCCGAAAAGCCCTGCTCAATCTGGTCTGCAATTACATAATCTCTTGACAAAATTTCCGACAAAATTTCATCTGTTCCGGCATAATGGCGGTATAGTCCTCCTCTGCTTAACTTGGTGCTCTCGCAGATATCCTTCATAGTCACCTGTTTGAAACCCTTCTGTGCAAAAAGCTTATAGGCTTCTTCTAATATATGATTTCTTGTCTGCTCTCCTTTTGCACTCATTATTCGCATTCCTCCCTTAGTAACGAATACATGCCATAGGAATGAACTTTCCCGTTTTTGTATACACCATTTCTCATCGTTCCCTCATATGTAAAGCCTGCTTTTAGAAGTACTCCTTTTGAACCCTCATTATACGAAAATGGTTCCGCATAAATTCGGATAATATCAAATTTTTCAAAAGCCTCCTTACATATTTCTTTTGCTGCACGGCTTGTAATACCTTGCTTCCAATAATCTTCAGACAACCAGTAACCAAGTTCAGCAGACTTTTCATAGATATCATTTTTAACAAAAATGCCGATACTTCCCACCGCTCTTCCATCTACCTCGATGGCTCTAGTAAGCTGTCCGTTTCCCTCCTTCTCGATACAATCATTCACATACCATTTTGCATCTTCTAATGTATATGGATTGGGAAATACATTTCGTAAATTTGCTGCTACTCTCTCATTATTTGCTGCCTTTGCCACTGCCTCTGCATCTTCTGTCTTCCAGGGTCTTAATCTAAATTCTTTCATACCTTGTCTCTCTCCTTCATGATTGTATTTTTAAAAGCGACACATGTGTTGCTTTTCATTATGCGATACACGTGTCGCTTTGTCAACTATTTTTTTGCTTGACTGCATGAGTGAATAAACGAATGAATTAAAAAGACAGCCTTTTCAGCTGTCCTTTTAAACGATCAATATTCTAACTCTTCCAATATTTCAACTGCCTCTTTAATCAAATCTGGGCAAATGCTCTTAAATAATCCATTTTCTGTTGCATACTTCCTCTCGTCTGGTTTTCTAATATCACAACCTAAGAGATCTCTACATACAACGCTTCCCTTTCTCTCACGAAAAACGTTAGTAAATTCAGTTGTTTTCTCATAGCATAGCATTTTTGTATTACCCTCTTCTAGTGTACTATTGCCATACTTTAAGCCAATGACTAAAATACCACCCGTTACTGCACCACATGCCTCTCCGCAACGCATACCTCCGCCAAATCCTGTCGCTATTCTATAAGCGTCCTCCTTCTTCATTCCATATTTCTCAGAGAAAACGCTCAGTACTGCCTGTGCACAATTATAGCCTTCATGAAACCTTTCTACTGCCTGTTCTGATAAACCACTCATTCGACTAATCCTCCCTTATGTTTTCATTTTTATACAATATACTTCATATATTGATAATCGTCAATGTATTATTTGCTTATTGATCAGTTTTTTCTATCCCTTTATCAGCTATCGTTCCTGCCAAAAAATATCCTGTAATAAAAATAACGATCAAAACAACTTCGCCTATTATATTATTAATCTCAAATTCTTGTCCTGAATAATATAAAATGAAATTGACTGTGTTCACTATAAAACCAGCAACAACTGGAACCGCCGTCAGCAATAAAACCCCTTTTCTTTCAATCGGTTTTCTGCTCGCCCAAAGCAAAAGAAATGACCAGCCTAACATTAATGCAGCACTTTCTCCTGTTGCATATATTTCATCCAGAAATCTGTTTGCAGATTGTACTGTATTCACTATCTCTGGCATTTTTATATACCTAAGCACCGAAAGCTTAACTGCTGCCACTGCATCAATAATGATTCCTACCCAATAACATACTTGCAAAGCTATTCTTTTCCATTTCATGGTTTTCGCCTCTCTTTTGTCTATGATATCATGAGCATCTGCATCATTTTTACTTTTTCATTTTTTAATATTATGTTTTACTAATTTATTCCATCTACTATTATCTTTCATATATCCGTATGTCGCTTCATCTTGGAAACACTCCAGTAAATTTTCATAAAGTTCTTTACTAAAATGTTCATTCACTTCCTTAAAATTCATATGTCGATACAATTCTGATTTTGTAAAATCATTAATCTGACTAACACTATCCAACATTTGCTCCATAATTTTTATTGTTTCGAGTTCATTTTTTTCCGATGTTGCCAACTCCAGCATACATGAAGTTTCATAATACTTACCCATTTCAAAAATGCCAGCTAGTTTCTGTTGCTTTTCCGCAAGTATGTACGCCATATCCTTTTCATGACTTTGCATCGCTAAAATATACATACTTTGCAATACCATACTCACCATTTGATAGCTCGAAAATAATATTTCTTCATATTCTTTATATGCCAATTCAACTTTGTTTGTCTTGCTATAAAGATATGCTTGTTTTCTCTTTCTCTCTGGATTTTCTTTTGAGAAATAATTTAGATATTCTTCTGCCTTCTCGTACTTCTCTTTCCTTGTATAAAATCCAAACAAGGAATCCGCTGCTCTATTTTTTATTTTCTCATCTGCACTCTCTAATGCTCGAATATAGCAATTATTAATATACTGATCATATTTTTCAGCATCAGTAATCTCCTTTATTGCACGCCACGCATCTATAAGTACCGCTATCTGCCAAATCAAAGACTCACAATTAGGATATTGTTCAATAATACTCTTTGCCCACTGAAATGCTTGTTCATAGTTTTCCGTTTTTAGTTTATATTCTACTTCATAAATTATGCTAGTTATCTCTTCAGTAGTAAGTTCTTCTTGAAAGCAAAGTAAAGTATCAAGGGAAATTCCAAGTAACCTCGCAATAGGCGCCAATAGCATAATGTCAGGCTGTGAATTTCCATTTTCCCACTTATTCACTGCCGGAGCAGTTACGCCAAGGCGTTTCGCCATTTCTTCTTGTGTCATACTTTTTCTTTTTCTATTTTCCCGTATTACTTCACCAATTTTCATATGATTAACCTCCAATAAAAATTTGATATAAGTCATTCTCTATATCCATAATACCAATAAGAATTATGGCTTACAATTGAATGATTATTAAATAAGAGGAATTGAAATTAACCATTGCTCATGTCGATAACTAGAATTTATCCAGCAATCTCTTTAAAAGTTTTTTTATTTGATTGTCACACTACCTAAAAAAGTCCGTAAACATAAAATAATTGAACTCCTGAAAAGTAAAAAAGTCGAAAAATTTTTCCCTCCTACGATGGGACAAAGAAATGAATACGCTCACATCATATAACCAATAATCCTTTTTTTTCTGCAATTCCGACTTCTGCTTCTGTTCCTGAGTTAAATTGCAGGAAATCATTTTCAATACCGTCACTAAATATCACACCGTTTTCCGGCATTTGTGAAAATACTTTAAATTTATGATTGCTATCTATCTTTCCAAATACAAGACTTGCAGATGTCCATTTACTGGGATATGGTTCTCGAACTGTATAGTACAAAAAGTCAGAATCCCATTTAAATATATCTGCCTGTTTTAAGTCGGTCTGCTCACCAGAACAATTTCCAGCAATACCTGAAGCACCTGCAAGAATACTTTTCAACCATCCAGTTGCACCAAGACCCGTTGAAATAATAATACCGCTTGAAGACTGTTGCTCCTTGTTATCATTCAGATGAATAATATATCTTGCTGATACATGGGTTTTCTGTCCGATAAAGAAATCATTTACTGCAAATAGTGTCTGCCCATCGTTGAGCTGTACTTTGGCTAAAGTTACTTCTTTAAATCGTCTTTGCTTTTTAAATACTTCAATAACAACTTTATCCAAATCCCTGGCATGAAAAGGCAACAACACACCATCCCATCTCTTTGGATCAGGATTAACCCCGATTAATGGCTGATTGTCTAAATATTTAAGTGTATTGGCAACAAGACCGTCCTGCCCTACAACAATTACGATATCTGCTTTTCCGAAGATATAATTAGGGAGAAACTCTCTATCTACTACTTGAACATAAGCAATCGTCTCCATAGATAAAATGATATAGGCCACAACTTCCTTGTACTGCCTATCTTCATTGATATAATCAGAAAAATCACCACCTGCATGCTCGATATAAAATTTCGCTTGCTGCATGGTATTATAACGCACAATAAGATTCTCAAGTCTTGTTTTTCTGGTGATAAGTACAATCTTGTTTTCAGTAAGCCTATTCATTATTTTTCATTTCCTTGCAATAATCCTTGCAGCAAATCAGGAGTAATATTTAATTGCCCAATTTTATCAGCCTTATTCGCAAGCTCCTGAAATGCAATTGCAATCAATTTATCAGGTTTCATTCCCATATTAGCAAGTGACTGCATAACACTTGCATCTATTCCAGAAAATGCTTTCATCATGACAGATAATTCATAGGACTTCGCATCTGCCTGAGATTTTGCATTTTCGATTGATAATGCAATCAACTGTTTTTTCTTTTCTTCCAGTTCGGTTTCATAGCCAAGTTCCTCATCTTTTATTTGATTTTCCTTTTGCATAACAAGGCGTTGTGCCTCAAGTTGCGTTTCTTTAATTTCCTTTTTCTTATTTTCAATTGCAATTTCCGTGTTTAGCTCGTTTTCCTTAACTTTTCTTTCTTGCTCAATGGAAGCATTTCTTCTTTCATACAATGCCTCATCAGCCTTTTTTAAAATTTCCTCTCTTGCCTGTGCCTCAAGTGCACGGGCTGTTTCCTTGTTTGGTAAAATAGCAAGAATTGAAAAACCCATTATTTCCAGACCCAAGCTCTTAATCTCTTCATTATTACGAAATTCATCAATTATACCACTTGCCAACTCTTCACTTGCTTTTATTGCTTGACTGATTGACATATTTTCAATGTGTTTTTTAGTAAGAACCTTTGCTATATTAATTAATCTCTGTGCTATTTTTTGATAATTATCCATAATATATCTTTTGGCTTTTATATCAAAAGTATAGTTTAATGTTTGAGAAATTTTCTTATAATCTACTATTCTATAGGTAAGCTGTCCCTGCACTGTAACAGTTTGGAAATCATTCGTTACTTCTTCAAACATAAATGGAACATCTGAGCTTGCAATAGGAACTACAACAATTGAAGTAATTGGTGCATAATAAAAGAAAGATATGCCAGCACCTTCTTCAACAATTTTTCCACTTTTATACCTTAAAATATACTCACTTGGCATAAACTTGATAAATTTAAAATTAAACATATTTTCTCTCCTTTTTTATATGTTAATATACCATTATAAACCCAGTTACAAGAGCAAAAATAATTACATACAGCAGATACATGATAAAGCGACGAGAACCCAATACGATTTTAACAGCACCCAGATTGGTGATCTTAGTAGCTGGACCGGTAATCATAAATGCAGCGGTTGATCCCATACTCATTCCGTCATGAATCCATTGCTGCAAAAGAGGTATTGTTCCACCTCCACACATATAGAGTGGAACACCTATCGTGGCTGCCATCAGGACGCCAAATCCCTCATTATCTCCAAATAAATTAACAAATGCATCCGTTGGGATATACCTTTGAAAGAGTGCAGTTAATACAATTCCGATGAGAAAGTACAGTCCAGTTGCTTTCACATTCCTCCCAAAGTTTTTCAAAAATCGCACCAGTAGATTAGGATCTGTATCACGACTTTTTGATTCTCTGAATGAAGAAAAGGTAAAAAATGAGGTTTTCTTGAAGAATATGTGTACTAGTAATCCTGCAACAGCGCCACATAGAAGGCACGATACTATTCGTACGATAAACGCTTTTGTCCCCAATGCCATGCTATATATAATCAGCTGAGGATTAAGTAATATGGATGACATCATAAATGCCGCCAGCCAGTCGTCTCTTATCCCTTTTTCCGAAAAGGATGCAGCAATTGGAATCGTTCCATACATACACAGTGGTGAAGCTATGCCCAATAAACAGGCTGGTACGATACCAAACATGCCCCACTTTTTATCCTGCAAGTTACTAAATAACCGATGAATTTTTTCTTTGCCGAATACGGATACTGTCGAACCAATCATCATTCCCAACAACCAGTATGGAAATATCTGTCCGAGCTGTACGCAAAAATAGTACCAAAGATAAACAAATTCACGATGCAGTATCTCAATCATCAAGGTTCACCAATTCATAAGTGCGACTTCCAAGTCCGATTTCTTCTGCTCTTTCCAGCGTGTGTAAACCATGCAATTCTTCTATTCTATCAACAAGAGATTCTCTACCCTCTGCTGCATATATAAGATCGATACATGCTTGATCAAGCGCAACCGGATCAGTTGAAGCGAGAATTCCAATATCATGGATATCAGGTTCGGCTGGATTTCCATTACAGTCACAGTCTATACTAATTCTGTTCATAACATTGATATAGACTATGTTTTTACCATTTTCCAGGCTGTCAGAAACTGATTTGCCTGCTTCAGCCATAGATTCTAAGAAGTCATCTTGAACACCTCCACGCATGCTTTTATTACTTTTTCCAGCAGTATGTATCAGACATTTACCCTCTTTGGAACCAAGGCCTATGGATATATTTTTAATAGCACCTCCATAACCTGCCATTTGATGCCCTTTGAAATGTGAGAGTACAAGATAAGAATCGTAATTTGCAAAATGTGATCCTACCAGATTTTCTTTCAGATGCGTTCCACCTACCACTGGAAGACTCATAGAACCATCAGCATCCAAAATGTCGACCGTAGCAATATCTGTGAATCCATGATCTTCTGCTACTTGCATATGCATGGCTGTTTCTCCACGGGAGCCACCATATGCTGTATTGCATTCCACTATTGTCCCATTTACAGACTGCACTAATTCTTTAATTAATTCCGGTCTTAGATAATTGCTGGCTGGCGGTTCTCCTGTGCTAAGCTTCACAGCAACATTTCCTTCTGGTATCCATGCTAGGGCTTCATAAGCATCCATCATTCCTTTTGCGCTGATATCTGTTGTCATATACACTTTTTGACCTTGCCCTGAAGCTGGCGCTTTCACATCTGCTGAAACTGTCTGTTCTGTGCTTTCATCTTCTGTGCTTCCAGCTTCTGCACTTACCACTTTAGACTCTTCTGCATCTGCACTTTCTGCACTTACACTAACATCACTACTACTCTTGGAATTTCCACACGCTACGAAAGAAAGAACCACTATCATACCTAAAACAAGACACCTTACTTTTTTCAATTTCATGCCGCTCACTCTCCGCTTTTTCTATTTTTTTCTGCAGTTTTTTATTTACTACATTTCAATCAATATTAGTCGACTATTATACAATCCTTCATTTCTACAAATTTATCAAAATAAGCGTTTTCTTTTGGAATCCATTCTTTTATAAATCGTTCTAATTTTTCTTCCCCATCTCTCTTTCTAATAAGATCAATTTGTCTCGAATCTTCAATATCCATATATATCTTTAAATCATAAATGTTTCCAAAGTATGGGTGAAGGCTATAAGACCCTTCTATAATATTAAGTCTCTTATATTTCATTTTAGATGATAATTCTTCAAATTCTTTTTCCATACAATTATATTTCTTATATATTACATCTTGTTTCTTAAGCAGCTTATCAATTACTTCTGTTTTGAATCTTTCATAGTCAATATTGCCGCCAATCTCATTAACGCGTTCCTCTGACTTTTGTTCCTCTCTTAAGAAAAAATCATCCATATGATACAAATTACATTCATAGATGCTCTGCAAATAATATGCCAGGGTTGTCTTTCCACTGGCGCACCTTCCATCAATCGCAATCATGATAGTATCATTTTTAGATTTCAATAGCTTATCAATTTCCAATAAAACTAGTTCAAACCTTTTTATGCATTTCACTTCCATTTTTAATTTTTCATTTTTTGCAAGATGTTTCATAACTCCAGCATACTTCAGTGAAGTTATCAACATCGGAATTACTATTAATTGTACTATAATTCCTGGAATTGCATTGATAAAAGCCTGCAATGCAAATATCTTCCATGTAAATACCGTTCCAAGCAGAGAATATAGTCCTAGAGATACGATTCCCCAAACCAATCTTCCTGTAAGCATTGCCACAATAAGAGATGTATATAGTGCGTATTTTTTGTTTGTGAGTTTTTGATACATTACTCCTGCTACAAACCCATAGGTAGCAAGTTCAAATGACATCGCCGTCGCTATTGGCATAATAGGTGGCATACCAAATAAAACACTTCTTAATAAGGGAAGTATAAATCCTACTAAAAGACCATAAGGCCCTCCACAGATAAAACCACACAAGATTACTGGAATGTGCATGGGTAATAACATATTTCCAATAGCCGGGATCTGTATTGTTACAAACGGTAATATAATTCCTATAGCCAAAAATAATGCCGAAATGACAAATTTATTTGTTCTGTTTGTTCTCATAGTTTTCTCCAAATGGTTTTTTTTTAGTTCTTATGGTATAATATATTTTAAATTCTTTCTTGGCAGAAAAGCATAAAAGAAAAATGTATTACTCGCTTCACCATATTTACAAATTATACCTTACATGAATTATTAATACCACTATTTTTTCATTTGGATTTACAGTTTTATATGAGAAAAAGCATCTCTGGGAATGTGTAGGAGGGAATCATGAACGCAGAACATAAACAACTTGAATCTAATAATGGCAGTGTACACTACTGGATTTCAAGAAATCATAATCCGAACACAAAATGCATCCTATTTACACATGGCGTCACTGCAAATCACACCATGTTTGAAAAACAAGTGGCTTATTTTGAGAAAAACTACACAGTGATCACGTGGGATGTTCCACTACATGGATTATCAAGACCTTATCAAAATTTTTCTTATGAAAATACTGCAAAAGAATTAAAGTCTATCATAGATAAAGAGAATATCAAGAAAGTTATTCTGGTCGGTATGTCAATGGGTGGCTATCCAAGTCAGGAATTTGCATATCACTATCCTGAACATGTAGACAGAATGATAATGATCGATACCACGCCCTTTGGACTTATGTATTATTCAAAATCAGATTTATGGTGGCTGAAGCAAGTAGCTCCCCTTGGAAAAATGTTTACTGATAATTTGCTTCGTAAAAGCATGGCAAAATCTGTTTCCAAAACAGACTATTCCTATAAAAAAATGATGGAAATGTTAGCGCCTCTATCAAAAACAGAGATTATTGAGCAAATGGATATTGCATATGGAAACTTTGCTCTGGAAAATAAAAATGTACAATTTGATTTTCCAGTACTACTTTTACTTGGTGATCATGATACGACAGGAAAAATAAAGAAATATAACGAAGCTTGGGTCAAAGCAACTGGTTATCCCCTGCATATCATTAAGCATGCAGCACATTTTTCCAATGGAGATAATCCTGAACAAGTTAATCTGGAAATAGAGCGTTTTCTATATGATAATTACCTGTTTTGAATCTGTGAATCATTTCCCTTGTAAGGCTTATTCCGTCCTCTTCTATCTGAATCTCTTCTCTGGTAAACCAATTTGCTTCCAATAATTCGTTTTCATCCAATGTAATCTTATCATCGCCATCTAGCTCTGCAAAAAAACCCATTAGAAGACTACCTGAGAAAGCCCATGGCTGACTTTTGAAGTACGTTATATTTTTAACCTTCAGACCTACCTCTTCCAATGTCTCCCTCGTCACAGTCGCTTCCACGCTCTCACCTATTTCTGCAAATCCTGCAATCAGTGCATAATTTGTATATTCTCTTCCTGCATATTTTGTCATTAGCAGGCGATTCCCATCCACAATTGCAACCACCATTGCCGGAGAGATCTTTGGATAAATCATTGTATTACATTGCTCACAAAAAAGCATGCGCTCCTTATGACTTGGCTTCATATGACCCTTACATCTTCCGCAGAATTTGTTATCTCTATACCAGTTATATAGGTGAAAAGCAGTAATTCCAGCAAATCCCCGATCCTTCGGCGAAGAGTATCGCAAGGCACCTATTGGTTCATAAGTATAATCAGGGGCAACTAATCCATCATCCATAGCCCCTGCATTATCATAATCCGCAAGAAAATATTCTATTGTATCTATTGAGAATAAATATATAAATGTGCACTCCGCTTTCTCGAACTCCTTTTTCCTAGGAAATTCAATTTCTCCATCCTTATTATTTACAAGAATAGTAGCATTATTAAAAGCCAAAATTACACTTTCATCTGTAGGTGTTTTTTCCACGTATTCATTATGGAAAACATTTGGAAATATATCCTGTATCATAATTATACCTTATCATACCGCTCTCAGAAAAAGTTGTTTTCTGTCCACGCAACCTTTCTATTTTTTTATAATCTCTCCTATTATAAGTTGAAAACCCGCTATATGCAAGGCTGTATGATTACAATTCTATTGAAACATTTCGTCTCCGCTTTTGTAACCAAACGCTGGGTGGCGGTCAAACCTTACGGCCCCTACTACTGCTTCTGAACCCACTGCTTTGCTGATGAGACTTGTACCTTCATTTCCAAAACCGGCACATAATTCTATTGCTTTTATTCCCTCTGCTACCAATTCCTTTGCTACTTGAACTGCCTGTTCATAATTTTCCACACCAACCACATAAAGTGTAAGACCTTGCGTATCAATTACTGCTCTGTGCTGTTTTGAATCTGCTTTCTCTGCTACAAAAATAAATGCTGCTTTTATTTTCATTTTATACCTCTTCCTTTGCTCGTTTTTTTCATCTAACACTAACACAAAGGAATTCGCTGGTATTGTAAAATATTGCTCTATTTTCTGCGAACATTTCTTTTATATTCCTGTAAGCTAACCCCCATCAGTTGCTTGAACTGCCTGCACAAATGGCTCTGGTCTGCGTAATTCAGCTCTGTTGCTATCTGCACTTCCGATTGTTCTTCCATAATCTTTGTTTTTACTGTGCGTAGCTTATTTTGTATGTAATACTGATTTGGTGTTACACCCATCTCCTTCTTAAACAGGCGTACCAAATGATATTTTGAAATATTGGCTTCCATCGCAATATTGTCCAAATCAAATCTGTTATTTTGATTTTTTTTAATAAATTCTGCTGCTTTTTTGACAGATAAGCTCAGTTGCTTTTGTTCCTTTATATTTTTTATAGAAATCATCGGTCGCATGATTTCTAGGAATTCTTGTATGATCTTCGACGTATCTCCATACCACATAAAATCATAGCAGACTCTCATAAAGTTATCTGCATCCTTTAATTTTAAAAAATATTGTTCTAATTCTATTGTTTGAAATCGTTCTCGTAATTCGTCCTTGAAGCATATCGTTACAAAATGATATCCCCTCTTTTTTGTGATTAATACTCCTGCATTAGAAGGGATAACATACATCATACCTTTTTTCAGAAGACATTCCTGGTCTTTAATTTTAAACCATACTTCTCCCTCGGTCACCATTCCGATACACCAGCATTCATGGCTGTGCAGTGGAAAGGAGTGGTCGTGACTACCAAATAAAATTTCTATCTGCCCCTGTTCATAAATATTTATCTTGCTTCCCATTCTTCTCCCATCAAGTTACCGTTTTTTTATTGTCTATTGTAGTATTCGATTCCCCCTTCGGGTTTGAAATACGTCCTGATAAAACCGTTTGATGATAAAAAAACAATTTCATTTGTACTCTCCAAGTAAAAAATGCTATCTCCGTCTTCAGCTTCTTTTTTTGTTAGAGCATCGGGTGAAAATATCACTACATTTGCACCACTTTCGTATTGTAATGATGTTTCAAATCCAAATTCATTTCCATGTTTGGTAAAATGTTCTTCTAAAAGATCTACGTTCCGAAAGGAGTATTTTGCATCACTACTGCTGCCCTCTATAGACTGGACTACTTCCTCAGCTTTGGTTGTATCCTCTTCCTTTTGTTCTTCTTCTACCTGTGTCGCGACTTCTGCCTGTGTCGCATCTTTTACCTGCGTTGTATCTTCTACCTGTGTTACATCCGCAACCTGAGGTGTTTGTGCTATCTCTTGCTGCTGGTTATAGTCTGTTTCCTGCTGTGCTCTTTGGTCCAAAATCGTTTCCGCTATTATATCACTAAAATAAAAAATACCCACCACTAATAAAGCGGCAATCAAGAGTACTACTGACATTATATTGGATGATTTTTTTGATTTCGTTATGCCTGCCTGATTATTCCTATGACCTTGATACTGCTGTGTGGAATTCTTTTGATGTCCATTTTGGGGATTGTTTTTTTTCCTGCATTCATTGCATCTTTTGGGTATCTGCAGACTTTTTTTCATATAAAAATCTTTTTCAGAATCTGAAATTTGAAATATTTTGCCACACTGCACACATTTCCTATTTTCCATAATTTCTCCCCTTTTTCTATTTTGCAACACTCAAGATCAGATCGTTTAAAAAAATTCTTTTATACCTTATCATGAAAGCACTTAATAAAAATATTATACTACAAAGAAAAAAAGACAACAAAGAAAAGTTGTCTTTTGGGTTACTGATTTTTTATTGCCACATTGTTGCCAGATTTTTATTATAGCAATCTGTTTTCGACTTATGCAGATACCTCTGACTCAATGAGATTCCAGATGTATTTGCTGCTTTCTTCATTTAAATCATGAAAGAATGCTGTACTTCTGCATTTTTTATTTTCTGTTCCATCCATAACAAAGGTATATCCAGCCGGACATGTAGGAGAGCAGGTCGCTCCTGTGAGTTTTTTGCAATCTC
>Ga0209373_10001142_pt1 | contig 33609 bp, 31 predicted proteins | sample Higcelweek5metaG_FD_187173 | JGI IMG/M metagenome (GOLD analysis project Ga0209373, IMG submission 187173) | Freshwater pond sediment microbial communities from the University of Edinburgh, under environmental carbon perturbations - High... | ecosystem: Environmental > Aquatic > Freshwater >... | reverse complement strand
GACTTTTTTTTCAAGCGCTTTATGCACAGGAACCGAGGTAGTCTTGCAAACGTTTCAAATCAGTCATCAACGCCTCAAACCCAGGAAAGGTAAGGGATTGGGGGCCATCGGACAGCGCCTTTTCCGGCTCAGGGTGAACTTCCACCAATACCCCGTGGGCACCAGCCACCAGTGCAGCCTTGGACATGGGGGTGACCAGGCTACGCTTGCCGGTGGCATGGGAAGGATCAACCATCACCGGCAGATGAGTCAGCTCTTTTACCAGCGGTACCATGGCCAGATCCAGGGTGTTGCGGGTGGAGGTTTCAAAGGTACGGATACCCCGCTCACAGAGGATAACCTGCTCATTCCCTTCTGCCAGGATATATTCAGCAGCAGCCAGAAATTCTTCAATGGTGGCGCTCATACCACGCTTCAGCAGGATCGGCTTTCTGATCTTGCCCAGTTCCCGCAGCAGGTCAAAATTCTGCATGTTGCGGGCGCCTACCTGTAGTAGATCAGCATACTCAGCCACCAGCCCGACATTATCCGGGCTCATCACCTCGGTCACAATCGGCAGACCGGTTGCTTCACGTGCCTTGGCCAGCAGCTTCAACCCTTCTTCCCGCAACCCCTGGAAGGTGTGAGGACCGGTACGGGGCTTGAAGGCACCGCCCCGCAGCAGGTCAGCTCCGCACTGTTTGACAAAACGGGCGGTCTTCAGGATCTGCTCTTCTGATTCAACCGCACAGGGACCACCCACCACCACGGCCCGCTGGCCTTCACCGATCTTGACTCCGGCCACATCAACAATGGTATTTTCCGGGTGAAAGTCACGGGAAACCAGCTTATACGGCTTAGAGACGTGGATCGCCTGCTGTACACCGGGCAGGTCGCGGATCTTGGTGTCATCCACATAACCTTTGTTGCCCAGCACGCCAATGGCGGTCCGCTCTCCACCGGGAATCGGAGCAGCAGTGAATCCCATCTCACTGACGGTTGCAATGACAGTATCTATATCTGCCTGGGTGGCAGTGTGATTCATGACGATTAGCATTTTAAATCCTCCTCAATCCCCCTTTGTCAAGGGGAAGGCTATGCTTGCCTGGTGGCCAGCTGTTGCAGCCGCTCCATATTCAGGACCGTTACCTTACGGCCATCCAGCTCAATTATCCCTTCCTCCTTCAGCTTACGGAAGGTACGGGATACGGTTTCACCGGCAGTACCCAATTGCGCTGCCAGCTCCCCTTTTTTGATCCCCAGCTCCAGATAGGTAATACCATTGTAGCTGGTGGATTGTTCTGCTGCCCGCTTGATCAGAAACGATGCCAGCCGGGAGGCGACATCGGCAAAGGTCAGCTCTTCTATCTGGCGGGCAAAACGACGCAATGAAAGAGAAAGAGAGACCACCAGATTCAAGGCAAACTGAGGGTTTTTCTCCATCAGATTCATGAAGCCCTGCCTAGGCAGGAACAATGCCTCACCTGCTTCAATCGCACGGGATTCAGCCGGATAACGACCATCTCCAAAGAACGCAGCCTCGGCAAAGGTTTCCCCTGGCCGGACAAAATGCAGCACCTTTTCCCGGCCATCAGAAGAAATACGACACAGCTTCAGATGCCCTGACACCAGCAGATAAAAACCGGTAGCCTCTTCCCCTTCACTGAACAGTGTCTCACCTTTGGCAAAACTACGCCGCACGGTGATGGCTGCCAGTGATGCCAGATCAGCGTCGTTCAGACCTGAGAACAGAAGGGAGTTTTTGAGTAACGGTACCAGCTCCATCTTATTTCAGGAACCCTGCCACCTTGTCAGCTACCTTGGCAGGAGTCAGGCCAAACTGCTCTGCCAGGATCTCTGCCGGTGCGGATGCACCGAACTGCTCCCAACCGATAAACAGACCTTCTTCACCCAGAAGCTTGCCAAAGGACTCGCCACGACCAGCCTCAATGGCCACCCGCTTGACCCCTTTGGGCAGTACAGAAGCGCGGTACTCTGCTGATTGAGCAATGAAGGTAGTTACATCCGGCATAGAGACCACACGGGCTGCAACCCCCTTGTCAGCCAACAGCTTGGCTGCATCAAGGGCAAGGGAAACCTCTGAACCGGATGCCATCAACACCACTGCCGGGTTGGCAACATCAGCCAGTACATAGCCACCTGCCAAGGGCAGACTCTTGTCAAAACCGGTCGGTTTCGGTAACAGCGGCAGCTTCTGGCGGGTCAGGATCAGGGCAGTTGGGCCGTTATGGTACTTCATAGCCGCATACCAGGCCAGAGCAGTTTCATCAGCATCAGCAGGACGGATTACCTGCAGACCGGGGATCATCCGCAGGGAAGCGGTATGCTCAATCGGCTGGTGGGTCGGGCCATCCTCGCCTACGGCGTAGGAATCATGGGTAAAGATGTAGATCACCTGCTGCTGCATCAGGGCGGATAGACGCACGGCCGGACGGCAGTAGTCGGAGAAGACCAGGAAGGTTGCTCCGTAGGGGATAAAGCAGCCATAGAGCGACATGGCATTACAGATTGCCCCCATGGCATGCTCGCGGATACCAAAGTGAAGGTTCCGACCGCCAAATGCGCCAGCCTGCACTGAGCCTCCCCCTTTGATGTCGCTGTTGTTTGAAGGGGAGAGGTCAGCAGAACCGCCTGCCAGCGCAGGCAACAGGGCTGCTGCCTTCTGCAGTACTGCACCGGACAGGGAGCGGGTTGCGCCATCCTTACCGGCTACGCTAGCCAGCAGTTCTTCAGCCAGATTCTCAGGCAGTTGCTTCTGCCACATGGCATCCCACAGGGTAGCTTTTTCCGGATTGGCAACACGCCAGCCTGCAAAACCGGCCTGCCATGCGTCATATCCAGCCTTTAACTCTGCAACCCGCTTGGCGCATTGCTCAGCAACATCTGCAGGAACGGTAAAAGCCTTCTCCTCCCAGCTCAGGTTGGCGCGGGTAGCCTCAATCTCATCCTTACCCAGTGGCGAACCATGGGCACCGGAAGAGTCCTGCTTGTTGGGCGCACCATAAGCGATATGGGTGGTGGCGATGATCAGCGAAGGCTTAGCGGTCTCGGCAATGCCATTTTGAAGGGCCGCAGTGACCTGATCATGGTCATGGCCATCCACCTTCTGGATATGCCAGCCAGCTGCCTCAAACCGCTTGGCAACATCTTCAGACCAGGCCAGATCAGTCTTGCCTTCAATAGTAATATTGTTGCTGTCGTACAGATACACCAGGTTACCCAATTTAAGGTGGCCAGCCAGGGCGGCTGCCTCGTAGGAGATCCCTTCCTGCAGGTCGCCGTCACCCACAATGGCAAAAACACGGTGGGTAATGGGTGAAAAATCAGGGGTATTGAACCGCTCTGCAGCCATCTTGGCAGCCAGGGCCATGCCAACGCCGTTAGCCACACCCTGTCCCAGAGGACCGGTGGTTACTTCAACGCCAGGGGTATGCCCGAATTCCGGGTGACCTGGGGTCTTGCTGCCCCACTGACGGAAGTTCTTCAGCTCGTCCATGGAAAGGTCAAACCCGAACATATGCAGCAACGAATAGATCAGCATGGAACCATGCCCGGCTGAGAGGATGAAACGGTCACGGTTGGCCCAGGTTGTGTCAGCAGGATTAAAGCTCATGAAGCCGCCCCAAAGGGCAACCGCCATATCAGCTGAGCCCATCGGCAGTCCGGGGTGGCCGGAGTTGGCCTTTTCAACAGCATCAGCAGCAAGAAGACGGATCGTATTGGCGCAGCGCAGGGCCTGCTGGGCAGTAATCGGGGTAGACATCGGTACAGTTCCTTTCAAATGAGGGTCAAAAATGGGTATAGCCTGAAGCGGATGGCTGGAAGTTTGTTCCATCAGGCAGGATCGTTTGAACCTGTCCTGAGCTGGTCACTTTACCAACAACCGTAAGCGGAATGCCAGTAGTTTTTGATATTTTTTGGATAGCCCCATGGTTACAGGGGGGGGCAGTGAAACAGAGCTCGTAATCTTCACCGCCGCTGATTGCCAGATGCCAGGGAAAGACGGGCAGGCTGGCAGCGCAGGCTTTAAATGCAGGAGAGAGGGGAAGTTGTCCAAGCTGAATCTCTGCGCCGCAGCCGGACTGTTCACCGATATGTCCCAGATCAGCCAGCAGACCATCGCTGATATCGATCATGGCACTCACCAAACGTGATTCTGCCAGTTTCAATCCAAGATCACAACGTGGGGTTGGGTCAAGGTGCCGTTGCAGCAGATAATCATCCGCCTGCCACAGCCGCCTGCCATTCATCAGGAGCTGTAGCCCCAGGGCAGAATCCCCCAGAGCGCCACTGACCCAGACTTCATCACCGGCTTTGGCGCCACTACGCTTCAGGATCAGTTCAGGTTGTTGTTCCCCCATGATGGTAACCGAAACCGTCAAGCCTCCCTTTGAACCACAGGTATCACCACCAGCCAGGATGCAGTTGTGCTCAGCTGCCTGTTCAGCCAGACCATCCAGAAAGCATTCAATGGTTTCGAGCGGGAATCCGGCCGGAATGGCCAGAGAAAGAAAGAACCAGCGGGGTACAGCTCCCATGCTGGCAATATCGGAAAGGTTGACTGCCAGAGACTTACGCCCCAGCAGCCGGGCCGGGCCAAAGCCCGGATCAAAATGAACCCCCTCGGCCAGCAGGTCAGTGGAGACAACCACCTGACTGCCAGTAGAGGGGGAAAGTAACGCTGCATCATCGCCGATTCCCAGTTCAGGCATCGCAGGCTGCGGAAAACGGGCGCGAATCTGATCAATCAGACCAAATTCACCTAGTTCAGCGAGATCTTTCACGCTGAAATTTCTTTACTGGGTCTAACCACCACTTTGGGAGTAGCCGGTTTTGCCTTGGCCTTGGGGGCTGACGGTGGATATTTTTCCAGAGCCAGCTTCAGCACCTCGTCAATCTCCCTGACCGGTATGATCCGAACCTTTTTCTGCATCTCCTTAGGGATATCTTCCAGATCCTTCCTGTTTTGTTCAGGAATAATAACCGTCTTCATACCGGCCCGTACTGCAGCCAGGATCTTTTCCTTCAACCCGCCGATCGGCATCACCTTGCCTCTGAGAGAAAACTCACCGGTCATGGCGACATCTTTTTTTACCGCTATTTTTGTCAACACCGAAACCAGAGCCGTTACCATGGCACAACCGGCAGAAGGGCCATCCTTGGGCACGGCACCGGCCGGCACATGGACATGTATCTCGTTTTCCTGAAACCATTCCGGTGCAATATGAAATTCACTGCCATGGGAACGGATATAGGCCAGAGCCGCCTGAACCGACTCTTTCATCACATCTCCCAACTGACCGGTAAGGGCCAGACCACCTTTGCCCTGCATGGTGGTGGCCTCAATATGCAATACTTCACCACCCACCGAGGTCCAGGCCAGACCGTTGACTACACCGATCTCATTCTTATCCATCTCATCATCCCGCAGGAACTTGGCCGCACCCAGCAGGGTAGCCACCATGGCCGGGGTAATCTTGATCTGACGTTTGTGACCTTCGGCAATCTTGCGGGCCACCTTGCGGCAGACATTGCCTATCTCCCGCTCCAGATTCCGTAAACCGGCCTCACGGGTATATTTTGCAATGATCTCTTTAAGCGCCTCCTCTTCAAATACTATATGTTTGGTCTTCAGGCCGTTATCCTTTAACTGACGCGGTACCAGATAGCGGGTTGCAATATCCAGTTTTTCCTCTTCAGTATAGCCGGGGATGTTGATCACCTCCATCCGGTCATAGAGGGCTGAAGGGATCGGATCACTATGGTTGGCGGTAGCCACAAACAGGACGTTGGAAAGATCAAAGGGCAGATTGACGTAATGGTCCGAGAAGGCATTGTTCTGCTGGGGATCAAGCACTTCCAGCAGGGCTGCCGATGGATCACCCTTGTAGTCATAGCCCAGCTTGTCCAGCTCATCCAGCATAAAGACCGGATTTTTACTGCCAGCCTGCTTCATCCCCTGGATGATCCGGCCTGGCAATGCCCCCAGATAGGTGCGGCGGTGTCCACGAATCTCGGCTTCATCCCGTACCCCGCCCAAGGAGATACGGACGAATTTGCGGTTCAAGGCCCGGGCAATGGATTTACCCAACGAGGTCTTGCCCACGCCTGGAGGCCCTACAAAACAGAGGATCGGCCCCTTCATCTTTTTGTTCAGCTTGCGGACTGCCAGAAATTCCAGAATCCGTTCCTTGACCTTATCCAGATAGGAGTGGTCTTCATCCAGAATCTTCTTGGCGCGGATGATATCCAGCGAATCGCGGGTGGTTTTGGACCAGGGGATATCGATCAGCCAATCCAGATAGGTGCGAATTACGCCTGCCTCACCGGAATCGCCATGCATCCGCTCCAGACGTCCCAGCTGCTTGAGCGCCTCTTTTTGAGCCACCTCAGGCATTTTAGCCGACTCAATGGACTTACGCAGCTCTTCCAGCTCTTCCTTGCCGTCGTTATCACCCAACTCCTGCTGGATCGCCTTCATCTGCTCCCGCAGGTAGTATTCCTTCTGGTTCTTGCCCATCTCCTCACGGGCTGCGTTCTGAATCTGGGCCTGCACTGACAGCATCTCATGCTCTCGGGCCAACAGGTCGTTCACCTTGGTCAAACGTTTAATCGGCTCTTCAATCTCAAGCAGCATCTGGGCTTCAGCCAGCTTAAGGCCAAGATTACTGGCGATCAAATCTGCCATGCTACCGGGATCAGTAATGTTTTCAAGGATCACCATAACCTCTGGCGAGATCTGTTTGCCCAGCTCGGCAACCTTGGCCAGCTGTTCCCTCACCGTGCGCATCAATGCTTCGGTTTCAAGGGTATCAACGGCAACCGGCTCAATCAAACGCTCAATCCGCACCGTATGGAACGGTTTATACTCTACATATTCGGCAATTCTGGCCTTTACCAGCCCTTGCACCAGAATCTTGACCCGGCCATCCGGCAGCTTCAGCATCCGCATGATCATGGCCACGGTACCGACATTGTAGATCTTATCCGGAGTAGGGTCTTCATCACCAATATCATGCTGGGTGGCCAGCATGATCATCCGATCACCGGCCAGAGCCTGATCAACCGCCTTGATTGACATCTCACGCCCAACAAAAAGAGGAATGATCATAAAGGGATAGACCACTACATCACGGATCGGCAAGAGTGGTAACTGTTCCGGTATCTTTAACTCTTCTTCTGCAACTATGGTCGGTTCATTATTGTTCTGCTCGTTGTCTAGTTTACTCACTCGCTAACTCCTTAATCAAGATACGACGTTCCCGCCCTTTGGGACAGATGATACGTAAAACTCCCCGCTGATATTCAGCGCGTAAATGGGTGGGATCAACAGAATCGGGCAACCGCACGGTACGACGCAAACGGCCAAAGTGTCGTTCAAGACAGAGATACCGCAGCTGTTCCGGCGGTGATTCGGTCACCTTGTCCGCCTGAATCACACAAATCATACCACTTTGTACCAGCTTGATATTCTCCAGGTTAATGCCAGGAAGATCAAACTCCAGCACCACATCCTGCTCTGTTTCGTAAATGTCCATGGCAGCTGTCAGACTTCCTTCATCCTCTGCTGCCAGCCGGGGATCAAGGGTGCGTAACAGCGACCGCATCTCGTCAAGATGTCGATTGTACGGCCCTGCAAATGACGGATTCTTTCCGCCTGAACGTGGCATAGCCTCACCTGTTACTGCATTGTTGGAAGATAAAACCGGATTGATCCGGTGTTCATTGAAGATGTAACCATTCCACCACTGAAAGTCAAGGCGCTGAACCAGATCGCTGCGCTAAAAAGTAATTGACATCTGACTCATATTTACAGGAAAGTTCCCTATTCTTTACCAAACAAGGAGTTATTTTGATATGGAGCTAAAAACAAGAATCTGGATGACCGGATCACTGGACTGGTTTGGCTATCTCGGCGACGAAGAGGTTTTCCTAGGCCATCGGAATTTTCCCAACCCACCGGAAGAAGGGGATGCATGGACCTGCGAAAGTGGTGACACGTTCAAGATTATTGATGGCGAAATTGTAAAAACCGGCCACGTGGACCCGCCAAAAAAATACTGGTAACAGAGCTGTTCTCCCGAAAAACCGACAGGCCTGCCAGCAAGCTGGTCGGCCTGTTCAGTTTTCAACCGGCATCAGATCAATCACGGTCAGCTCTGGCGGAGCCAGAAACCTGATCGGAGGCCCCCAGGTGCCGGTTCCGCGACTGACATACAACCAGCGGCCTCCCGTCAGATCATTCATCCCCGCCCGCACCGGAAAACGGAGCCAGGTCAGCAGATTAAAGGGAAAGATCTGCCCTTTGTGAACATGACCGGAAAGTTGCAAATCAAACAGTCCCCCACTCTCCGCTCCAATTTCAGGCCGATGTTTTAACAGCAGCACAAAACGTTCTTTGGGTACGCTGCCCAGCAGAGTGGCCTCTTCAAGCACTTGGGACTGGACAGGGCGTCTGGCAGCAGGGTCATCCAGCCCCACCAGCGCAAGGTAGTTTCCGGCCAGCTCTGTCTTGTTCTGCAGCACCTTGAATCCTGACTGTTCAAGAAACCTGCGGGACTGCCCAATGCCAGCGTAATATTCATGATTCCCAAACACCGCAAACCTTCCCATAGGCGCTGATAGTTCATGTAGTAACGCTGCGACCTCATGACTATGGCTGACCAATCCGTCAACCGTATCACCGGTGGCAACCACAAGATCCGGCTTTTCCCGTTTAACAGCGGCAACCAGCTTTTGTACCTGATCAACACCTACAATCAGACCGACATGCAGGTCCGAAATCTGTACAATCCTGATTCGGGAGGCTCCTTTCGGCAGTTTGGAGCTCCTCAGTGTATGATAGTCCGTTTTCAGGTGTGCCGCTTCAAACCAGCCATAACAGGTAATCAGTGCTGACAGACCAAGACAAAAGAGAAAAAAGGGACGTGGTTCCAGCAAAGAAAATGCTGGTATGTTAAGGAAAAATCGTGCTGACCAGTGCAGCAGCCTGGCCAACTCCAGAACAAGTGAGATTGAGACAAAAACGAACAGCAGTCCCATCCAGCTATACCCGATATAAGCAACCGGCAAGGCAAGCGTGCTCTGTCCCTTCTGTTCAAGCAGACGAACCAGTAGAGGCGCTGCTACCATCAACAGGCACCAGCAGACCGGCAACAGCCACCACTGTTGAAGATCCGGCCACGCCAGGCCCAGACGCAGCAGAAACCAGACATGGGCCGAGCCGTAGATCAGAAGAAACATCACCAGAAAGAGTGTCATCTTTTCAACCTGTCCTTACCACTTTATACTTGTCACAAGACAGCAACAGCATAGATACTAAACGCCATCGTGACTACCACACCCTTACCGCATACTCAACAAAATCAGACAGCAGGCACGACCAGCCCGATCACCGTCGAGGTTGCAGTCCCGCTCCCGCTGGACTGCACCTTTCACTACCGGGTTCCTGCCTCGCTTGCTGATCAGATACGGCCAGGAGTACGGGTATTTGTCCCCTTTGGTCGCCGTAAAATAACAGCCTATCTGCTGGGTTTCACCCCTGCTCCGCCCGATCAGCCGTTAAAAGAGCTGCTGGAGATACTGGATAACGAACCGCTCTGGACTGATGCCGAACTGACTTTTTTCCGTTGGATAGCCGCCTACTACCTGCATCCGCTTGGTGAGGTTCTGAAAACGGCCTTACCCACCGGCATCAACCTGAAAAGCCAGACTACTGTTGATGGCGAGAGCGTCACCGGTGGTAAAAATATCCGCCGGGAACGTTTCTTTGAAGCACATGATTCGCCTGATCCTGTCAAAATCAAGGGTAAAGGGCTGGATATTCTATATTTCCTCCGTCAAAGCGGCCCCACCTCTTCTGCAGAGTTACGCCAGCGCTTCGGTGAGTGCAATCAAAACCTCAGACGCCTGGTGGAGCTTGGGTATACCCGGATGCGTGAGCAGGAGATCTACCGTGACCCCTTTGCCGGACTCCAGATAAAGCCGGATACCCCCAAAGCGCTGAACAGGCATCAACAACAGTGCCTTGATTCCATTTTAGATGCGGTAGTCTTGAAACAATTTGCTCCGTTTCTACTGCACGGCGTAACCGGTAGCGGCAAGACAGAAGTCTACCTGCAGGCCATAGCTAAAATTCTTGCAGATGGCACCAACGCACTGGTACTGGTGCCGGAAATATCCTTGACTCCCCAGCTGGTTCACCGCTTTCGAGCCCGTTTCACCGACAGTATCGCCGTGCTGCACAGCGCTCTCTCCGATGGCGAACGGTATGACGAGTGGCGGCGAATACGACGGGGTGAGGTACGGATTGTCATTGGCGCCCGTTCGGCCATCTTTGCCCCGCTGGAACGGATCGGCATTATTGTCGTGGATGAAGAACATGAGGCATCCTTCAAACAATCTGATGGACTGCGCTACAATGCACGGGACCTGGCCCTGGTTCGAGGACAGCAGGAAAAAGCGGTGGTACTGCTGGGGTCAGCCACTCCGCTGGTAACAACCCGTTTTGCCGCCCAACAGGGGAAATTGGGGTATCTGTCGCTTCCTGAGCGGGTCGGCTCCAGCTCCCTGCCGGAAACCAGCATCATCAGCATGCGGATGACTGCCGAAACACCATTCTCTCCCCCCTTGCTTCAGGCACTAACCGACAATCTGGAGCGGGGGGAGCAGAGTATCCTTTTTCTTAACCGGCGAGGCTTTGCCAGCTGGCTGGTCTGCCCTGCCTGCGGGGCCGATCTGCAATGCCCAAACTGTTCTGTCTCCCTGACCTACCACCGCCAGCGTCGCAAGAGTATCTGCCATTATTGCGATTATCAGGTTCCCGCCCCCTGTATCTGCCCGGCTTGCGGTGAACTTGAACTGAAAGAGATGGGAGCAGGAACCGAACGGATCGAACATGAGCTGCTTGAACGCTTCCCTGATGCACGGATCGCACGGATGGACAGTGACACCACCAGTGGCAAAGGTGGCCATGCCCGAATTCTTGATAAGGTAGGACGAGGCGAGGTGGATATCCTGATTGGCACCCAGATGATCGCCAAGGGACATGACTTTCCCGGTGTTACGCTGGTTGGTGTCCTGCAGGCAGAGGGAAGTCTGTATCTGCCCGATTTCAGGGCGGCAGAACGAACCTTTCAGGTGCTCTCCCAGGTTATGGGACGGGCTGGCCGGGGTGATCTTCCGGGACGGGTACTACTGCAGGCCATGCAACCTGATCACTATGGTATAGCCTTCGCTGCCAGTCATGATTTCGACAGTTTTTACCAGGAAGAACTTCTGTTTAGACAGGAGCTGAACTACCCGCCATTCGGCTTCCTGGCAGCACTCAGACTATCGGCAACCTCGGAATCGGCCCTGATTAAAGCAGCAGCAGCAGCAGCCCAGCTGCTTGGGTTGCTGAAGCAACAGTTGGGTGTAAGAACAGAAATACTGGGACCAGCTCCGGCACCGCTCTATCGTCTGCGGGGACGATATCGCTACCAGATTTTACTGAAGGATACCACCCGTGCCACACTCAGACGTCTCGTGAGCATCTATCGTCAGCAACAATCCCTGCCTGCAGTCATAAGGGAGTCAATCGACATTGATCCGGTGGATTTACTGTAGGTTCAGGTAACGAATTACATACGTTTTGAGGAGGAAAAGCATGGACAGTCCAAAAGCAAGGTTGCTATCTGCCGGAGTGGAGCCTCACCTGCTTTCTCTACAAGAAAAAGTAAAGCTGCTTGAAAAAAGCAAGCTGGGTACAAAACTGAACTGGCAGGAGCTGCAGACGCTGGCAGGCTATCTATCGGCCTGGAAGGCGAATAGCGGCACGCATTTGTGCCATCAGGGAGATAAGAGTGACTTTGCCTGCATGATTTTCCAGGGACGGGTCAGTATTGTCAAGGAAGACCTGCACAAAACGATCAAGGAAATAGCCTCGGTCGGACCTGGACAGACCATCGGGGAGATGGCGTTAATTGACCGTGAACCCCGTTCTGCATCTGTGATAGTGCAGCATCCGTTACTACTGCTGGTGCTTGACGAGGAAACGTTTAACCTGATGGAAGAAGAGGTTCCCCGATTATGGGGAAAGATAGTGTTACAGATGGCGAAAATCCTAAGCAAACGTCTGCGGCAAACCAGCGGTGTACTCGCCGAGTATATTTCGGGCTAACCTGTATAAACGGCGTAATACTGTTTAACTTTAACCAGATAGTCGCGTGTCTCGCGGGGTAGCCGGTCAGGACTGCGGTCCACGTTGCCCGGACCCCAGTTGTACGCAGCCAGGGCAGAATCAAGATCACCGTTATAGCGCTCCAACAGCCCTTTAAGGAACCGGGTTCCGCCAAGCACGTTCTGTTCAGGATCAAAGGGATTGCTCACACCAAGTCCCCGTGCTGTGGCCGGCATCAATTGCATTAACCCCTGGGCGCCAGCGTGGGAAACAGCGCGGGGGTTAAAGTTACTTTCTGCCTTGATGATCGCCTTGATCAAACCAGCTTCAACCCCGTAACGCCGTGACGCTTTTGCTATAGCTTGTTCAAGATTGGCTGATCTCGGAGAATCATCAAGCTGTTCCTGTCTCCGTTCAACCAGCTCAGGAGCCTTTAAGCCGGATTCCTGCTCTAACTCCGGGAGTGGTTGCCCGTCAGTTCTATTTTTACGCGGAACAGCTCCATCGGCCAGATTGGCCAGGTAGGCCTGCAGTTGGGCCGTTGCCTGTGGTAACGTGGAAGCAGAAAATGCAGGAGCAGGAAGCGATATTCCACCACCAGAACCATGATCAGACAGTAACTCAATTGAGCTGCGCAAACTTGTCAGTTGCAGCAACTCAACCGCCTTCCGCACCACTTCGGGTGAAGCATCTTCAGGAATAACACCTTGCTCAAGTGCAACATCTAAACGGTCTGAAAATTTTGCCGTCGCTGCAGGCGTGGCCTGCTCTGCAACCGGACGCGACTGTTCACGCAGCATGGTATACAGTAACGACATTGTCTGGGCAGCATTAATTGACATGATTCCTCTCCAGAATCAGGGATATTGCAGGTTTTTCTTCTTCAACTTTTCAATCAGGGTCGTCCGCTTCAGATTTAACAGGATTGCAGCCTCCTTCTTGTTTCCACCGGTTCGCTGCAGTGCCTGTATAATAAGACGGTTTTCAAATTCATCCACAGCGCTGTTCAGGCAAATACCAGCAAAAGGCAGTTGCTGCTCTCCAGACACCGTTGTAGCAGGCACCACAGTTCGCAATACTGCAGAACCGGGCACCAGATATTTTTCCGGCAGGTCATCCACCGTGATAAAGCCGCTTTCCTTCATGGTAATCATCCGTTCCACCAGATTTTCCAGTTCACGCACATTACCAGGCCAATCATAATTACAGAGCATCTCAAGAGCTTCGCGGGAAAATCCTTTTACCAGACGCCTCCGGTCACGGTTGAATTCAGCCTGAAAGTGATTGATCAGCAGCGGAATATCTTCACGCCGGTCACGTAATGGCGGAATGGTAATCGGAATGACCGATAAACGATAGTAAAGATCTTCCCGAAAATCACGGGTAGCAACCTGCTCATCAAGGTTCTTGTTAGACGCGGCAATAATCCGTACATCTACCTTCTGGGACCGGGTTGATCCTACCGGTTCAAACTCTTTGGCCTGCAGCACACGCAGCAATTTAACCTGCAGCGTCGCCTTCATATCCCCGATCTCGTCAAGAAAGAGTGTGCCTTTGTCCGCCATCTCAAAACGCCCTATCCGGTTGGCATAGGCACCGGTAAAAGAACCTTTAACGTGACCGAACAGCTCACTCTCCAACAGGTCATCAGGAATAGCAGCACAATTAACCGGGACAAAATTCTTTCCGCTACGACTTGAAAGCTGGTGTATGGCTTTTGCTGCAAGTTCCTTGCCGGTTCCTGATTCACCCTGAATAAGAACGGTGGCGCTGGATTCAGAAACTTTTTCTATCATTTCAAACAGATTAAGCATTTGGCGGCTCTTGCCGATTATGGTGGAACAAAGAAAATGGGGATACTCATCTACAGTCAGCTCAGGAGCACGGGCTTTTAGAGACAGGTATTCGATTGCACGCATGACGACACTCTCAAGCTCGTCAAGATTCAAAGGTTTTGGCAAAAAAATCAGCCGCTCATCGTGGGGCAGGGTCCGGGCAGCGTCTGATGGACCGTAGATGATGACAACCAGTTCCGGATCCTTCTGCCAAAGCTGACTTAACATATCATTTGAAAGGGAAAACAGCGAAACAAGATCTGCAACCATAATCTGCATGACACCCGCAGCAGGAGATGTGTCAAAAAAATCAACATTCTCGTCAAGGACAATCGTCTCGTATCCTTTATATGTCAGGAATGCTGACACCAGATCACGGGTTTTACGGTCACTATCAAGAATACTAAACGAGCTTTTAGTAACCATACCAATCCTTTACATTTCAACTCCAGAAAAAGTTCTAAAATTTAATGCAGTATACGACGCAAACAGCATCAAGTCAATATTCTGACCCACCAAATAGCATTAACAATACATAATCTTTATCACGAATATACAAAATATTTACATTCCTCACGCCTCACACTTGCACAGGCTTGGCTTGCATGCTACATATACGCAAATCAATTCAGTGTCGGCGCGTTCCAGAGGGTTGTAACAGCTTAAACACATTTAGATTTATTACACATTCTAAACCTGAAGGAGGTTGTTCATGTCCAACGCCCTGGTGCCGATGAAGGCCGACGAGGCACGTGCTGGTGAGCATGGTGAACTTATACAACTGGTCAGCTTCAGCCTTGACAATGAAGAATATGGTGTTGATGTCCTGAAGGTCCGCGAGATTATTAGAATGCCTAGTATCACACGGGTTCCTAACACTCCGCACTATGTTGAAGGGGTAATTAACCTGCGCGGCAAGGTAATTCCGATTATAAACATGCGCCGACGTTTTGGCCTGCTTGAACTTGATTATGACAAGCAAACCCGCATTATGGTTATGGATGTAGAAGGGGAATTGATGGGATTCATAGTTGATGCGGTTTCAGAAGTAATCCGGATTTCCAGCAGCGAGATCCAACCTTCACCGGCCGTTGTAACCAGTGGCATAGATCAGGAATGCATTGCAGGCGTCATCAATCAAGCCGAACGCTTACTGGTTTTACTTGATCTACAAAAAATGTTTTCTCAGGATGAACGCCGTCTTTTTGGTAACCTATAACAAAAACGGTAATAACATGCGCTGTTCTCCCTACTCATCCATCTCTGTATGGCGAGGTGTGTAATGCCCATTGATTGCGAAGACCAGGAACTTCTTGAAGGATTTCTGGCAGAAACTACCGAACTTCTTGAAAAGCTGGATGACGACCTGATTGCACTGGAAAAGGCTTCTGATGATCCAGAGCTGATGAACAGGATCTTCCGTTCCATTCATACCGTTAAAGGCGCGTCCAGCTTCTTGGGGTTTGATCTGCTGGTGCGGGTCACCCACAAGACTGAGGATGTACTGAATCGGCTGCGCAAAGGTGAACTGCAGCTGACCTCAGAAATCATGGACGTAGTACTTGAAGCTACGGACTTGGTCAAAACACTGGTTGCTGATATTAAGGGAGGGGAGATCGTTGATCGCGAGATTGATGAAACGATCAACAAACTGATTCCCCTGCTGACCGAACAGCCTCAGGTTGCAACTCAAGCAGCAGCAACAGGAGAAGCATCTTCCGGCACAGAGACTGCTGCCCCACCACCTGAACAGAAACCTGCTCAGGAAACACCACCTGCAGCGGCAATGCCACCAGCAGCACCGCGCCCTGCCCCGGAAGCTGCAAAAAAACCTGCCCCTCCCAAAGGGCCGGAAAAGGGTGGTGATGACCTTTCCGACAACAGTACGGTCAGGGTTGACGTTAAACGTCTTGATGACCTTATGAACCAGGTTGGAGAGCTAGTTCTGGAACGCAACCGAATGATTCAGCTCAATCAGGACTTGCAGGGTGGAACTTCAGATCAGATCCTGTTCAGTGAAGAGTTCGGCAAGCTGGCTAAGCGGATGAGCTTTGTTACCTCGGAACTGCAGATGCAGGTTTTAAAGATGCGGATGATCCCGGTGGAAAAGGTCTTTAAGAAATTTCCCCGCATTGTCCGATCGCTGGCCCGTGATCTTGGCAAAGAGGTTGACCTGCAGATTTTCGGTGAAGAAACCGAACTTGACCGCTCGGTTGTGGATGAAATTGGTGACCCGCTCATCCACTTGATCCGTAACGCCATGGACCACGGCCTTGAAACACCGGAAGATCGGTTGAATTCAGGAAAATCCCGTACCGGCACACTGATCCTGGCTGCTGTCCATGAAGGCAACTCAATCATCATCAGTATCAAAGATGATGGCCGTGGCATTGATACTGACCGTGTTGGTCGTAAAGCGATAGAAAAAGGGCTGATTACCGAGGATCAACTAGCTGCCATGAGTCAGCGAGAGATGTTTGATCTGATCTTCCTGCCCGGGTTCTCCACCAAAGACCAGGCTTCCGATCTTTCAGGCCGCGGCGTTGGTATGGATGTGGTCAAGACCAACATCAAAAAACTGAACGGTCTGATCGAGATCAAGAGCGAAAAAGGGATGGGATCAGAATTTATCCTGCGTCTGCCCCTGACCCTGGCCATCATTCAATCGCTGCTGGTCGAAGTCGAGGGTGAGATCTACTCCATCCCACTGGCCTCGGTACTTGAGACCCTGCGGGTTGATCAACGGGAATTCCATGTGATTGGCGGCCAGGAAGTCCTCAAGCTACGCGATATGGTGCTGCCTCTGGTTCGTTTGGAGCAGGTATTCAACGTCAGGCGCTGCCACGAACAGGACAATTTCTGTTACATCGTGGTGATCGGCTCTGCCGACAAGAGGGTTGGCCTGGTAGTAACCCGTCTTGTTGGACAGCAGGAGGTAGCCATCAAATCGCTTGGCAAGTATCTGGCCAATGTTACCGGTATTGCTGGATCGACCATTCTGGGAGATGGACGGGTCGCACTGATTGTTGATCCGGTCGGCATGGTTGATGGTGGTGAAGGGACATCCGGCGCACGCTAAGAGCAGACGCTTACTACGAGAGAGGGACGTAACGTGGCCATATCCGATAAAGACTTTGAATTATTACGTGATTTTATTTACAACCTGTGTGGAATGTATTTTCATACAACAAAAAAATACTTTCTTGAGAGTCGCTTAAGCAAGCGAATGGAAGCCACCGGAACTAAAACAGCCATGGATTATTATGGTCTGTTGAAATCTCCCCGTGGCGGTGAAGAACTTCGCTTCCTGCTGGATGAGGTTACCACAAACGAGACCTACTTCTTTCGCTGTGTGCCACAACTGAACGCTATTGAGACCAAGTTTCTTCCAGAGATCATTGAGGCAAAGTCAAAAATGGGCTTCCGCAAACTACGCATCTGGAGCGCCGCATCGTCTTCAGGCGAGGAGGCTTACACCTTGGCCATGATCCTGCTGGAAAAGAGAGCAACCATTCTGAAGGACTGGATCATTGAAATCATCGGGACCGATATCAATGAAACCGTGGTTGCCCAGGCCAAAGAAGGGGTTTACAACGCCTACTCAGTCCGCAACGTTCCAGACCTGTACAAGAAAAAATACCTCAAAGAAGAAGGGGGAAAGTTCATCCTCTCTCCAGAGGTCAAGAAATTTGTTACCTTCAACAAAATGAACCTTTATGATGACACAAAAATGGTCTTTATGAAGAGCTTTGACTTTATCTTCTGCGCCAACGTATTGATTTACTTTGACCTTGCCTCAAAATCAAAGGTTGTCCAGCATTTCTACAACAACCTGCAGCCTTACGGATACTTCTTCGTTGGACAATCCGAATCCCTTCATGGTGTTAACGACAAGTTCAAAACCGTTCATTTTCCAGGCGGTTTTGGTTATAAGAAATAGCGGGGGATCCCACAATGGATAAACAGGCAATGATGGAAACAGCCCGCCAAATGGTGGCCAAAATCGATGACCTGCCCACAATTCCGGTTGTGGCTACCCAGGTACTACAACTACTTGACGACCCTGATGTGAATGTTGATAAGGTTGCTGACCTGATGTTAACTGATCAGGTTATGACCGCCCGGGTAATGAAGATGGTCAATTCTCCCATCTATCGCCCGTCCCAGGAAATCACCTCACTCAAACGTGCCCTTGTCTATCTTGGCGTACGCCACATCAAGGAGATCGCACTGACCTCCTCATTTATCAGCGCCTTTGAGGATAAGGGTGGCGTGATCGATATCAGCACCTTCTGGGCTCACGCCTTCGGGGTTGGCATGGTTTCCAAGATTATTGCTGAAAAGATTCACTACCCTGATGTGGAAAAAGCCTATCTGGCGGGTATAATTCATGACATAGGTGAAGTGGTGCTCAGCTACTATCAGCCAGAAACCTTTGCAAAGATTTTGAATACTATCAAAGAACATCCGGCGCGTTTGGTTGATTTGGAACTAGAAGCCTTTAAAACCACGCACAACGAGATCGGCTGTTGTATTGCAGAAAAATGGAATTTTCCGGAATCTTACCGTGAAGTAATATTGAATCATCACACCCCCCGCGAAGCCACCAGCGACCCGGTATTGTGTGCTATCGTCAACCTCGCAGATCTGTTTTGTTCGGTTCGCGACCTCTATTACGGTGGTGGTGTCTGGGCCGGTTTCAACCTCTCTGAAGAAGAAGGCTGGGCAATTTTAAAAGAACAGCATCCAAATCTTGCCCAATTTGATATTGAACGATTCTGTTATGAACTTGATGATGCTGTACCGATTGTCAAGGAATTGGTTGCTTCCATTTTTACTAAATAATTTGTGGAGGAATGATGTTTTCTTCATCAGCGGGCAGTAAAACCCGTATTCTTATTGTCGATGATTCTTCCTTCATGCGAATGGCCATCAGGGGTATCCTGTCAAAGGAACCATCCATAGAGGTCATCGGTACCGCCAGTGATGGTGTTGAAGGGGTAGAAAAAGCGATTGCCCTGAAGCCAGACCTGATAACCATGGATGTTGAAATGCCACGTATGGACGGCATCTCAGCTTTAAAACAGATCATGGCCAAGGCTCCTACCAAGGTTCTGATGGTTTCTACCCTTACCAACGAAGGAGCCAAGGCAACCTTTGAAGCGCTGGATGCCGGTGCGTTGGACTATATCCCCAAAAATGTCACGGACTCATCCGATGCCCAGAACATCTTCCGTGACGAGCTGCTCAAAAAAGTTCGTGAAGCAACCCGTTCACGTGTCCTGCGACCAGCAAACGGTTTAAGCATGCCTCGTCCAGGCACATTGACTGCTCCTCCACCCCGTGCGGCAGTCAAGACATCAAAGATTCATTCTAAAAAGATAACCCATGTCGGCATTGGCGCCTCAACCGGTGGGCCGGTGGCACTGCAGGAGGTCATCTCCCGCATCCCGATGAACTTCCCCTACGGTATTGTAGTGGCGATCCATATGCCCAAGGCCTTTACCGGTCCCTATGCCGACCGTCTGAACGCCAAATGTTCCATTACGGTCAAAGAGGCGGTTGATGGTGAACAGGTAAAACCAGGCACTATCCTGATTGCACCAGGCGGTATGCACACTCAGGTAGTTCGAAGTGGTAGTGGCCTGGTGGTCAAGACAGCCCCAACCTCAAACTACCCCCAATACGTCTATATTCCTTCCGTAGACCTGATGATATCTACCATGGCAGAGGCAACTGCTGGATCAATGTTGGGTGTTGTACTCACCGGTATGGGTAATGATGGCTTCAAAGGGATGCAACTGCTGAAGCAAAAAGGCGGGGTAACCCTGGTACAGGATGAAGCGACCTCAACCATTTATGGCATGCCCAAGGCCTGCGTTGATGGCGGAGTGGCTGATGAAGTACTGCCGCTGGGACAGATCGGCTACGAGATCGGTAAGTTTATGGGATAACAAGATCCCTGTATACAGACAACAAAGAAGGCGGCCAGCAAAGAACTGGTCGCCTTTTTCTATCTTTGGGCGTAGACCACCAGCCCTTTAGCGTTGCTGTCCACCCGACAGTGGGAATACCCCAGTCTTTTGAGGCGCCGCAAAATAAAGAAAGCAGCGACCTTGTGTACGTCAGGCAGAATCAGCGGAAAATGATCCGTGGGCAGATCGGTCATCGCCCGCCAGGTAGCTTTCACGTTCAATGCCATTATGAGTGTTCTGATGTGGCGTGGAACTCCAGATCCGGCCAGTTTTCGATGGTGTTATCCAGTCGCCACTGACTGCCGGCCATGTAGGTCAGCTTGCCTTCGCCGTCAATATACAGGTTCATCTTCTCCTTCTTCTCAAACTCTTCCATCAGCTTCTTTTCACCGGTTACCCAGCGGGCCGTGGCATAGGCCACCGGTTCATAGGCGATCTTGACCCCGTACTCAAACTCCAGCCGGTGCAATACCACCTCAAACTGCAGGATACCGACCGCACCAACCACCCAATCTGCACCGAAGATCGGCTTAAAGACCTGGGTGGTACCTTCTTCAGCCAGCTGCACCAACCCCTTTTCCAAAGCCTTTGACTTCATCGGATTCAGTAGCCGCACCTTGCGGAAATGTTCCGGTGCAAAGCTGGGGATACCGGTAAACTTCATCTCTTCACCCATGGTAAAGGTATCACCGATTTTGATGGTGCCGTGGTTATGAATACCAATGATATCACCGGGAAAGGCCTCTTCCACGTTGCTGCGGTCCTGAGCCATGAAGATGGTGGCATTGCTGATCTGGAAATCACGTCCAAGGCGCAGGTGCTTTACCTTCATGCCACGCTCAAATCGACCTGAGCAGATCCTGAAAAAGGCGATCCGGTCACGGTGGGCCGGGTCCATATTTGCCTGAATCTTGAAAACAAAACCGGAGAACGGCTCTTCAAAGGGAGAGACCAGCCGGGTGGTGGTGGCACGGGGACGGGGATGGGGGGCATGCTGCACAAAGGTATCCAACAGTTGTTGCACCCCGAAGGTATTGATGGCACTACCGAAAAAGACCGGAGTCTGACGCCCTGCCAGATAGGCATCCAGATCAAAGGGATGGGCAGCCCCTTCCAGCAGCTCCACATCGTTACGCAGCTCCTCAGCCTGACTGCCCAGCAGTTCATCCAGTAGTGGATCATCCAGCCCCTGTACGGTCACAATCCGATCAACGCCATGCTCGGCATCAGGATCAAATAGCAGCACCTCTTTACTGTAGAGATGATAGGTGCCCCGGAAGCGCTTGCCCATACCGATCGGCCAGGTCATGGGGGCGGTCTGCATCCCCAGGTTCTTCTCCACATCATCAAGCAGATCAAGCGGTTCCTGCCCTTCCCGGTCCAGCTTGTTCATAAAGCTCATGATCGGGGTATCACGCAGACGGCAGACATCCAGCAGCTTCCTGGTCTGGCTCTCCACCCCCTTGACCGAGTCGATCACCATCAGGGCTGAGTCAACAGCGGTCAGCACCCGGTAGGTATCCTCGGAAAAGTCGTTGTGACCGGGAGTATCCAGCAGGTTGATCTCAAAGCCGTCATAGGTAAACTTCATCACCGATGAGGTGACAGAGATGCCACGCTGCTTCTCCAGCTCCATCCAGTCCGAGGTGGCATGGCGGCCGGATTTACGTGCCCGAACTTCGCCAGCCTGTTGGATAGCGCCACCAAACAGCAGCAGCTTCTCGGTTATGGTGGTTTTACCGGCGTCAGGGTGACTGATGATGGCAAAGGTACGCCGTTTATTGACTTCTTCCTGATTGAACATAGCTTCCACGTTACTGCTCCTTACACAGAAAAGGCGGGCCAAAAGCCCGCCTGACAGGTTGATTGATGCTGCTAGGCCCTGAAAATAAGACGGTCGATACACCACTTGCCGCCACCGGCCACCATCAGGTAGACCGCCATCCCCAACAGGGCCAGCGTAAATTCGATACCGTGGCCACGTCCGGAGACACAGTTGGCATTCATAAAGAAACCATGGGCCCAGTGGACCTTGTAAATCGCCACCGCCATCACCGAAGCGATACCGGCTGCTGAAACACGGGTCAGGAATCCGGTCAGCACCCCCAAACCACCGCCAAACTCGGCAATGATCGCCAACAGGGTAAAGATAGGCGGAATCCCCAGTTTCTGTTCAAAAACGCTGAAGGTTGCGGTTAAACCGCTGCCGCCAAACAGACCAAACAGTTTTTGCGAACCATGGGCAAGAAAGATCAGCCCCAGCGGGATACGGATGACCAGCGGTGCTACGGCATCAGACAGTTCAAAACCACCTCTGGCCATGGGACACCTCCGCAGCATGAAAATAGAAAGGGGACCAGTGGTCCCCTTTGGTTCTGATATGGCGGGCGATACTGGATTCGAACCAGCGACCTTTGGCTTCGGAGGCCAACGCTCTATCCAGCTGAGCTAACCGCCCGTGAAATAAATCTTTTACACTATCAGCCCTGTCAACTCAAGGGAAAAATCTGGTCAGCCCTCTGATGCTCTGCTACTATTGCACCATGTTGACTATCGGACTGACAGGCGGTATCGCCACCGGCAAAAGCAGTGTTGCAGCGTTCCTGTCTGAACATGGCGCAGAGGTGATTGATGCTGATCAGCTTGCGCGGGATGCCGTGGCACCGGGGACCGCTGCCCTGCAACGGATTGTGGAGCTGTTCGGACAACAGGCCCTGCAGCCGGATGGCAGCCTGAACCGTCAGGCAGTACGGGAGTTGGTCTTTAACGAGCCTGCCAAGCGGCAGCAGCTTGAGGCGATCCTGCATCCGGCCATTAAAGAGCTTGCTCTGCAGCAGATTGAGCAGGCACGAATCCGTGGTTCCCGCGTGGTGGTCTATATGGCGCCGCTGCTGATTGAGGCCAGGGCCACCGACCGGGTGGATGAGATCTGGGTGGTAACCGTACGACCCGAGGTACAACTGGCACGCCTGATGGCCCGGGACGGCTGCAATCAAAAGCAGGCAGAGCAGATCATTGCGGCCCAAATGCCGCTTGCAGAAAAAGAACGCTTCGGCGTGGTGGTTATTGACAACAGTTCAAGTCTGGAAGAAACCAGCCGTCAGGTTGAAGCTGCATGGCAACAAAGGATAGGATCATGACAGAACAACGCACCATACTCCGGCGTAAAAGCACCGCAGTCAGACAACCGGACAGCCAGCTCAACCTGTTTGCCACGGTACCGCTGGGGGCGGAAGAGTTGACTGCAGCAGAACTGGGGCGGCTGGGAGCCGAGGAGATTAAGGCGGTACGGGGAGGCGTCAGCTTCAACGGCAACCGTAGCACCCTCTACCGCAGCCTGCTGCAGGTACGAACCGCCAGCCGGATACTGCTGCAACTGGGGCAGTTTCCCTGCGGATCGCCGCAGGAACTGTACGACGGCATGCGCAGCCTCCCCTGGGGCGAGCTGCTGACCCCGACCATGACCCTTGCAGTTGACTGCACTGTGCGCGACTCTCTCATCACCCACTCCCACTTTGCCGCACTCAAAGCCAAGGATGCCATTGTTGACCTGCTGCGGGACAGTACCGGCAGCCGCCCCAATATCGACACCAAGGCACCTGATCTGCGGATCAACCTGCATATTGCCAAAAATCAGGCCAGTGTCTCGCTGGATGCCAGCGGTGATCCGCTGGACCGGCGCGGCTGGCGTCTGGACCGTAACGATGCCCCCCTGCGTGAAACCCTGGCAGCCGCCATCATGCTGCATACCGGCTGGGACGGCAGCGTTCCGCTGCTTGACCCGATGTGCGGCTCCGGCACCCTGCTGCTGGAAGGAACCGCCATTGCTCTGAACCAGGTAGCTGGCGCAGGACGGGAGTTTGGCCTGATGCGCTGGCGCGATTTTGACCGCAGACTGTGGGAGCAGGTGCTGCAGGAAGAACAGGCCAAGGCAACCGAGAGCCTGGATCTGCCGGTACTGGGCTATGATCAGGACCCACGGGCCATCATAGCCTGCCGGGAGAATGCCCGACGGGCCGGACTGGCCTATCAGGTAGCCTTTGACCGCAAGACGTTTGAGGAATCAGAACCGTGCGGCCATCAGGGGGTGTTGGTGATGAACCCGCCCTACGGCGTACGCATGGGAGATAGACGGGAATTAGAGGTTCTGTATCGCAAGATCGGCGAGGTCTTCAAGCGCCGTTTCACCGGCTGGACCGCCTACCTGCTGGCCGGAGATCTGGAGTTGGCAAAATTGGTGGGTTTGAAGCCTTCCCGCCGCTTTGTGTTGTTTAACGGACCGCTGGAGTGCAGGCTGCTGAAATACGAGCTGTATTGAAGCTATTGTAGCCTTCTGTATCTGGACATTTCCGCTTAATCTGCGGCATCCACATGCTAGTACATTGGAATACTTATTGTTTCGCAAGCTTCCCCTCATTTGAGGGGAGGGGAATTATATTGTTAAATCAAGTTAAAGGGTTAGATGACACTAGTACCCTGTACCATCATATTTTTTGTAGGGTGTGCAAACAGTTTCATCGTTTGCGCACGCTGCTTGGTGGGCACAACACCCTGCCCACCCTACCGAAATTAAAAATGATACAGGGTACTAAAGACTAACGATGTTTCTTTGTGGTGGTTCGCTTGGGCGGTACAGGTTTTGGCAACGCTGCAGGATCCTTGATTTCATGCCAGGAGCTGGTGAGAAATCCCATACTGTCAACCTGCGAAAACTGCCTGACAATTACAGGCTGACCAGACTTACAGCCCCAACGGTAGATGGACGCACGTTCTACAATGAACTTAGGAATTTTGGCTGCATCAGGATTTTCAATGCAGTATCCCCCCATGGCATCAGAAGGAATTCGGGAAGTATCTGCCTTTTCCGAGCAGGATAGCTCTTCAGTAGGGATGCATGCGTAGAGCTTGCGGTTCATACAACGCCATTGAATTATCTCCTCCAGTGGCTCTGAACTTTCTGAAACAGCAACCCCCTTGATTCGTTTTAATTCGGACACCACCTGGACGGGGGGATTTGCACCTATATACCGATAGTCCGGTTTGGCAAGCTGACCAAACGTCCTGCAGTAATTAAAAGGATTCGTATAGCGATCCCCTTCCGCTGCCCAAGAACAGTCAAGCCCGGTAACACTTACGAGGATGATAAGACTGACCTGCAGAACCTGTCTGATCATTGTAGCTCCTTGCAACATGAAAACGTCGTCTGACATAGCGAAAGTAGTTATCGACCGTTTGCTGTTCGTTTAAGAAGTAACGAATTTACTACCACTGATACCGATGAGAAGGCCATAGCCAGTCCGGCAAACTCTGCTTTCAACGTGAGACCATAACTGACAAATACACCGGCTGCCACCGGAATTCCGATGATATTGTAACAAAGTGCCCAAAACAGATTTTGCTTTACCTTGGTTAAGGTTGCCCGTCCTATCTTGATGGCGCGCACTGCATCCAGCAGATCATCCCTGATTAACACAATATCACCGGTTTCCTTGGCCACATCAGTGCCACCGCCAATGGCGATACCGACATCGGCTGCAGCCAGGGCAGGAGCGTCGTTAATACCGTCACCGGTCATACCCACTATCTGGCCTTTAGCCTGCCATTCCTTGACAACTTTCTGCTTGCGCTCCGGTAGAACCTGGGCCTCAAAGCTGTCCACACCGGCCTGGGCTGCAACCGTGGCAGCCACTGCTGCATGGTCACCGGTAATCATCACGGTACGGATACCCAGCTGTTTCAGCTCAGCAACAGCCTGACATGATGTCGGCTTGATGGTATCACTGAAGGCGGCAATGCCAACCAACACCTGACCAGCAGCAACATACATCAGCGAATTACCCTCCGCTGCCAGTTGTTCAGCTTTCTCAGCAAGGTGGATGGTTTTTACCCCTTCTGACTCCATCAGGCGTTGGTTACCCACTGCCAGGCGCACGCCGTTGTAGCTACAGGTGACACCATGCCCCTCGATCTCCTGAAAGTCCTGTACTGCTGCAAAATCAGTGATGCCTCGTTCTTTTGCGGCAACTACGGCTGCCTGGGCCAGGGGATGGCTGGAAGATGCCTCAGCAGCAGCCAGGCATTCCAGCAGTCGCAGTTCATCAATGCCAGACATGGTTACCAGATTACTCATGGCCAGCTTGCCACTGGTCAGGGTGCCGGTTTTATCCAGCAACATCACCTGCAGTTTGGCAATGGTTTCCAGGGCAGAGCCTTTCTTGACCAGAATACCACGGGAAAGGGCGACACCGCTTCCCACCATAATGGCAGTTGGAGTGGCAAGCCCCATGGCGCAGGGGCAGGCGATCACCACCACCGCAACGCCGAATTTGAAGGCCACCAGAAACGGAGCGTGCAGTAGCCAGAACCAGCCTCCAAAGGTTACCAGCGACAATACGATCACTGCCGGTACAAACCATGCCGAGACGGCATCGGCAAAACGCTGGATCGGTGCTTTATCCCCCTGGGCATCCCGTACCATCCTGATGATCTGGGCCAGCAGGGTCGCTTCACCAATGCGGGTAGCCTTAACAATCAGGCGACCGTTCTTGTTAATGGTGGCACCGGTGACGGTATCTCCAACCTGTTTTACCACCGGCAGGGATTCACCGGTAACCATCGCCTCATCCACGCTGGAGGAACCTTCCAGCACCTCGCCATCCACCGGTATGCTCTCGCCAGGGCGGACAGCCACCAGATCACCGACCCGAATTACCGAGGCTGGCACCTGCTTTTCACCTTCTGCAGTGACCAATCGGGCCTTGTCTGCCTGCAGGTGCAGCAGCTTTTTCAGCGCCTCACCAGCCTTGCCCCGCGCCCGCGCCTCCAGATATTTGCCCAACCGGATAAAGGTGATCAGCCAGGCCGAGGTCTCGAAAAAAACCTCATGGCTCTCCCCCAGCAGGCCGAAGAAAGCCAGCAGCGAGTAGCCCCAGGCGGCGGTGGTACCCAACGCCACCAGAACATCCATATTGCTGCTCTTGCTCTTCAGGGCAGACCAGGCGCCACGGTAAAAAGCCAGACCTGCACTGAACTGGATAACGGTGGCAAGGATCAGGTTCAGCCAGCCCACACTCCGTAAGCCATGCAGGGTCATGGTGGCCATGATCGGCAGAGACAGCGCCAATGAGAACAGGAACCAGTTGCGCTGGCCAACCAGTTCTCCCGCTTCCGCCTCTTCTCCGGCCGCTGTCTCGGCCGGGGTATATCCTGCATCAACTACAATCCGAAAGATTGCCCCTTTGTCCAGCAGTGCAGGATCAAAACGAACAAAGCCGGTTGCCGCTATCAGGTTAACCACAGCGGTACTGATGCCATTTTGCTCCTTCAGAATCTTCTCCAAACGGGCGACACAGTTGGCACAGTGCAGACCGGTGATGGAGAAGGTCAGCTCTCCTGGCGGTTCTGGTTTGATCACACCGTAACCCAATGACTGAACCTTTTCCATAATGATGTCAGCGCTGAGAACGGTTTCATCATACGAGACAGTCAGCTGGGCAATGGCAAAATTGACCACTGCAGACTCAATACCGGCCAGTGCGCTAAACTCCCGCTCAATTCTGGCAGCGCAGTTGGCGCAGGACATACCGGTAATCTGGATTGAAAGTGTGGTCATCACATTAGTGTACGGCGTTCAGGGAAGTGCTCATGGAAAAAAGGTTATGTTGCTCCAGCCAAAACTTGACCCTGTCGCTCAAAAAGGTCTCTCGCAGGTCAGCCAGCTGTTGCTCCTCATCAGGAAAAAATGACAGGATGTCCGAAGGGTTAGCATATGGCGGCTTGCCGGACAGTGCATGATTCAACAATCTGCGTAACTCACCGTTTGGCTGTTTTTCAAGAAAACCGTTGAGGAACTGGCGTTCAGAAGAGACATCCAGATACGGAATCTCCAGAAAACGTTCCTGATGCTGTTCCATCTGTTCCCAAAAGTCGTCTTCTATGTCGGTGTGCACAGAGAAAATCTCACCGGTCATCCGATCAAAAAAATAAACCCTGTCCTGTTCCATATTTGAAAAGGCCCGCAGCAGTTCATCCCAGGCTATGGCAACCGTCTGTATCATACAAATGCTCCTGTCTGTTCTATCTATTGACAGTCTCTTTTAGTCACGGCACTATCGTGCCCACCATGCGTACTATTTTTCTTGCCGATGCCCATCTTCATCATCCAGACGACACCAACTATCAGTTGTTGCTTCGTTTTATCCTGTCCTTGCAAGGGAGTACAGAAACCCTCTGTATTCTGGGCGATCTGTTTGATTTTCGTGTCGGACTGCCTGGCCTGGATTTTCCAGAGCAGGAGCCGCTTCTGGATGCCCTGGAGCAGTTACACAAAGCCGGTACCAGGCTGATCTACCTGGAAGGCAACCATGACTTCCATCTGGGGCCTGCGTTGGCCAATCGATTGGGGGCCGAGATTCATACCGGCCCCGTGATGCTCAACCTGCAAGGTAAACAGCTCTTTCTTTGCCATGGTGACCTGATCAATCGGGATGACTGGCGCTACCGTCTCCTGCACCGAACATTGCGTCATCCGGTAACGGTCCGTCTTGGACGGATGGTCCCCCCGGCAATGGTGCACGGCCTGCGTAGCAGATTACAACGATCCAGCAAGGGACGCTACAACCATGATCAGCGGCGTTGGGATTACACCGCCAAGATCCGTTCCTTTGGCGATTCTGTTCGTTCCCAAGGCTGTGATGCCCTGGTACTGGGCCATTTTCATCAGCCGTTTATTGACCGGCAGGAACGCTTCACCCTGGTTTCTCTGGGTGACTGGATCACCCATTTTTCCTACGCTGAAATGATTGATGGCAGCTTCCGCTTGCTTACCTTTCCTGCCTGAAAAACTCCGTTAGAGCCTGTTCTCCCAGGTTTGAGGCCTTAATCTTCCACCTGTCACCATTGATCACCAGCGCCACCAGTGCGATACGGGGCTTGTCCGCCGGGGCGTATGCGGCAAACCAGGAATAGTGGCCTTTGGGGCTGTCACCATCAATGGAACCGGTCTTGGCGGCAATTTTCATCTCACTTACCAGTCGGCGTCCTTCATAGCTGCGGAACGCCTTACGCGAAGTGCCGCTGGTTACGGTATTCAGCAGCATGCTGGTCAGGCTGTTGGCGGTTTCAGGACTTATTACCCGTTCCAGTTCACGGCTTGTCGGCACCTTCAGCAGTTTACCGTCCAGAGTTGCCTGATCCACCAGACGAGGTGCCATCAGACTGCCACGATTGGCAATGGCAGCCGTAATGGCGGCCGCGTGGATCGGAGACACCTTCAGATCATGGTCAAGCCCGCACCCTTGCAGACGCAGATCGTGGGTAGTCTCCACCAGCGGGGCCGGGCTGGGGACTGCAGGTACGCCGGGTAACAACAGGGGCCGATTGAAACCGAAGCGGGTACAGGCTTGTTGCAAGGCCTGTTTACCCACCAGATCGCTGGCAACCAGTCCGTAGACCGGATTAACCGATTTACTCATCGCCTCGGTCATATCCATCCGGTTATTGCGGCCTCTGGGCTTGGGGTCCCAGTTTCTCGGGGTTTCTGACACCAGACGTCCGCGAAACTCAAGTACCGTAGATGGATTAATCTTATGATTTTCCAGCGCGGCTGCCGCTGTCACCATTTTGAAGAGGGATGCCATCGGGTAGACCTGATAGGCAGCGTTCTGTTGCCAGTTTGGATCAATGGCTGAATAGCCCAGCAGTGACAACACCCTGCCAGTGGCCGGTTCAACGGCGACAAAAACGGCGTAAGCCGGACGGGTTGTCTGCAGATAGCCCATAACCCGTTGCTGCAGGGCAGGATGAATGGAAAGGTTAAGAATTGTACCGTCCGGGGATGTTGCCGTTAACCGTTCTCCATTACTGATGGCTGCAGGAATCAGGTCGCTGGCGGTGGCAAAGAGATTATCGCCGCTGGCAAGCGATTGAGGTTTTGGCGGCGTCACCGTCTGATGGCGGGATTCCTGCCATGATGAAACCGCCTGGGCACCTTTGCGGACCAGCAGAAGACTGAGAGGAATCAGGAGAAACGCCAAGGCGATGCAAAGGGCAGCACCTTTCCAGTGGCGTTGAAAGAAATTCTTTTCGGGTCGGCCCAGATGTTTAAAATCGCGCATCTGAAAACTATAAGACAATTAGCGTAGGGGTGTCAATCAGACTCAGGCCAGAAGCGCTGTTTCAGTTCATCAAGCAACGGTTTCAGGCTTTTGCGGTCAACCGCACTGATACTGATGGCGTTGTGACGGCGACGGGCCTGGGCTATCCGCAGGAAGGCGATGGTGTCTTTACGTTTCAGCCCTTCCAGTTGATCGGTTTTGTTGAAAACCACCAGTTCCGGTTTTTCAGCCAGTCCCAGTTCTGCAAGGATGGTCCGTACCTGGCTGATCTGATCCTCAAAACGGGCGTTGGAGGCATCCACCAGATGCAGCAACAGATCGGCATCCTGCAGTTCTTCCAGGGTTGCCTTGAAGGCCCCCATCAGAGAGACCGGCAGGGAGCGGATAAAGCCGACGGTGTCGGTGATGATTACCTCCCGCTCACGGGGCAGGCGCAGGCGGCGGCTGGAGGTGTCCAGGGTGGCGAACAACAGGTTCTCGGTAAAGATCTCGCTCTGGGTCAACCCATTCAACAGGGTGGATTTACCGGCGTTGGTGTAGCCCACAATGGAGATGATCGGTATCCCGGCCTTGACCCGACGGCTGCGACGCTGTTCCCGATCTCGGGATAACTCCAGCAACTCCCGCTCCAGTGCGGTAATCCGGTCACGAATCCGGCGACGGTCGATCTCCAGCTTGGTCTCACCCGGCCCCCGCCCACCGATCCCACCCATCAGGCGGGACATCTGGACACCGCGACCGGTCAGGCGTGGCAACAGATATTTCAGTTGGGCCAGCTCTACCTGCACCTTGCCATCCCGGCTTTTGGCCCGTCCGGCAAAGATATCCAGAATCAGCTGGCTGCGGTCGATGACCTTCAGTTCAGTCATGGTCGAGATGGCCCGGATCTGGGCCGGGGTCAGTTCCTGATCAAAGATCAACAGGGTAGCCCCCCGTTGCAAGGCACGGATCACCACTTCCTGCAGCTTGCCCTCCCCCATCAGGGTGCGGGGATTCAGTTTGCGGGGCAGCTGGATAAAGCTGTCCAGAACCTGTACCCCGGCAGTACGGGCCAGCTCCTGCAACTCAGCCAGCGAATCATCCACCTCACGCCGTTCACCACCGGCCCTGACCGAAATCAGGATCGCCCGTTCCTGGCCATCCTTGGTCGGCGCCTCGACCTGAATCGCCTTGTCAAGGCTACGCTCCAGTGAGTTGACAAAGTCGCTGCCGTAGTCAACCGCCTTTTCCAGCAGCTGCGGGGGAAGTACGCTTATGCCGCCAGGCTCTGTTGAGAGGTGGGCCAGATGGACAATGCTACGCCGTCCATCAAGGGGACAGATTGCAGCGATCAGATCAAGCCGAAGCAGCTTCAGGTCGGTCAGGTCATCTTCGGTCAGTGGCTCAGATTTCAGGTGGGTGTGGAGCAGACGTATCCCCCGGAGGCGCTTGCGGCCCAGAGGATACTCTTTCAGATCAGGGATCAGCAGCCCTTTCTCCGTGCCGATGATGATCTGTTCAATGGAACCGTGACGGTTGATCAACAGACCGATCTGACGCCTCATCTCAAGCGAGAGCTCAACCAGACGGGAGGCAAGTTCAGCCGTACAGAGTTCATCTGCCGGGATACGGCGGCGGTAGAGCCGTTCGACAGCCTGAAGCTGACTCTGCTTCAGGCCTGCAAGATTACCGAGGATTTCGTGAATAGGGGGAACTCCGTCAGATGCCGGTGATATTGTATCCGGCGTCAACAAAATGAATCTCGCCGGTGACGCCGCTGGCCAGGTCGCTGCAGAGGTAGAGGGCTGATTTGGCGACTTCTTCCTGGGTGATATTGCGGTGCAGTGGTGCCCGCTCTTCAACGGTGGAGAGGATCTGATTGAAACCGTTCACCCCGGCAGCAGCCAGGGTTTTGATCGGGCCGGCAGAGATTGCGTTAACCCGGATATTGTCCTCTCCCGTACCGGCTGCCAGATAGCGTACCGAGGCCTCAAGAGCCGCCTTGGCAACCCCCATGACATTATAGTTGGGGAAAAATTTCTCCGCACCGTAATAGCTCATGGCCAGAGCACAGGCATTGCGTCCAACCATCAGGGGGTGGGCCGCCTTCATCAGACCGATCAATGAATAGGCACTGATATCCAGGGCGGTGGCAAAGCCGGAGCGGCTGGTGGAAAGGATGCTGCCTTTGAGTTCTTCCTTGTCAGCAAAGGCTACGGAGTGGATCAAAATGTCGATTCCGCCCCAGCGCTGCCGTGCAAGCTCCATCAGCGCAGCTATTTCTTCGTCACTGGTAACATTACAGGGGGCCACCATGGCACCGATTGATTCAGCCAGGGGGCGAACCCGTTTCTCAATCGCCTCACCGGCGTAGGTCATGATCAGTTCAGCGCCTTCGGCCTGAAACAGTTTGGCCATGGCCCAAGCAATACTTTTTTCATTTGCAACGCCCAAAATAAGCGCTTTTTTTCCTTCCAACAGTGGTGCCATCAACTTCCTCCGGGTTACCTGTCCAGTGTCACTGCCGATTGGGTGGCAGAGACCTGCTGGTTCGCAATCTGTTGTTCAATACGCTCAATCTGTTCTTCAACTCTGATAAGAACGGTTAAGGCGAGCACAATACGCCGGTTCAGTCCCCATACCAGAATCGGCAGGCTGATCAGGACAGCTGCAGCAATCAGCCCCAGCAGGACCAGCATAATTGTCATTCCGCCAATCAGTTCCATCGGTCCGGGTACTACCTCCGTAAGAGAAAACAATAACGGACTGGCTATAGCATACCTGTAGATAAATGGCAAACATGCAAAAGGCGTGAAAAAGGATGGTGAGTATGCTACAACTCGCGCTATGCAAAGACTTATTCCTATTGAATCTCCCCTGTTTCTGCCTGGCACGGAGCTTGACGAGCTGCCATCCTGGGCTATGATCTTTGGTAACCATAATCCGCTGGTGCTTGAGATCGGCTGTGGTATCGGTGATTTTGTGGTTACCATGGCGACACGACACCCGGAATGGAATTTTATTGCCCTTGATTTCTACAACAAGGGTTGCCTGAAAAGCTGTAATCGGGCGGAACGGGCAGGACTTACCAATGTCAGGATCGTGCGGGATGAAGCCCGTTCGTTTATCCGCCGCTGCCTCCAGCCGACCTCCTTGCAGGCGGTGTTTATCAACTGCCCTGACCCGTGGCCCAAACGCTATCAGCGCAAACGACGACTGGTTAATCAGGAGTTTATCAGCTTTCTGGAACCGTATCTGCTGCCAGGGGCACAGTTTACCTTCACCACTGATTTTGATGATTATGGTTGTGACGTTGCCTATCTGATGTCCCGTCAGGCCGGATTTGAAAATATGCTTCAGCCGGAACTCTGGCGTCATGACCTGGAAGACTATCCCCGTACCAAGTACATGTTAAAGTTCATGGCCGAAGGCAAACAGATTTATTTTGTACAGTACCGCAGGCGGCAACAGGAGTGAGGAGGTGCATCCATGTCTGACTCTGGCATGAAGCGTAGTATCAATATCTTTAAACCGTTGCAGGGAAC
>Ga0209373_10001141_pt1 | contig 33613 bp, 29 predicted proteins | sample Higcelweek5metaG_FD_187173 | JGI IMG/M metagenome (GOLD analysis project Ga0209373, IMG submission 187173) | Freshwater pond sediment microbial communities from the University of Edinburgh, under environmental carbon perturbations - High... | ecosystem: Environmental > Aquatic > Freshwater >... | reverse complement strand
CAAGAGAGAATTAATACAGCTGAAGAAATGTTGACGCTTGGTGTTGACATACAAATAATAATCAAAGCAACAAAACTTTCAGTGGATAAGATAAAAGAGATCGAAAATCAGCTCAAAGACAAACAGAATTAAGCGCGCACTAAAAATAAGACCTACTAATGTGAGGTCTTATTTTTACCTATAATTCCTTATACCTTATTTTACCACTTGAATCTCAATCTCAGTTTTCTCTACAAACTCTCTTTTTACCAGTTCTTCAACATCTGGCTCTATAACACTGACTACAGCTTTAACCGCCTTTTCCATAGGTAAATAGGCAAGATTTTTCTTTAAAGCTATTCCTTTTTCAATGAAAATTCTTGTACCTACATTAAGGATTTCGTTCTGGTTCGGTGTCTGATTGATTTTCAAAGTCCAATAGGTCTTGCTCTCGAGCTCATCTATAAGCTCCCTGTATTTCTCTCCTATTGCAGGTGACATAAATGAAAGCTCAATAACACCTTCCCCGTTAATAGACTTGATACCCTTTTTATAAAGCTTATCAGGCTTGTCTCTAAAGGCTTCCTCTATCAGAGATAATGCCTGATTTTGCTCCATTTGATAATCCATTTTTTTGACTGGCGCTTGTTGTGACTGCGATTTATGTCCAGGGAAATCAAGCTCAAGAATTATTCCTGATCTATCTTGAAAGTCCCTTGCTACCTTCTCAACTAGGCTAAGATCTAGCTGTTGTGTCAAAGCAACCTTTATACGGTTTTCACTCCTAAAATATGAAACTGAACCTTTAATCTCAACTTCAGAAGGAAGTATCGAATATAATAGATTCTGAGCCGCCGCTAAATTGCAGTCTGTATTGATTTCAACCTTCCATCCTGTTAATTCTTCGAAAGCTTTAATTTCATTTTCATATTTGACTGATGATACCTTAGGAAAATTAAAATAAATCAGTGCAATTTTTTCATCAAAACGAGCACCTTTTTTATAAATCCCAGCTTCCTGAGGAAAATGCGCATCGATGAGTGAAAGCATACTGTTTACTTCCATAGGCTCATTTTCATCTTTTATAATCAACTCAGCTTCTTCAACTGCATGGTACATAAACGGCCGCTTAAGCTCAGCCTCAAAATACGGAACTGAGTTAATCAGCTTTATCATGTCGAGAAGCTCATTTTCATAAGACCCGCACCACAAAAACATAATCTCTTCAATTGTTAAAGCCTTGTCTTTGCCATAGTTATTTATTATATGACGCCATAGTTCATCAATATTATCTCCTGTGAGCTTTTCAGTCTTTTTCATTGAATTCAGTCCACTTTTAGCAAGCTGCTTTCGTGGATTATTTACATTTATATCAAACAAATCACCATTTGACGGTGCATATATTCTTCCTCTATACTCTTTTTGCACTTCATTTGCAAGTGAAGAAATTATCTCACTATTTCCATGAATATAAAATACTCTTTTTGCTGCAAGAGAATGTGTAAGAGATATTATCCCTGTTTTATCTGCATGGGCAGAAAGTCCAAATTTACCAACCCCACATTTAACATTTATTGTTAGATCGGCAAGCTTTAATACCCTTTCATCCGCAGAAGAATCCAAAATCTCAAGCAATTGTCTTCCAGGTGACTCTTCATCTTGATATCCTGTTATAGCAATAAAGTTGCCTTCATCTGAAGCAAGCTTTTCAGCATACCACTGGCTCGGTCCTCCTGTAAGCATTCCCGAGCTTGCTATTATACAGCATGGCTCGGATGATGAAATTATTTGCTCACGCTGCTGCCTTGCTACTGCAACTACATTGTCATCATAAAAAATGTCTGTTCCCTTAAAAACCTTCTTGGCAAGCTGGCTCTTTAAATAATTGGGGTTTTGCTTGTATACACGGCATATATCGTTAACCATGCCGTCTGTATATATCTTAAATGCAGGTAGCGTTCCTTTATTTATTGCTGACTTTAGAATAAGAATGACTTCTTGAGCCCTTCCTAAAGCAAATGCTGGGATCAATATTTTTTTACCTGACTTTATAACTTCTCCAACCTTTTCAATTAGCTTCCTTTCTTCAGTTTCCCTACTTGAATGAAGTTTGTCTCCATATGTTGATTCAATGACCGAAACATCAGGTCGGAGCTTTGGAAATGAAGCTTTTTCAACTGTTTTTTGTGATTCAAGCGAAAAGTCACCGCTATAGAAAAACGATCCTTCCTTGCCGCTAATATATACCGCAGCAGCGCCAGCTACATGGCTTGCATTATAAAATGTAACTGCCATATCGTTCTCAAAAGGATAAAATGTAAATCCTGGCGAAAAGCATACTATCCTGTCAAGCATGTTTTTAACATGAACCTCGGCAAACACTGGTATTTCTGCTTCTCGATACTCCATTATTTTAAGGCTGTCATATAAAAGAACCCTGACAAGATCCTTTGTTGCATGAGTCATGTATATTTTGGCGTTAGGGTACTCCCTGCTCAATACAGGCAAGCTGCCAGTATGATCCATATGAGCATGACTGACAATAATAGCATCAACCCCACCATTTTCTTGTATCATCCTGAGGTCTGGCAAATACTCCGCGGTACTGCCCATTCTCATTCCACAATCCAAAACGATATTTCTATCATCCAATTTTAGCATTATGCAGCTTGCACCAACCTCAGCTGCTCCGCCACAAAATCCTAGCTTCATATATCAATCTCCAATAATTTTTATAGTTGATACAATTTTAGCCGATACAAAATTAGAATACAATAGCACTATCCATTAATTTTCCTATTTTAAAGAAAATATAAGGAATAATGGACGTAAGTGTATCGAATCTGATAAAATATGGTTTATAAAGTGGGCTGTATCTCAAACACTTTGAAGGAGCAGGATTAATGAAATTAGTAGATTTAAACCGCAAAATGCAACTCTTAAATGGAGACTTGTAGAATATTTCTCTTGATGAATTTAAGAATGAGCTTGTCGTACGCAGCCTTTATGATAGCTACGAAAAGGGTTAAGGTATAAATAAGGAGGAAAAAACATGCTAACAAAAGAATTATATGCGAAAACTTGTCAAAGAGCACTTGAGTATTTGGATAAGGCTGGGATTGTTGTAACTGAAGAAGAAAAGATCAGCATGGAAGTTGCTGAGTATGGTTTGGGAGACGTTGAAAACATTGGGCTAGAGCTCATCGTTTACGTTAATACAGAAAAGTGTTGTGCTAAAGAACTTATACTTTTTTCAGGCCAGACATGTCCTGAACACAGGCATCCTCCAGTAGAAGGGGAGGATGGAAAGGAAGAAACCTTTAGATGCCGATACGGAAAGGTGTACCTTTATGTATCTGGAGATGCTGCTATTAGCCCAAAAGCTAAGGCACCAAAAGGCAGCGAGCAATATTTTACAGTTTGGCATGAGATTGAATTGAATCCTGGACAACAGTATACATTGGCACCTAACACCCTTCATTGGTTTCAGGCAGGTCCCGATGGAGCTGTGGTTTCAGAATTTTCAACAAAGAGCAGGGATGAGTTTGATATTTATACAGATCCAAGGATTAATCCTGCTCAAAAAAGAAAAGCATAAGGGGTAAAAAACCATGTTTGATGTAACTGCTTTAGGTGAATTATTAATTGATTTTACACCTGCTGGATTATCGGAGCAGGGAAACATATGCTTTGAGAGAAATCCTGGAGGTGCTCCTGCTAATGTTTTAGCCTGTCTATCAAGATTAGGCGGAAAAACAGCGTTTATCGGCAAGGTTGGAGATGATATGTTCGGAAATCATCTTGCAGATACATTAGAAAAGCACAATATCGATGTGTCAGGCCTTAAGTTGAGTAAGGACGCCAAAACAACCCTTGCATTTGTTCAATTGAATGACAGTGGAGACAGATCCTTCAGTTTTTATCGCAACCCTGGTGCCGATACAACTCTTAAGCCAGAAGAAGTAGAATATGAATTAATATCTAGGTCTAGGGTTTTTCATTTCGGTTCTCTTTCTCTGACCGATGAACCTTCTAGAGGTGCAACTATTGAGGCAGTGAAGTTTGCAAAAGAGAAGGGTTGTACAATATCCTATGATCCGAATTTGCGTCCTGCCCTATGGAAAAGCCTCGATATGGCTTTACAGGAAATAATCTTTGGTCTTGGCTTTTGCAATATTTTAAAGATTTCTGAAGAGGAGCTTGAATTTATAACAGGCGAGACCTGTCTTGAAAAAGGGAGCTTTAATATCTATAAGACATATGGTATTGGTTTAATCCTTATAACAATGGGCTCTATTGGTTGCTTCTATAGGCATGGAGATAAAACGGGATCAGTTAAGACGTTTTCCGAATGTAAAACCATTGATACTACAGGCGCTGGTGATGCGTTTTTAGGAGGATTTCTGTATTCTTTGCTGTATTTAAGTGATGGTAATCTCAGTGAGATTCGACAAGAGACATTGGAAAGTATGATTCTCTTTTCAAATGCTGTTGCATCACTAAGTACAACCAAGAAAGGTGCAATTCCTTCTATGCCTGAGCTTTGCGAAGTTAAAAGATTATTGACAGCGGGATTATTTCATTTTTAAGATTAAAACAGAAAAGCCTTCCTTTCAATCGGATAGAATATTTAGCGATAAACAATAACATTTACTGAGGATTATATTACACTACAGAAATAAATGGTGCAGTAAAAATTCCAGTATGGGATGATCCAATATTCAAGGCTAAATTCCAAAAATTCATAACTGCTTTGAAAGACAGATATGATAACAATAAAAATATGGCATTTTTTGATATAAGAAATTATGGCATTTGTCGAGGGATATAATGCCTAAGGTTTTGGAAAACAGTCAAGGTGTTTACAATATCAGTGCTTGGTTGAGAGCAGAATCAGGCAATCCTACAATATCTATGAGGATACATGCAAGCGATTCTTCTGGTACCCATAAATACTCAAAATTCATAGTTGCTAACAGTAGCGACTGGTCACAGTTGACTTATAGCCCAAATATAACTTGGACCTGAAATCTATCTTAAGTTATTCTGTATATTGAAACAAGCACTAGCGAGGTACAAGATATTTATATGGATGATTGTAGTATGATTAAAGATGGAGCTCTTAATATTCCGAACGAAAATTGGCTGGAAGTTGATTTGGGAGAAAATAAAACCTTCAGTCATGCTTATATTAAAGAAGGATCGTCACAAATGACAGGATACAAAAATCAATATTATGATGGAACAAGTTGGCTTGATGCATATACAGGAACAACAATTGGAAATACTGGAGTAAATATTACTTTTAATATGGTAAACGCTAGAAAAGAAATGCTCTATATAACATCAGTGAATGGAAGCGCTGAAATTTGTGAATTCACCATACAAAAATAGAAACAGAAAAAAATTTCTGTTATTTTCAGCAAAAACAAAAATAAATCACCTAATATAAACTTTTGACCAATTTATTTTTTGGAATCACCTTATTAAAGAATTAATCAAGAAAACATTCATGAATATTTAGGTTGAATATATATTAAGTTTCGGATATAATTGGTAAAGTTAATTCCATTATTTATTTATCAGAAGCCATAACTTTAGGATCTTGAAATTCTTATATTCCTGGCAATTAACTAAAGAAGTTAAACAAAATTAGTTGAAAGGAGTTTTCGAATTGATTAACACAGAACAACTGAAGATTAGTAACTTATAACCAAATTACTAATTTTCATTGCTCTTAAAGAAGTCAATCTACAACATCATAATTCAAATTTCAGTATAGCGAAAGAAAGGATGATATTAAGTATGAAAAAGCTATTTGTATTTTTATTAGTTACATTTTGTGTTATTTGGGGTATATCTTTAAGCACATTTGCAGCATCAATAAGCTTGAATAACCCTATTAAAGGTGATGTCTTTACCGTAGGAGATAAGGTAAAAGTATCTTCAACCGCAAGTGGTGTTGAGTATATAAAAATGTTTTGGAAAAACGTAGATACCAATGACTATGATCTAATTGGTCAAAGCACAGTTAATCAGACAAGTTACTCTGAGTATTGGGATACGAAAGGCAAAGCACCTGGGCAATATATAATAACAGTTCAGGGTGTAAAAGATGGCGTTATCATTGCTGGTCCTACTACAATCACAGTGACATTGAAAGCACCATCCATTAGCCTAAACAACCCTATTGATGGTGAAACCTTTACTGTAGGAGATAATGTAAAGGTATCTTCAACCGCAAGTGGCGTACAGTACATTAAAATGTTCTGGAAAAACGTTGCTACCAATGACTATGATCTAATTGGTCAAAGTACAGCTAATCAGACAAGTTACTCTGAGTATTGGGATACAAAAGGCAAAGCACCTGGGCAATATATAATAACAATTCAGGGTATAAAAGATGGCGTTATCATTGCTGGCCCAACTACAATCACAGTGACATTAAAAGCATCATCCATTAGTCTAAACAACCCCATTGACGGCGAAATATTTACTGTAGGAGATAAAATAAAGGTATCTTCAACCGCGAGTGGTGTACAGTATATTAAAATGTTCTGGAAAAACGTTGATACAAATGACTATGATCTAATTGGTCAAAGTACAGCTAATCAGACAAGTTACTCTGAGTATTGGGATACGAAAGGCAAAGCACCTGGGCAATATATAATAACAGTTCAGGGTGTAAAAGATGGCGTTATCATTGCTGGTCCTACTACAATCACAGTGACATTAAAAGAATCATCTAATGATAGCGTAAGTGGATATATAGCACCAGATTTTAATTACACTAAAGATGTTGCAGATATTATTTTATCTGATTTTAAAGTTGAAGTGGTGGGGAACAGCAAATATTCCTTGACAGATTCTTCAGGTTATTTTCTGATTAATGATTTACCAAAAGGCGTATATACCTTTAAAATCAGCAAGCCTGGTTTCTTGACTAGGATGATTAATGTAACAGTAACTACAAATACAAAAATTTCTGAAATAACAGCACCAATAAACGTTTGGGCTGGCGACTTAAACAATGATGGTTCAATAAATATGGCAGATGTTATTTTATTCGCAAAATCTTTTAACTCAACTATAGACAATCCTTTATACAAGAGTGATTTTGATATTGACAAAGACAAATCGATAAATTTTTCGGACTTATTGAGTAGTTGTGCCAAACATTTCAACTCAACATTAGATAATTATCCTCAAAATAATTATCCTATACCAGGTTTGTCATCAACTGTCAATTTTGAACACACTTCTGATATTATTTATGTGTGGGAAAACAATCCTGAAATGCTTATTCAGGATGATCTAGCTGATAATGGGAAAGTTATAATCCGAAAGACATTTAGCTCTGATAAAACTGTTCATTTCTTTGCCAATCACTTCAGTAAAGCTGGAACTGTTATAAAATATGGAGTCCAACTTCATAACCACAAAACAACTAATGCAAAGATTCAGGTACTAAGTAGTGGTCTTAGTAATGAGATAATTGCAGAAAATATGCACAGGGGTTTTTATAACAGTTTAAATGCAATTCCCACAACCATTGACGTACCTTCTGGTAGCAATATCTGGGTTCTGGGCGGACCATCTTCATCAATGACATTTCAAAATAATCAAAATATTAATGCCGTGTTAAGGTTTAGAGTAATTGATGGTACTGTCGAGATGAATACATATGCATATAGTAAAGATAAAGAAAGTTCAGTTGACAATTCAGATAATTATTTAGGTTATACTGAACGATGGAGAGCTGAAAATAGTATTTATGAATACCGAACTTATAATGGTTATAATATGAATGGCTATATTGTAAATGCCAATCTTTCTTGGAACATATTAAGCAATATGGTTTCAGGAAGCAATCTAAAATTTGATATCAATAACAAAATTCAGGATAAGTTATTAACAAATATAGGCCAAAATAAATTTCCAGAAGCCTCCCAAACTGATATGATTGATTTGAACCTTGAAAGTACACCTAATGATTATGGATATCCTAATGAATTAGAATTCTCTGTTAATAAAAATGATCCAGTAAAAGATAATGAACTTGATCCTATAAATTCAACAGTATCTGCTAAGTATTCAGTACCATGGAAGTGCAATCTGGCTAACTGGGGTGTTTTATATAAATATAATATAAACATAAAGAATAGTAAGAGTATAAAACAAAAAGTTACAGTCAAATTGTCTGCTAATAGCACTATTTTTAGTTCACTTTCTGATTCTACAGATCAATCAGAATTTTCACCAAATTTTGATTGTGGTATATTAAAAGAATACACTTTTATTTTAGAGCCCAACGGTCATGATGGCGACACAAAAAATAAAATATTAAAGTATCTTCTACCTGCACCAACTAGTGGAGGCATAGAATTAACAGTTAAGTCAGAAGACGTTATTGTTTAATATATCATAATGTCTAAAACTATGTTAAAAAACTAATATCAAAAACCAAAATCCTGGATTAATAATGTACAGGATTTTGGTTTTAAAGTATTGTAATACATTATTTAATTTAAACCATGTATCAATCGTCCAATTTCACATTCAAATAAGTTGGAAACTCTCTTTTTATTTCGGATTCATACTTTAACAGAAGTTTGTCACCCTCTTCATGGAACTCATCAAAACCCATGAATTTATAAGTAATATACATTACCCTGTTCCTGTCTGTTTGCAAAAACTCCGCAAAGAGCCCTCTGTTCTGTGCCTTTGCTATGTTTATTATATGAACAAGCATAGCTGAGCCTATTCCCTTAGTCATTACACGGCAGGACATAAGAAGGAGTTTAATCGACAGCTTATCATCTTCCTTCTCAAGTAATACTAGACCGATCTTGCCGTATTCGCCAAACCTATCTTTTAGCTCAGCAATAAGAAAAATGTGCTTTTCAGAGCTTATAAAACCCTCAAGCTCTTCAAAGGAATAGGTATATCCAGTTGAATTCAGCTGATGAGTCCGTATGGTAAGTTCTTCAACTCTCTTCAGATCCTCGGGCTTAACATTTGAAATAGTCAAATGCATATCAAGTGTCGCAAGAAACTCTTCGCTTGATCCCCTGAACTCGCTTTCCTCATTCTTCCTAACCATATCACTTTTATACATGAGCCTTCTTTTCTTTGAATCTTCAGTAATATAGTTTGGGGTAAGCTCATCCATATCGCAGATTTCCATGTATCTCAAAGCATCTATAGTCAATACTTCTGGATATGAAAAACTAACTTCCTCTCTCTCAGTGATCTGGTCATCTACAAAAGCCAAAGTATCAGTCCCAATATTAATTGCTTCAGCTATAGATTTTATAGAGTCAGCTTTTGGGTTCCAACTTATCTGAGGATACAGAAAATACTCCGAAATACCAAACTCTTCAAGCTTGTTTATGGCATTATTATAATCGTTTTTGCTGGCTACTGATTGCAGTATACCTCTTTCATCAAGAGTCTTAATAACATTTTCTATCCCTGGCTTTAGCCTGACTTCTTTATCTTCTGATAGAATACCTTCCCAGATAGTATTATCAAGATCCCATACAACACATTTTATCTTTTTGCTCATTTATGCCACCCTACTTATTCATGGTTTTTATGATAGTTTCAGTGATTTTATTAACTGAAACAAAATTACTTTCAACAATATCTTTATTATTGAACTTGATTTTAAAAGTTTTTTCCAAGAAATTAATCAACTGAAGTGCAAATATGGAGTTCACATACCCCTTTGCGAAGAGATTATCATCATCTTCTAATATATCGATTTTTTTGTTTTTCTTAAGAAATTCACGTATCTTTTCTTTATATTCTTCCATTTCGTAATTCTCCTTTTCACAATAATCTATTTTTTATAACTTTGAATTCTTTCAATAAGTTCTTTTCCAGATAAATCATTCATTACGTTTATCCTTTTCAAGGAATACAAGCTTTGTGGCAAACCCTTTATTACTGTATTTATACCTGGATCAGTAGTTACACTTATCTGATTGCCCATTTCTTTCAAAAGAACCTCAGATAACACAGATGACTTTCCATGTGGATAAAAATAAGCAAAAACCTTATTTCCAATATTCTTTTCCATTCGCTCTTTTAATTTAATATAATCCTTTTTAAAAAATGAAATATATTGACTCTCGCTTTCCCCTTTCAATTTTAATGCATCTTCTCTACCATTTTTCTCGATAGTATTGCTATCATGCATGTTAAAAGAGTGACTTTGAATATCCATTACACCAGACAAATACATTTCCTTGGCAGCATTATAGTCAAAATGAGGAATTATGTCAATATTTGTATCCTTGTATTTGCTCTTTCCAACTGATACTCCAATAATACTAACCGTTGCTTTCATTCCAAGCTCCTTCAATGCTGGATATGCATATTGATAAACACTGCTATAGCCATCGTCAAAGGTTATAAGGATAGGATTTTTCGGTAATTCTATACCTTGATTAACATATTCGGTCAGGTCTTCACAAAGAATAGGAGTAAATCCACTTTCTTTCAATGCTTTTAAATGGCTCCTGAAAGTCTCAGGGGTAACAGTTGTACTCTTATCCTTAACACTTGGAGATATGTGGTGATACATAATAATTGGCACATCAATGCTGTACGTTTTATCAGGTTGGGATTTATAGCTGTCATTGAATATTTTAGATGTATGAGCTGATACATTTTCCTTAGTTGTTTTATGTCCGAAATCCTGAGGTACATAAACACTTTTATCATTAAAAATATATGCTAACGCCATATCTCCTACACTATTTCTAAAGTGATAGAAATCATAAAAGTACCTTGGCTCATAGCCTATTGAATTATATCCTGAGAAATCCCAGAAGTCTGTAACACTAGCAATTTTACTCCAATACTCCTCCAACTGTTTACTGTCATAAGTCTGTACTTCCTTGCTGTATACAGGTGATGTCATAAGCATGAAAGTGATGCCTTTAGCTTCACAATGCTCCTTAATACGTTTAATAGCTTCAACAGACTGATCCATTGCCTTCAACTCGATCTTTTTATCATTAGGGTTTACATTTTTCTTGAATACTTCATTACTTGCCAAAAAATCATTAATGTTTCCAATCGCTTCCCTATCTCTTACTATTTTATTATAAGACCCGTTTTTTGAATCAAAAACACTATTAGCATTAGGCAGATAAGATTTTGTAAAATACTTTGTAATCTTATTAAAGGAGTATTCAGGATTCATAAAAAAATATTTGGCATAAAACGCAACGAGTGAAGATTCAGTCACCTTTGCATGAAGTGTGTCCTTAACATTATCTAGGCTCTTATTATAGTTAGTGCCTTCTTCAAGACCGATATTTATAACAATATTTTTCACTTTGAAATTATCTACAAGATAAAAAACAGTTTTTTCAATATCATACATATCGCCGCCATACATTATCATGTTGTAAAACTTTGCACCATTGTAGTATTTATTGAGTTTTTCAGTTGAGATAGAGCTGGTTTTTGAACAACCTACAATATATGAATCAAATTCATTATGGTGTTTGTCAATAAAAGCTATTTTGGACGCTCTTGGATTGTTGGTCATGTTGTAGTTATACCAGTTGAAGAAACGATCTCCATATACTCCAAAAGGATCCGAAACTACGTTGAATCCTCCAACAACAAGACTTATAACTATTGAAAAAGTGACAAAAACTATAATCCATTTTCTGAAACTCATGATTTTCACCTCTTAAAATTGAAAATACAGGAAATTTGAAACCGAACCCATCCTAAACAGTGCCAGAGTTAGTAAAGTTGCTGCAAAAGCTGCATATTTAAGTGTTGGTTTGAATTCTTCAGAAATTTCTCTTGTATTTTTAAATCCGAAACAAATAAACGCCGATATCAAAATCAATACTATAGGCATAATATTTCCAGATACAAAATTGGCGCCGTTTGATAAAAACGCAGATGTATTCGAAAATGCCTCTTTTACATTGAACATGCTCTTGTATACATTTATGGCTTGGGACATGTTTGCACTGTCAAATAGAACCCTGGTAAGAACAGAACCAGCAAATGTCAAAGCCCACGCAATGGGAAAAGGTAATTCTTTTGAGTTCAATATCATAACATATGACATACATACAAATACACCATTCACGATTCCCCAGAATATATAATGCCATCCTGCACCATGCCAGACTCCAGAAGCTAAAAATGTGACGAGAACAGCAAAGAAGAGCTTTGGAGCACGATCCCCAAACCTGTAAATGAGTTTGAAAACAAACTCATTTAAAAACGACGACAAAGTAATATTCCATCTTCTCCAAAAGTCTCCAAAATTACGAGCCTTGTATGGAGAATCAAAATTAAATGGGAGCTTGATGTTAAAAATATGACCTAAGCCTACTGCCATATCACCATATCCAGAAAAATCGAAATAATATGCGAAGGTATATGCCAATACCGCAGTCCATGCATGAAAAAAGCCGCCCGATCCTGTGCCTGAATAGAAGCCTTGTGCAAAGCTTATGAGAGGATCCGCGATCAATATTTTCTTTCCACATCCCAATGAAAAAAGAAAAATCCCTTTCATAAAGCTTTCTGGATTGAATATGAAAGTTCTTTTATCCTCTAACTGGGTAATAATATCATTATGGTGCACAATAGGTCCTACAATCAAGTGTGGAAAATAGGTAATAAAAACAAGAAAGTCAATAATACTATACTTTCTGGCCTCACCCCTATAACAATCTGCTATAAATATGATTATCTGGAAAGTAAAGAAGGAAATACCTATTGGTAATGCTATTTTAAGCAACGAAAAATTGCTTCCAGAAAATCTATTCACGTTTTCAATAAAGAAATTTGAGTACTTGAAATAAGCCAAAAGTCCTAAATTTTCGGTCAGACTCAGAGCCAATAATAGCTTCGAAGTAACGGCATTGCTTTGTCGATACTTGACTATCATCATACCTATAAAATAATTAAAAATAACAGTGCCAACAAAAAAAGGAAAGAACTTCGTACTTCCTTGTGCATAAAAGTAAAAAGAGGCTAAAATTAGCCAGATCTTAGCTGCAGTGATAGCTTTGAATTCCCTTAAAATTGAGTAACCTGCTAATGTAATAGGCAGAAACAAAAATATAAAACTGTAAGAAGAAAATATCATATTTTATCTCCAGTTTAACAAACTATAATCTAGCAAAAAGGACGAAATCTTTTCCCCCCAATGCTACAGAGATTATAACACTATAAAATTTTTATGTCAAGGAAATATGGACACTTACAGCCACTTACATTTGCTTCAAGTTTATGTTGTTTAATCTTCTCAAATTTATTATTGACAAAAAACAATAAAAAAATTGTATAATATGAATATAGCTTCATAAAAATAATATTTTTGAAATGTCAAAATAGGGGGATTATGTATGAAAAAATTTTTATCAGGACTGGTAACTAGTTCAATAATTCTTACATCTGTTATATTGCCTGTAACAACATGCAATGTATCCGCAGAATCACAGACACTTTTCATTAACGAAATTATGGCTGTTAATAACGCAACTATCCGAGATAGCGATGTTGACGATGCAAAGAATGGTGCTCTAGGCGGTAGCTACTCCGATTGGATTGAGATCTACAATTCAAGCAGTAAGTCAGTGGATTTGACGGGTTATACCATATCAGACGATACAGCAACATGGACTATTCCACAAGGAACTATACCTGCAAAAGGTTATATCTTGATCTGGGCTTCGGATAAAGACAAGGTTGCTGCTGATGGACAACTGCATACAAACTTCAAGCTAAGCTCCACTGGCGAAACCGTTACATTTAAAAAAGCTGATGGCACAATAATTGATACAGTTACTTTTACTACACTTACTGACAACCAATCATATAGTCGTATTTCAGATGGTGCTACAGAGTTCTCAATAGTTGATGTCAGCACCCCACGTAATGCTAATGTATCTTTAGCTCCAACAAATACGCCGTTACCAACAAGTACACCTACTCCGTTTGTTTCACAAGGACAAACCGTCTTTATAAACGAAATTATGGCTGTAAATAACGCCACATTAAGAGATGGTGACGTTGATGATGCAAAGAATGGCGCTTTAGGCGGCAGCTATTCAGATTGGATTGAGATTTACAACTCAGACAACAAATCTATAGCTTTAACTGGTTACAAAATATCGGATGATACAGGAACATGGACTATTCCAGAATGTTATATTCCAGCAAAAGGACACTTATTGATTTGGGCCTCTGACAAGGACAAAGTTGCTACAGACGGACAGTTTCATGCAAACTTCAAGCTTTCCTCAACAGGAGAAACTATTGTTCTTAAAAAGCCTGATGGAACTTTAGTGGATTCCTTACCATATCCAGTTCTTTCAGACAACCAATCCTATGGTCGTATTTCTGATGGGGGAGATAAATTTAAAATATTTGACACCAGCACTCCACGCACAAGCAACTCACCACTAAACATATTAGTTGGTGACATCAACCAAGATAAAGCAGTCAATATGCTTGATGTAATGATAATAGCAAAAGCATTTAATTCAGCTATAGGTGAAGAAGGATATAATTCAGCCGCTGATTTAAACACGGACGGTTCAATTAACATGCAAGATGTCATGATCATAGCAAAGAACTTCAACATGACATTAGATTAATAATGTATTAATATAGATTAATCATCTATATTTGTAAACCTGCGTAAATATAAAGGAGCCAGTAAACCAATCAGGTTTTTACTGGCTCCTTTATTCTGTCTTAGGCGATTTAAAAAATTTCCTTGTTCAATTTTTAAAGGCGAAAAGTACTTAAATCAGTATTTTTGAAATAGCCAGTTGACAAGTTATTTTTTTGGAATCACCTTCCGACTCCTAACCCTACATCACACCTTAAACCTATACCCAATCCCCCATATTGTCTCAATATACTGGGGCTTAGAACAATCAATTTCAACCTTTTCCCTGACCTTCTTGATATGAACCGTAACTGTTGAAATATCGCCACAGGCATCCATTCCCCATATTCTGTCAAAAAGCTCATCTCTTGAGAAAACCCTATTAGGATTCTCTGCTAGAAAGACAAACACATCAAATTCTTTGCCTGTAAAAATAATTTCATTGTTTTCATACCACACTCTTCTTGATTCTTTATCTATTTCAAAATTTCTTATTATTATCTTTTGATTTTTCTTTTCAGTGGAGCCTACAAGTCGCTCATAACGTGCAAGATGGGCTTTAACCCTTGCAACAAGCTCACTTGGGCTGAATGGCTTGGTTATATAGTCATCTGCACCAAGCCCAAGGCCTCTTATTTTATCGATATCTTCCTTTCTGGCCGAAACCATTAGGACAGGAATATTTTTAACCTCTCGAACCTTGCGGCATATTTCGAATCCATCTATATTGGGGAGCATAAGATCCAGGATTATTAAATCGAAGTCTTCTTTCAAAGCACACGCTAAGCCTCCATCTCCAGTTTTTTCAATCTGCGCATCAAATCCATTGATTTCGAGATAGTCCCTTTGAAGCTCTGCAATTGACACTTCATCCTCAATAATAAGAATCTTCTTTTTCATCCTAATCCCCCTATCTTTTCCAATTCAAAATATATAGCGGTTCCTTTTCCAAACTCACTTTGAGCCCATATACTGCCTCCATGCTCTTCTATTATCTGCTTTGCTATTGCAAGCCCTAGGCCGCTGCCTCCCTTTGAAGTATTTCTCGAGACATCTGCCCTATAGAATCTAGTAAATATTTTTGAGAGGTACTCTTCCTTGATGCCCTCCCCATTGTCATGTATTCCAATTAGAACCTTTTCCTTGTTATCAGTTACATCTATTATTATTTTTCCATCTTGCTTATCCATATGTTTAATTGAGTTTTCAAATATATTTGTAACTACACGCTTGAGCTTCTCAACATCTGCTTTTACAACTGTATTGTCATCTAAATCATATACCGTCTCAATCCCTATACCTAAGTTTTCAAGCTCAATTTGATACTCATCAATCATATCCTCTATAAAAATCCTAAGATTTACCTTTGAAAAGTTAAAAGGAACCTTTTTAAGCGTTTGGTTTGAATAAAATGTCAAATCATTTATAAGTCTATCCATGTCAATTGTTTTTTTATAGATAATTTCCATATACTTATCGCTTTTCTGAGGAGTATCTGCAACACCATCTCTAATCCCCTCAATATGCCCTTTTATTGATGTAATTGGTGTTTTAAGGTCATGGCTTATACTTGCTATAAACTCGTTTCTTTCTTCCTCAAACTTTAGCTGTTGCTCAAGTGCGCCCAAAAGTCTCTTCCTCATTTCTTCAAACGCACGACAAACATCTCCTACCTCATCCCCTGTTTTTTCATTTATTTCAAACGACAGATTGCCGTCCTTTATTTGTTCTACACCATATTTTAGCTTCTTCAATGGTTTAATAATGCTCTGTGAAACAATTATTGTTAAAATCCCATTTGCAACCAGAATAATAAGTAAGAAATATTTTGTAAAGTTAGAAAATAAGGTAGCAAAAAACTTTTTAATTGGGCTTGAATCAACAAATATATATAGAGTACATTTTTCACCGCTTGTCAGTTTAAAATCATAGTTCAAATACTGGTTCTTTTCATAGCTTTCGTGGTTCCACTCGTGACTTCTATTTATATCATTTTTTTGTACAAGCTTTTCCAACTTCTCCTTATCGGCCTTTTCACTTATATAGTATATTTTATTTTCAATAACAAAAGATACTCCCGAATTAATGGTTTCCAACTTCTTATCTATCCGCTTTAAATACTCAATATCTTTTAATTTATCTGGGTTGTTTAATGCATCGTTAATTATTCCAACAAATTCTTTAAATGTATCCTCTGTTACCTTGTCAAAACTATTTCCATTTTTACAGCTCGCAAGCCCTGACTTGTCAAAACTAACCCCTATAAGTATAATAAACAATATTATAGCTGTAAATATCGGAACAACAGTCATTATTATGTTTGACAATAACAGTTTAAATCTTATGGACATTTTAATCCCCCTCGGATACATTTATAACAAGCATTCCTTTATATATCTTTCTTCTGGAACAAATACGTTCCTGCAAATATAAATATTATACCATATGCAAGGATATATAAGAATTCATTTAATACAACTGCAAAATCAATTGAGCCAGTAAAATTTTGATACCATGAAAGGTATGTTGTTGGAAGAAATGTTACAATCTGAGGAACAAACATTGTCACAGCAGATAATAAAATCGATGCTACGATCATTGTAACAAGTGTTAAGCTGCTGCTTTTGGTTATCTGAGCTACAAAAGCTGCTATTATTGCAATAAGCAACATTGGTATCAAAGCTGAACTGTATGTGATAAAATTTGTAGGTATTTCTGATAAAATATCATTGAAGTTACCTCCGAACAAGCTGGCGATAAAGGTTATTAAAAAAGTACCAACTAAAAACGCCAGTGTGCATATGCCCACAGAAATTATTTTTGACAAATATAGCTTACTCCTGCTTATTGGTCTCACTAGTGACATTGCCAGAGAGTTTTCTTTCAATTCTCCAGAAAACAAATCGCTTGTAAGCATTATAACAAATAAAGGTAATAGTATACTCGATAAAAAATTCAAAATCGTTACTGGAAGTGATGAATTCTTGAGTATCGAGGCGCCAAAGTTCTGTATTGATAAAACATTAAGTATTGCAGCTACTATAGTAACAACTAATGAAAATATAGCTAAAACTATAAATTTCTTTTTTGAAAATATCTTATATGTTTCATTTATAGTACCTGTTAATAAAGTATCCATAAATTAATCCCTCCTCTGATTTTATTTATTTATGCCTTTCCTTGCTTACATTAATCTTTTCAATAAAATAATCTTCAATTGAAAGTCCTATTCCCTGAACATTCTTTACAACACAAGAATCGACTATATTACCATCCTTTATAATGAGCAGTTTATCACATATCATCTCAATCTCATGGACCTGGTGGCTTGACACAAGAAAGCTAATCATAAACTCTTTTGCAAGCTGGGAAATAATTTTCCTAAGCTCCTTTGAACCCTCTATATCAAGACCGTTTGACGGCTCATCAAGAATTACTAGCTTTGGATTTTGAAAAATTGCCATTGCAATAGCAAGTCTTTGCTTCATTCCAAGCGAGAAGCTTTTAACCTTATCATTTTTGTACTTTGTAAGACCTGTAATCTGAAGAACACTATCAATCCTGTCAGGTCCAACATCCTTATAGAATCTTGATATAAGCTTAAGATTATTATAGCAGCTCATACCAAGGATTAATGATGGTGTTTCTATTAGGCAACCGACATTTCTAATTGCAGATTCAAAATCAGCCTCAATATCTATTCCACAGATTTTTATACTCCCTTTGTTTGCCCCTATTAGCCCCGTTATTGATTTCATTATAGTTGTTTTTCCTGATCCATTAGGTCCAAGAAGTCCCACAACTTCACCTGGATAAATGTCAAAGCTTACATTTGATATACCTCTTCCATTCTTATATCTTTTTTCAAGATCTACAACCTCCAAAATTTTATCCATAAAACTCACCTCGATTTTTTTATTTAATCGACTGCTTCAGGACCATTAATATACATCCTGAAGCAATCTGTGAACTACTTCATTTTAGGCTTTATTTCAGACTACGATTCATTCTACATTTTATCTTCTTTCACATTCAAAATCCTTGCAATCAATATCTTTTACTTCTTTTCCGCTCATATCAATTGTGTCAGGCTTTGTTGAGTTAATTCCAGTTACATCAATACTAAGATTCAATTCCTGGTCATGAACTTTATTATCTACATCTTTTCCAGTAACATCAAATTCAAAATCAAGCGATTTGATCATATGATTCTTGTCAACAACGATTTGGACATCAACTTTTTCAGCACTTATATCCTTTTCAAGCTCAGGAAACTCAATATCAGACTTACTTATTCCTAGCAATTCATGCATCTTGCATGATTTTTCGCACTCCTGGTCATGGTTCTTATCATGTTTTGCTGAGAGCACCAGATTAAACAAAGCAGGTATTTCATTTTTTTCTAAGTTAATGCTAATTTGTGTTTCATTATTACCAATTTGTTTCTGGGTTACTTGCTTTTTAAGATCTCCAACCAACGCATCCATTATTTTTTCACCGAGTTCTTCCATTTGTGGGTTATCATATTCCCTATTCATTCTATCCTGACGTCTACCCATCTTTTCATCTTCACATTTCATCCTGTTGTATACATTAGAAGCACTATCCTTAAATACCATCTGACCTTCAGTTCCAAAAGCAACATAGCTCTTATCGATCTTTTCAGAATCTATTGCAAATGTCCCGCTGAATAAACTATTTTTCTCATCTCCTTTAACTGTAGACATGATTTTTACCAATTCTTTGTTGTTATCAACCAATGTACCTGAAATGTTCATTGTAGCATTCTCGATTTTTTTTGAGTTTTTAAAAGCCTGCTTCAATGTATCATAACCACTTGGTCCTTTTGCCATTCCCATTACCGCTGATGTAGCGATCAGTGTAATCCCAACTCCAATACCTATACCTGTTTTTACAATATTTCTTTTCATTTTTCTTTCCTCCTTAAAATTTAGTTTAGGCGATTTCAAAAATCTCCTTGTTCAATTTTTTAAAGGCGAAAAATACTTAAATCAGTATTTTTGAAATCGCCAGTTGACCAGTTATTTTTTTGGAATCACCTTATTTAATTTCCACAGTCTTATAATAACAACTGTAAATTAAATGGCCATAAAAGAAGAATTAAAAGAAAATGAAAATATATTAAAAAAGTATAAACAATCAATACTTTTACCGTTCATCATTCAATAATTACATTTCATCGTTAAAAAACTACAACTCGTCAGTTATTTCACAAAATGATGTTATTTGAATATATGATATAGACAGTCGATCACAAAGCTAATGGTAAATCAAGATACCAAAGCTACATAAAAATTATCAATTAACAATTTCGAAAGGATGGTAGTTAAAATGAAAAAATTTGCAAAAAATTGTACTTCAGTGCTGACTCTTATTGCTTTTATTGCACTACAGATTTATGTGGGGTTTGCAGATGTGCCCGTTAACCATTCACTTGAGCTTATCTCAAAGTACACTCTTAACTATACTTCAGTTGATTCAACTGGCAAGAATTCAAGCATAACATTAACAAATGCACCTTATCAGACAGATGGAAGTGTATACTCAAACGGAATTTATTCAGGCACAAGCGCTAGCACTATCAGAACACCTTATTTGTCATCATTTAACTTTAATAGTTTTAGAATAAGTGTTGATTTCAAAATTAACTCTCTTCCTACTTACAGAAAACCAATAATCGTAGGCGGATCTTCATACCGTTGGATTGGTATCAATGTTGAGCCAAACGGAAGCATATCAATGCTCTGGAACAACTCTAATATTAAAAACAGCTCCACCACAATTCCTTTAGGTACTTATAATACTGCAATGATACAGTATAATGGAATCTGTGCAGAACTTTATCTCAACGGAGTACTCGCATGTACCCAAAGCTTTAGTCTTGTAAACGGCAGTGATTCCAATATCCAAAATACGAATTACTCAAACGGTACAACATTCCAAGGTTACCTTAAAAATTTAATAGTTGAAAGTGCTCCTGTTCTTTCTGCGATTGCTAGATATACATTAAATTACTCCCGCGTTGACTCAACTGGAATGAACCCTGATATAACATTGACAAATGCACCTTTCCAGCCAAATAGCAGTGTATACTCAAATGGGATTTATCCATATGGTAATCCAAGTGGATGCACTATACAAACACCTATTTTATCAGGTTTTAACTTTAACAACTTTAAAGTGAGCTTTGAATTCAGAGTTGATTCTCTTCCGACTTATAGAAAGCCAATAATTGTTGGTGGATCGTCATATAGATGGATAGGTGCAAACATCGATCCTAACGGAACCATATCAATGCTTTGGAATAATACAAATTTCACAAGTAGTTCTAAGTCAGTACCTCTCGGTACATTCAATACTGCTGTTATCCAATATAATGGGTCTGTTGCTGAGCTTTACTTAAACGGCCAACTAGCATGCTCACAAGCATTTAAGCCTATAAATTGCGGTGATGCGAACTTCCAGAATACTAATTATTCTAACAGTTCTACATTCCTCGGGTACATTAGAAATCTGACAGTATATAGCGCACCTGTGACTAAAACTAAGGCTAAATACACACTAAATTATTCCTCATCCGATGCAACTGGAAACAATTCAAATATCAGTTTGGTGAATTCTCCATTCCAGACAGATGGAAGCGTTTACTCAAATGGAATATACGCTTATTCTGCAGGTGGGAGTACAATTCAAACCCCATATATTTCATCACTTAACTTTAATAAATTTTCCATAAGTGTTGACTTTAAAATTAACTCTAATCCATCCTTTAGAAATCCAATAGTTGTTGGTGGTTCCTCTTACAGATGGCTTGGAATTAATGTTGAGTCAAATGGTACTATATCAATGCTGTGGAATAATTCAAATATTACTTCCAGTTCAAAAACTATCCCTCTTGGTGTATACAATACAGCATATATACAATATAACGGCTCAACTGCTGAACTATACTTAAATGGTGAGCTTGCATGTACACAAAAGTTCACACTTCAAAACGGTGGTGACAAAAACGTGCAAAACACAAACTACTCAAACGGCACAACATTCAAGGGATATTTGAAGAATCTCGTTATACAGTAGAGAATATAGATTAAGCTGAGGAAGGGAGTCGAACCCTCAACCTATTGATTACGAACAAAAACACCCACATAGATTTGATAACCTATGTGGGTGTTTAATATCTGCTTTAAAGATGGAATTAGTACATTCCACCCATTCCGCCCATTCCACCTGGCATTCCGCCTGGCATTGAAGCTTCTTTTTCAGGCTTGTCAGCTACAACGCTTTCAGTTGTAAGAACCATTGATGCTACAGATGCAGCATTTTGGAGAGCTGATCTTGTAACCTTTGCAGGGTCAACAATACCTGATTCGATCATGTTTACATATTTTTCGTTTAGGGCATCAAATCCGATACCAACTTCGCTATTTTTGATCTTATCAACAATTACTGATCCTTCGAGACCTGCGTTTTCAGCGATCTGTCTAACAGGCTCTTCTAATGATCTTAATATGATTTCGATACCTGTCTTTTCATCTCCAACGCTTCCAGCTAAAAGATTTGCAACGTTTGGAATAGCATTGATGAGTGCAGTTCCTCCACCAGCAACAATACCTTCTTCAACAGCAGCTTTTGTAGCAGCAAGAGCATCTTCGATTCTGAGTTTCTTTTCCTTCATTTCAGTTTCAGTAGCAGCACCAACTTGGATAACAGCTACACCGCCAGATAATTTTGCAAGTCTTTCCTGCAATTTTTCCTTATCGAAATCTGAAGTAGTTTCTTCGATCTGAGCTTTGATTGATGCAATTCTAGCTTTGATTGCTTCTTCGCTTCCTGCACCATCAACGATGATTGTATTTTCCTTCTGGATCTTAATCTGTCTAGCTCTACCAAGCTGATCTATTGTTGTTTCCTTTAGATCTAGTCCGAGCTCTTCTGTAATAACTTCTCCACCTGTTAATATAGATATATCCTGAAGCATAGCTTTTCTTCTATCACCAAAACCTGGTGCTTTAACAGCTACACAAGTGAATGTTCCTCTTAATTTATTTACAACCAATGTAGCAAGAGCTTCTCCTTCTACATCTTCAGCGAGAATTACAAGCTTCTTGCCCATCTGTACGATTTTTTCAAGAAGTGGCAATATATCTTGAATGTTGCCTATTTTCTTATCTGTGATTAATATGAATGGATCATCTAATACAGCTTCCATCTTTTCAGTATCAGTGATCATGTAAGGTGATACATAACCTCTATCGAACTGCATACCTTCAACAACTTCAAGGTTAGTTCCCATTGTCTTGGATTCTTCAACAGTAATTACACCGTCGTTTGTTACTTTTTCCATAGCGTCTGCTATCAATGTGCCAATGATTTCATCATTTGCAGATATGGAAGCAACTCTTGCGATGTCTTCTTTACCTTTGATTTTTCTGCTGTTTGTCTTTATTCCTTCAACTGCAGCTTCAACCGCTTTTGATATACCCTTTTTAAGTATCATTGGGTTTGCTCCTGCTGCAACGTTTTTCATTCCTTCTCTGATTATTGCCTGTGCAAGCAATGTCGCTGTAGTAGTACCATCACCTGCTACATCATTTGTCTTAGTAGCAACTTCTTTAACAAGCTGAGCGCCCATGTTTTCAAATGCATCTTCCAACTCAATTTCTTTAGCTATTGTAACACCGTCATTTGTAATCAATGGTGCACCGAATTTCTTATCAAGAACCACATTTCTTCCTTTTGGTCCAAGTGTAATTTTAACTGTATCTGCTAATTGGTTAACTCCTTTTTCAAGGGCACGTCTTGCTTCTTCACCAAATTTAATTTCCTTTGCCATTAAAATTGCCTCCTTTATTAAAATCTTAAAATTTCAAAGAGATTTGTAACGATTAATTAAGGTTTACTCAACAATCGCTAATATGTCGCTTTGCTTCAATATTGTATATTCTATTCCGTCGTATTTAACTTCAGTTCCTGAGTACTTGCTCATAAGTACTTTGTCTCCAACCTTAACTTCCATCTTTACTTCTTTGCCATCAACTACAGTACCTGGACCAACAGCTACAACTTCAGCCACCTGTGGCTTTTCTTTAGCTGATCCTGGTAATACTATACCACTCTTTGTAGTTTCTTCACCTTCAAGCATTTTAATTACAACTCTTTCACCTAATGGTTTTATTTTCATAAGGTTTACCCTCCTTGTACGAATTTATTAGCACTCACCTTCATCGAGTGCTAATATTATATTATATAATATCCAGTTTAATATCAAATATGTCTTTTTTCAAATTTGCCCAATTAGAGCGAATTATACGAATTTATATTAAACATTCACCGTATATCTCGTTATTTCTAAATTTTTCTTGATATTTGTCTGTTATCTTCTTCCCTTTAGCTCGTCATATATGTCATCGAGCTTAACTCCTCTTTCAACCATCAATACAAGAAGATGATAAATAAGATCCGAAACTTCGTATCTTATTTCTCCAGCTGCCTTATTCTTTGCGGCAATTATTACCTCAGCTGCCTCTTCTCCTACCTTTTTCAGGATTTTGTCTATACCCTTGTCAAAGAGATAGTTTGTATACGATCCTTCTTTAGGATTTTCTCTTCTATCTGTGATTACATCATAAACCTCTTGCAGTACAGCGGCTTTATTATTATATACTTTAGCAGCATCAAAAACAGTATTTGAGATCTCTTCAATTTTGTTTTCATCAATTTCTCTATAGAAACATGTATAATGTCCTGTATGGCAAGCCGCCTCAACCTGGTCAACCTTTAGCAAAATTGTATCATTGTCACAATCAATGCTGATTGACTTTACATACTGAAAATGTCCCGAAGTTTCGCCTTTTAGCCATAGCTTTTGTCTGCTTCTACTCCAATAATGTACCTTTTTTGTTTCAAGTGTTTTCAAATATGCTTCTTCATTCATGTAAGCAAGCATAAGAACCTCATTTGTCTTGTGGTCCTGAACAATAACTGGAATCAATCCGTTACTGTCAAACTTTAAATCTTTTGGTAAATATTCCATTATCTTCAACCCCTTTTATATTTCAATATCCTAAGCTTAAAATCTTACCGTCTAACCTCAATGCCGTTTTCTTTTAAGTAATTCTTCAGATCCTTAATTTCCATCTCTCTAAAGTGGAATAATGATGCTGCAAGCACCGCATCTGCTTTTCCGTCAGTCAGAGCTTCATGAAAATGCTCCATCGTACCAGCTCCGCCCGATGCAATAACTGGGATTTTAACACTTTCGGAAATACGCCTTGTAAGCTCAATATCGTATCCTGCTTTTGTGCCGTCACAGTCCATACTTGTAAGGAGTATTTCTCCAGCTCCGAGTTTCTCTGCCTCAACTGCCCATTCAATTGCGTCTTTTCCAGTGTTTACTCTTCCACCATTGAGATATACATCCCAGCTACCCTTTTCATCATTCCTCTTGGCATCTATGGCAACAACAACGCATTGACTTCCAAAACGCCATGCTGCTTCTCCAATGAGCTCTGGTCTCTTTAACGCCGCAGAGTTCACTGATATCTTGTCTGCACCAGCACGAAGAATTTCTTTAAAATCTTCTACTGTCCTAATGCCACCACCAACAGTGAACGGTATGAAGACCTGCTCTGCAACTCTTCTCACAACATCAAGAATAATACTCCTTGCATCACTTGATGCTGTAATATCTAGAAATGTCAGCTCATCAGCACCAGCCTTGTCATATATGGCAGCAATTTCAACTGGATCACCAGCATCTTTTATATTAACAAAATTAACACCTTTTACAACTCTCCCTGCATGAACATCAAGGCAGGGTATTATCCTCTTAGTCAACATATTAAAAACCTCAGCTTTAATTAATCGTATTTAATTATTTTGCAATTTCTATAGCTTCCTTCAAATCTATAGCTCCAGTATATAGAGCCTTACCGATTATCGCACCTTCAACTCCGACTTCCTTAAGATTCTTAATATCCTCAATCTTACTTACGCCACCTGATGCAATAACATTAACACTCTTAACAGCCTTAACCATTTCTTCCATTGCTTTAAGGTTAGGACCTGCAAGCATTCCATCTGTATCAATATCTGTGTATATTATAGTCTTAACGCCTAGATCTTCCATTTTCTTTGCGAAATCGACTGCTGTGAAGCTGCTTGTTTTTGCCCAGCCTTCAATCGCAACAAATCCATCTTTCGCATCAATTCCAATCACTATCTGTTTATCAAAAGTCTTTACAGCACTCTTTACAAAATCAGAATTGTTAACAGCCGAAGTCCCGAGTATTACACGATTAAGTCCTTTTGATAAGGCCATTTCAATCATTTTAATTGACCTGATACCTCCACCAAGTTGAACTGGAATGCCAAGCTTCATAGCTACTTCGCTTATCATTTCAAGATTTTTCGGCTCGCCCAACCTTGCTCCATCAAGATCAACCATATGAAGATATTCAGAACCACAACTTTCCCACTTTAAAGCCATCTCAACAGGATTATCTGAGTATACTGTTACATCACTAAACTTTCCTTGAACCAATCTAACACATCTTCCATCTTTCACATCAATAGCTGGATAAATTCTCATTTAAATACCTCTCCTCCAATTTCAGGATTCACTTCATATATTCCATGCTTTCACAATGTTCTTTAGAATCGTCAGACCCACTTCACCACTTTTTTCAGGATGAAACTGAGTTGCATATATCTTATCTTTGCAAATAGCAACATCAAAATCAATTCCATAATTGGAAGTTGCTTTTACCATTTCCTTATCTTCCGCATCGAGATAATATGAATGCACAAAATATACATAAGGGTTTTCAGGTAAGTTTTCAAATAAGGGGCAATCCTTTGACGTCTTTATCGAATTCCAGCCCATGTGTGGAACCTTAAGACCCATATCGGATGGAAATCTTTTTATTGCTCCCTTGAATATCCCTAGACCTTCAACTCTTTCCCCACCTTCAACACTATAATCAAAAAGCAACTGGAGTCCAAGGCAAATTCCCAAAAATGGCTTACCATCATCAATAGCCTTTCTTACAACATCAACCATTTTCGCTTTTATAAGACTATTCATCGCATCAGCAAATGCTCCAACTCCTGGTAAAACAACTGCATCTGCACCTAAAATAAACTCGGGATCTGAAGAAATCTCCGCTTCACAGCCGATAAAATGAAACGCCTTTTCTACACTTCTTAAATTTCCTACGCCATAGTCAATTATCGCGATCAAAACCTATCACTCCAAACAATATATTAATAAGGTGATTCCTAAAAAATAACTGGTCAACTGGCGATTTCAAAAATACTGAATTTAGTACTATTCACCATTAATAATTGACCAAGGAAATTTTTGAAATCGCCTAAGTCAATTGTATTTAATATAGCTTCTTTCCCGTTATACGTTCATAAGCTTCAACATATTTCGCTTCTGTCTTTTGGATTACATCTTCAGGCAATACTGGTGCAGGTGGCTTTTTATCCCACTTAGATGCTTCGAGATACTCCCTTAAGTACTGCTTGTCAAAGCTCTTCTGCGCTCTTCCAGGCTCATAATCATCCATCGCCCAGAATCTTGAAGAGTCTGGAGTACATACTTCATCCCCAACAACAAGCTTTCCGTCAAGTATACCAAACTCAAACTTAGTATCTGCCAATATTAAACCTCTGCTTTCAGCATGTTTGTTAGCCTTCATGTAAAGAGCAATACTAACTTCTTTAAGCTTTTCAGCAAGCTCGCTTCCAATCTTGTTCTTAAGCTCTTCATAGCTTACGTTTTCATCATGTCCTTCAAGAGCCTTTGTAGATGGAGTAAATATTGGCTCAGGCAACTTGTCTGCCTGCTTCAAACCTGCAGGAAGCTTTATTCCACAGATGCAACCTGTACTGTTATAATCCTTAAGTCCTGATCCTTCAAGATAACCTCTAACTATACACTCAGCTTCAACCATCTGCATTTTCTTAACAAGCATTGACCTTCCTTGAAGCTCATTCTTAAACTTTGAAAGTTCACCTGGATATTGACTTACATCAGTAGTAATAACATGATTGTCAACAATATCCTTTGTGTAGTCAAACCAAAACTCGGATATACTGTTTAAAACGTTTCCTTTATTAGGTATAAGATTTGGGAAAACAACATCGAATGCTGATATCCTATCTGTAACAACAATTAAAAGCTTGTCTCCAAGGTCATAAACATTTCTTACCTTTCCCTTGATATGCAACGGAAGCTTTATAAAATCAGTATCATTAATAAGCATGTATTGATCCTCCTTAATAAATTTATAATTTGATAAATTTTTAACTTATTTATTTAAAATAACTATATTGTACCTTTTGTAGACATCACACCATCAATCCTGCTATCAATCCTTGTTGCTTCATCAACAGCTCTTGCAAAGGCTTTAAAAATAGCTTCAATGATATGGTGAGTGTTGTTGCCATAGAAAACCTTGATGTGCAAATTAATCCCTGCATTGAATGCAACTGCACGGAAGAACTCTTCAACAAGCTCGGTGTCCATTTCTCCCACCTTCTCAGCAGGCATCTTAGCATCAAAAACTAGATATGGTCTTCCTCCAAAATCAACTACAACCAACGCCAATGCCTCATCCATCGGTAAGAACGAAGAGCCATAGCGTTTTATGGACTTCTTGTCTCCGAGAGCTTCTTTTAATACCTGTCCGAGAACAATCCCAACGTCCTCAACTGTATGGTGAAAATCCACCTCAAGATCACCTTTGGCTACCACATCCATATCAAGCAGCCCATGTCTGGTAAAAAGCGTCAGCATATGATCAAAAAAACCTATCCCAGTATCAATTATTCCTTTTCCTGATCCATCTATATTAATTTTCATCATAATATCAGTTTCATTCGTTTTTCTCTTAATCTGAGCTTTTCTTTCCATCTTAAATCTCCCCCACATTGGAATATTGAAATATATCTTTTGTCATAAATATTTTATAAACCAATAATATTATAGCAGATTGGTTAGGAGATTTCAAAAATTTCATTATATTATTTCACGAAGAGCCGCAACGAATTCTCGCATCTCTTCATCAGTTCCTATACTTACCCTTAGAAAATTATCTATCCTAGGCTTCTTGAAATATCTAACAAGAATGCCCTTTTCCTTTAGACTTTTAAATATGGTTTCTGCATCAACCTTATCATTGCTGATGAATACAAAATTGGCTTTTGAATCAAGAACGACAAATCCCATCTCTCTCAATTCTTTAGAAACCCATTCTCTTGTGTTAATAACCTTTTGCCGTATGTCTTCGAAATATTCAGTATCTTTGAAGGCTTCAATTGCTCCGACCATAGCCAGCCTATCTATAGTATATGAGTTAAATGAGTTTTTAACTCGAATAATACCATCAATAAGTTCTTTGTTTCCGATAACCAATCCAACCCTCAAACCTGCCAGAGAACGTGACTTTGAAAGTGTCTGGGCTACAAGAAGATTCGGATAATCCTTTATAAGTCCAACAGCCGACTCTCCTCCAAAATCAATATATGCTTCATCAATTATTACAACCTTTTCACTGTTATAATCCAAAATCGTTTTTATTTCATCTAAAGACATATATTTAGCCGTTGGAGCTTTAGGGTTTGATATAATGATTCCACCGTTTTCCCTTAAAAACATCTGAGTTGGAACATTGAAATCTTCATCGAGCGGAATAGTTTCATAATCTATATTGTAAAGCTCGCAATAAACAGGATAAAAACTGTATGTAATATCTGGGAATAATACTTTTTCCCCAGGGTTGAAAAAGGCCTGGAATGCAAATGCTAAGATTTCGTCAGATCCATTTCCGATATAGACCTCTTCCATCTTAATACCATAAAAATCCGCTATTGTCTTTCTTAGATCATCACACTCAGGCGCTGGATAAAGCCTTAAATCAGCATTTGCAGCATTTTTTATTGCCTCAAGCACCTTTGGGGATGGTGGATATGGACATTCGTTTGTGTTGAGCTTTATATATTTTTTATCCTTTGGTTGCTCACCTGGTACATATGGCACAAGTTTCTTTGTTAATTCGCTCCAATATTTACTCATCAAAATCACTCCCTTCCAGAGTCCTCAAATCTTACCTTGATCGCATTTGCATGAGCTGTGAGTCCTTCAGCCTCCGCAAAAAGCACTACATCATCCTTCACTACGTGAAGTGCCTTTCTTGTATATGAAATCAAGCTTGATTTCTTCACAAAATCGCTCACATTCAATGGAGAGAAAAATCTTGCAGTTCCACTCGTAGGAAGAACATGATTAGGCCCTGCGAAATAATCACCAAGAGGCTCCGATGCATAGTTTCCCATAAATATAGCACCTGCATTTTTTATACTTCCCAAAATGTTAAAAGGCTCCGCAATACATACTTCAAGGTGCTCTGGGGCAAGTCTGTTTGCGACATCTACTGCCTCTTCAATTGTATTTACCACAACAAGTGCACCAAAGTCCTCAATTGATCTGTTAAGGATTTCTTTTCGTGTAAGGTATCCCATTTGTCTTTCTATTTCATTCTGTACGTCTTTAGCAAGTTCCGCGGACGTAGTAACCAAAATTGCTGCTGAAAGAACGTCGTGCTCAGACTGAGATAGTAGATCCGCAGCTACATACTTTGCATTAGCTGTCTCGTCTGCAATAACCATAATCTCGCTCGGTCCCGCAAACATGTCTATATCGCAATAACCATATACCAAACGCTTAGCCATATTTACATAAATATTACCTGGTCCAGTTACTTTATCAACCTTTGGAACTGTCTGTGTTCCAAAAGCCATAGCAGCTATAGCCTGAGCTCCACCAACCTTGTATATTTCATCGGCGCCTGCCTCATTAGCAGCTACGAGAATAACAGGGTTAACACATCCATCTTTTTGTGGAGGAGTCGACATCACTATCTTCTCAACCCCAGCAACCTTGGCAGGAATAACATTCATTAATACTGATGATGGCAATGGTGCAGTCCCCCCTGGCACATACACTCCAACTACTTCAAGCGGTCTAAATATTTGACCAAGTATAACCCCATCTTTCTCAGTTGTTATCCATGACTTCTCCTTCTGCTTGATGTGAAACTCTTCAACATTGGCCTTTGCCCTTCTAATAACTTCAATAAGCTCTTTGTCCACGATTTTGTAAGCTTCTTCAATTTCCTGTTTTGTTACTTTCATTGTTTCTTCGCAAAGATCTACCCTATCAAACTTATGTGTATACTCTAAAACCGCGGCATCTCCATTTTTTCTTACATTAGAGACGATAGCCTCAACCCTTGATGCAACATCGATATCATCCATCTGATTTCGGCTCAAAAGCTTTTCAAAAAGTCCATTATCATCATTTTTGCGTATGTCAATAATCTTTATCATACTAATCACCTCTTATGTTCACTATTCACAATCAAATTATATACCACCATTTTTAAAGCTGCTTTCTAATTCCATCAATAATTCTGTTTATTCTCTCGCTCTCCATCTTCATGCTTACTCTGTTAACAACAAGCCTTGCACTGATATCTGCTATTGTATCAAGAACAACGAGTCCATTTTCCTTGAGCGTTCTACCACTTTCAACTAAGTCAACGATTACTTCAGAAAGTCCTACTAATGGTGCAAGCTCAACAGATCCGTTCAACTTGATAACTTCTATGGATTCTTTACGTTTATGTTCAAAATATTCTCTAGCAATCTTTGGATACTTGGTTGCTACTCTTTTATTGTTAAGTGTGTCAAGCTTCCCCAGAAGCTCCGCTGGTCCTGCAACAGCCATCTTGCAAGCAGCAAATCCGAGATTAAGAACCTCGTATAGATGTCGTCCTTCTTCCATAAGTGTGTCCTTTCCAACTATGCCAATGTCTGCAGCGCCGTATTCTACATATGTTGGGACATCACTTGGCTTTGCAAGAAAAAACTTAATTTTGTTGCTTTCATCGCTTAAAATCAGCTTTCTTGTAGAACTTTTCAACTCAGTACAATCAATCCCTATTTTTTCAAACAACTCGATTGATAAGTCCGTCAACCTTCCTTTTGATAATGCTATAGTTAAATATCTCATTCTGGTCCTCCCTGAATAATCTATAATTCATAATCTATAATTCATAATCTATAATCGGTAATCGTTAAATATATCCGCATTTTTCCATAATCATTTCTTAGTAAGCTCACTAAATGTTGTGGTAGATGCTTCACCAGTCTCTATATTAAAAATTTCTATATTCTCACTATCTTTTATATTAATTATTCCACCAATACCTTTACTTTTTGCATAAGCCTTGATGTCTTCCATACTCTGTCCACAAACATCCATTTCAACAGCGAGACCCTGTTTCTTTAGCTCATCCCATACATTAAAAGCAAGCTTTCTTCCTTCTTTTCCATAACAAACTAGACTATCGATCTTTGGTTTGACACAAATAAGCTTTTGTCTGTCGAGAGCCATCATTATCATATTTATTCCAAGTGAAAACCCTATTGCAGGACAATTCTTACCAAACTTTTCAACAACGCCGTCATATCTTCCCCCGCTTAGTATCGGAAATCCTGCCCCATATGTAAATCCTCTGAAAATAATACCAGTATAATAATTAATACTCTGTACCATTCCCAAATCAACTGAAACATACTTGCTTAAACCATAATCATCAAGTATTTCAAGAACCTTTCTGATGTTTTCAAGTGCATCAATCGAACGCTTATTAACTGTGATTTTTTCAACCCTATCAATAACATCAGTCGAGCCAAACAATCCTGGAAGGCTTAGTATTAGCTCTTTGAGGTCATCCCGTATATTTTGACCCTTTACAAGCTCTTCAACTCCTAAAAAGTCCTTTCTGTCAATAAGAACCCTCATCTGTTCAACATCCTGCGGCTGAATACCTGCTTCCTCCATCAGTCCTTTGAAAAACTCCACTTGTCCGATATCAATCTGGAAACTTTCAAGCCCAGTAGCTTTAACTGCATTTATAGCGGTCGCAATAACCTCTGCATCAGCTTCAGGAGAGTTAATACCTGTGAGCTCAATTCCCGCCTGAGTAAATTCTTTTTGCTTTCCACCACCAAGCTCATTATATTTAAATGTGTTGCCAATATACGAAAATCTGACTGGTGAAGGTATGTCCCTGTACTTTGTCGCTAAAAGCCTTGCTACAGGAATTGTCATTTCTGGTCTCAATACGAGTATTCTTCCCTGCTGGTCAAAAAACTTGAACATTGTTTCCTGTGGTGTCAAACCAGTATCATTAGAGAACACATCATAGAACTCAATAGTAGGAGTTTCAACTTCAAAATAACCTGAAGCCCTAAATATATCTCTTATTTTATCTTCCAGATTTCTTTTCAAATAACATTCCTCAAATAGAATATCCTGAACCCCTTCTGGGGTATATATCTTCCACTTACTCATTTTTCAGCCTCCGCTTTATCGATTTAGTTTGCTAAAGTGATAAATCAATGAATTAAAAATATTATAATTGCAAAATGGTTATTTGTCAAGATATAATATAGGGGATTTAGGGGATGATTATACCGTTTTTGATTTTGTCCCACAAACAATTATGTCCCAATGTCTGAATCATTGACATCTTATTCTAGAAAATACGCCTTAGCAATGAACATCTCCCCAAATAGCCTAGGATTCTTTTTTCCTTCACCTGACGGAGGTCACTATCACCAATTTACATTGCAGGATCGATGCCATAGACTGTTTGAAACAGTTGGCATTCCACGTCTTGCAAATGGAAGATTTCCAAGAGTCCACGACCTTCGTCATGCTCACATTGGACATACATTAGCCCATCTTTCGATTTTCCAGCTAAATTTTGACATATATTAGGCGAAATTCAGCTAAATTTCTTAAAAAATTGTCTTGAAACCCTTATAAATTCGTTTGGAATCGCGTTTGTAGTGACCTAAAAATAA
>Ga0209373_10001140_pt1 | contig 33654 bp, 33 predicted proteins | sample Higcelweek5metaG_FD_187173 | JGI IMG/M metagenome (GOLD analysis project Ga0209373, IMG submission 187173) | Freshwater pond sediment microbial communities from the University of Edinburgh, under environmental carbon perturbations - High... | ecosystem: Environmental > Aquatic > Freshwater >... | reverse complement strand
GTCGCGTTCCAGGCCTTCAAACCACACGTCCAGCGGCAGGTTGTTGGCGTCGCCGTAGGTCTCGCAGAACTCTATGGTCTTCAGGGCGTCGCCCGGATGGTTCAGATAGAGCACGAACTCCTCGGCCGTGGCCTTGCGGCCCAGGCGGGTGTCGAGCAGGGATTCCTCGGAGGCCAGGTCGATGTCGGGCAGGGTCTCCAGGGGCGAGTTCTCGGTGCGGTTTTCAATGGCCAGCTTCCAGTCCGCGCCAAAGGCGCTCTGGTAAACCCAGTCCGCCGGGAAGCCCAGGGGAAGCTTGCCGTACTTGCCCAGCAACAGGTTGCGGAAGGCGTCGTTGCTGTCGCGGTAAAGGTCGAGCCGGGCCTCGAGCTCGTGGGCGGTGAGCTCGGATTCGGGCGCCAGGTTCACGATGTCGAGCACGTTCAGCAGACGGCGCACCTCGCGTTCGCCGCCGCGCTTGTATGCGCCGGTGACAGCCAAGAACGAGGTGTTCCAGGTGATCTGCGACCCGGGGGTCACATCGTGGTAGCGCACGATTTTCCGCGTGCCGGCCAGGAACTTCAGCATGTAGGGCAGCAAGTGGATGTACCCCTGCTTCAAGGCCCCTTCCTGCGAGGACGAGGTGGCGCCGCCGGGCATGCCGTGGCGCACCACGTCGTGGTCGATGCCCTGGAAGTAGGGCGAACAGTATTTGTCGTAGTACGGCATGATCTGCTTGAGCGTGAAGTTGGTGGAGCGGATCATTTCCTTGTCGAGCAAGGTCTTGAGCCCCATCTCGTCCTCAATGTAGGCCGCGGTGGAGAGCACCTCACCCTGGCCGTACCAGCGCACGGCAGAGCCGATGGCCACGTCCACGATATGCGCGCCGGCCTTGGCTGCGGCACCCATGGTGGGCACGAACAGGCCGTCGGTGTAGTGGCGGTGGCTGTGGATGACCAGCTCGGGGAACTTGGCGGTCAGCGCGGAGATGAGCTCGCGCATGAACCGGGGCGGGCACACGCCGGCCATGTCCTTCAAGCCCAAGATGATGGACCGGGCGGCCTTTTTCTTGGTCACGCCCAAAACATCGGCGCACATGGAGAGGATGCTCTCCGTAACGCCCAGGTAGTGCGCCACGTCGAAACCCTTGGCCCAGGACATGGACAGCGCGGGCTCGAAGATGTGCTTGTCCGAGTGCAGCACCACCTCAGCGAAGGGGCGCATGTTCTCGGTGTGGTTCAAGAAGTCGAAGCAACGGATGACGTCGTAATGCTCGCAGATCATCTCGCCCGTGAGGCGCATGAGGTTCTTGGGCTGGGGCTTGTAGCCCAGCACGTTGGTGGAGCGGATGAGGATCTGCTTGAGCGTGTTGGGCGCAAACTGGTTCCACTCCTTGGCCTCGGTGAAGGGGTAGGTCATGTTGGCCAGCATGGCCACGTGGAAGTGCGCCCCGCCGCCGTTCTCCAGGCTGAAGAAGCCGCATTTGTCCAGGCTGGGCCCGATGATGCGGTCCTCGGCCAGGCGGAAGCGGTTGCCGCTGTTGGACTGCGTGATGTCGCGCGTGGTGGTGTCGCTGAAGTGGACGATGTCGGCGGCGCGGTCCGTGCGCAGGCCGTCCAGGATGGCGTCACGCTTCATGCCGCGGGTAAAGCGCGGCTCAAAGGCCGCGTCCGTGGCGTCCGGGGCCTTCACCAGCTGGAAGCGGCCCAGGCGCTTGTCCGCCCGGGTGCGGTACTCGCCCAGCGAAACGTAGGGGTTGTAGCCCCGCGCCGAGATCTCGGCCACCAGACGCGCCAGGCGAACCGGTTCGGCTTCCTGGTCCGTGTAGGACATGAGCTCGTCTTTCTTCAGGCGCACGAAGTTGGTGTCATAGTCGCCGGAGACGAAGTCCGGGTGCTTCATCACCTCGCGGTGGAAGTTGATGGTGGTCTTGACCCCGCTGATCTTGTATTCGCGCAGGGCCCGGCGCATGAGCATCACGGTCTTGTCCCACGAGTTGCCGTAGGTGATCAAAAGCGCGGCTGCGGAATCGTAGCGCGAGGGGAAGCGGTAGCCGGCGCACACGCAAGAGTCGATGCGCACGCCCTGACCGCCGGGAGAAACGTAGCTGGTGATGAGCCCGGCGTTGGGCGAAAAGTCTTGCTGCGGGTCTTCGCAGTTGATGCGCACCTGCATGACGTTCAAATAAGGCTTGGTGTTGTGCTCGCCAAAACGCAGCTTGGAACCGAAGGAAATGGCGATCTGTTCTTCCACCAGGTCGATGCCGTAGCGGCACTCGGTGATGCCGTGCTCCACCTGCAGGCGGGTGTTGACCTCAATAAGGTAAGGACGGCAGTCCTTGTCCACCAGAAACTCCACCGTGGCCAGGGAGTGGTAGCCCACGGACTTGATGAGCTTCTCGGCGTAGCCCTTGAGCTCTTTGCGCAGCTCCGGGGTGAACTTCGGCCAGGGGGAGGGGGTGATCTCCACCAGTTTTTGGTGATTGCGCTGCACGGTGCAGTCGCGCTCGTCGAACACGAACACGTTGCCGTACATGTCGGCCACGGTCTGGAATTCGATGTGGCGCACGCTGGTCAGCAGCTTCTCCACGTACAGGCGCGGGTTGCCGAAGCTGGCCTTGGCCAGGGCCGAGGCCTTGGAGAAGGCGCTCTCCAGCTGGGAGTCCTCGTAGACCTCATAGATGCCGCGGCCGCCGCCGCCGCCCTCGGCCTTGAGCATGATGGGGAAGCCGATCTGCTTGGCGATCTTGCGCGCCTCGGGAATGCTCACGGCCTCCGGCGAGCCGGGCACGACGGGCACGCCGATCTCCTCGGCCAGCTTGCGCACCGCCACCTTGTTGCCAAGCAGGCGCATGGGCCCCTGGTTGGGACCAATGAAGATGATGCCGGCTTCTTCGCACTTTTTGGGGAAGGAGTCGTCCTCCGACCCGAAGCCCCAGCCCGGGTGGATGGCCACGATACCGCGGTCCTTGGCCATCTTGATGATGCGGTCGAGGTCGAGATAGGCGCGGGGGTCCTCGCCGAGCAGAAGCAGTTCGTGGGCGCCGGTGGTGGCGGGGGAGGTCTTGTCAACATCGGTGGCGGTCATCACCGCCACGGACTGGAACATCTCGGTGATGGAGCGGCAGATGCGCCGGGCGGGAATGCCCCGGTTGGCCACCAGAATGGGCTTGCCTTTAACTTCTTCCAGAACCTGCTCGAACGACTTCGGTCTCATGGCCAAAACGGTCCCCCTTGTGCTGTTGCGATAGCCTCACGCCGCCCTGAACCAGCCCCGCTCAAACCGGGGTCACATCACCCGCCAGGAGGACGACCTCCTGGCCAGCGCGGTCCAAAACAAGCCCGCCTTCTTCCGAGATACCCCTGACGACTGCCTCGTACCGAACGCTCACGCCTTCCTGTACGAGGACACGCCTCCCCTGCCAGGCCAGCCTGGTGCGGAAAATCGTCAAGAATTCACTGGGAGAAAAGGTCTCAAGAAGAGTTCTGTAACTCGTTTCCAGGCGGTTTACAAGAGCGGCCCACAGCCGCAAAGGGCCAACCCCGTAATCCGATGGACAAAATTTCCCAGCGGCAATGCTGTGCCCGTCGCGCAGCGCCTGCGCATCCGGCGCCCAGGCAAGGTTGACGCCAATGCCGGCAAGAACGCAGCCGGCCCGCTCCTCCACGAGGATGCCCGCCACCTTCAGCCCATCAGACAGAAGATCGTTCGGCCACTTCACCTCAACAGGCCTTCCAAGCCCGCTCAAGGCCTCAGCAAAGAGGTAGCCCAGCACCAGGGGCCGAAGATCGTTCCAACGGCCCGTTTCCGGCGGGCAAACCAGCGTGGCCAGCAGGTTGCCCGGCGCGCTGAGCCAGGTCCGTCGCAGTTGCCCCCGGCCAAGGGTCTGCGCGGGCGTGATGACGCTGCCCCAAGGCGCAAGAACGCCCGGCTCCACCAGCCACCGCGCCACATCCATGGTGCTGGCGCAGGGGCCGCAGACCACCAGGTCGCGTCCGGCCCGCTCACGCGGGCGCCACACCGGGCCAAGGGCGGCGTCCGGCTGCTCGGCAAAGGGACCAAGGGCCGCCACGTCGCCGTCCCACAGCGGGTGGACACGGCAAAGCTCCGCGAGAGAAAGCGCCTGCGCCAAATCGGGCAGACCGTGGGCAAGGATGACGAGATCAGTGGACATGGGCTCCTCGAAAGATTGGCGCCGTCTGCGGCAATCCGGCGAAAGGCTTTTCTGCTGGCAGCTTTTCAATGGGCGCGCATCCTGCTACCAAGACGGCATGCGCATTCTTCTCGTGGGCGGGGCCGTACGGAACATTCTCCTCGGACTTCCCGTCCGGGACAGGGATTACCTTGTGCTCGATGCCGCTGTCGAGGATTTCCTGCGTGCCCACCCGGCGGCCAAGCCCGTCGGCAAGACCTTCCCCGTGTTCATCCTGGACCGCCAGGAATACAGCTTTCCCCGGGCCGAAAGCCTGGAGGCCGACCTTGCCCTGCGCGACTTCACGGTGAACGCCATGGCCCTGGACACGCAAGGGCGGCTCATCTGCCATCCCCAAGCCCTGGAAGACCTTGAGGCCAGGGTGATCCGCCCGGCCTCGCCCTCCTCCTTGCCGGACGACCCCTTGCGCGTGGTGCGCGCCGCGCGGTTCGTGGCCGAGTTGCCAGGCTTTTCCGCCCACCCGGAGCTTGTGGACGCCATGCGAGCCGTGGCCGCCAGCGGAGCCCTGGCCGCCCCCTTTGCGGAGCGCGTGGGCCAGGAGGTGCAAAAGGCCCTGGCCGCGCCGCGCCCCGGCGAATTCCTGCGCCTGCTGGACCAGGCCGGGTGCCTGGCGCCCTGGCTGGCAGAGCTGGCCGGAGCTTCGGCCATTCCCGCCGGACCGCCAAGGTATCACGACGCCAACGTGCTGGAGCACACGGCGCGGGTCACGGACAGCCTGGCTGGCGATGCCCTGTGCGTGTGGATGGGCCTGTGCCACGACCTTGGCAAGGCGCTCACCCCGGCAGAGGAACTGCCCCGGCACATCGGCCACGATCTGCGCGGCGAGGCCGAAGCCCTGGCCCTTGGCCACCGCCTGCGCCTGCCCATGCGGCTCATTCTGGCCGGGGCCGAAGCCGCGCGCTGGCACATGCTGGCCGGCAATTACGCGGAGCTCAAGCCGTCCACCCGCGTGGACCTGCTCATGCGCCTCAAGAGCCGGGGCGTCCTGCGCGAGATGTTCCGCCTGGTGCTGGCCGACAAAAACCGCGACCACGGCCCGCTGGCCCAGGCCGATCTGACAAAGATCCTCGCCGTCACCCTGCCGCCGGAGGCCCGCGACCAGGGCGTGAAGTCCGGCGAACGCCTGCGCTGTCTGCGCATTCAGGCGCTGCGCAAGACCCCGGCCCAGAAAAATCCAGGTTCCGTTTAGCCGCCCAACGCGCCCCACCCGCTGGAGCTCCGGCTTCTGCGTGTTACGCATTTACTATTCGCAAACACTCCGCGCTCATAAATCCGCATTAATTCCTTGCCAAACGTGAAAGCAAAGAATAATCCTCTCCGCAGGACACATACCGAAAACGATCGGTTCGCTTGAATTGTCAGCCCTGCTGAAAAGAATCCTCAAGGCTGCACACTGCTCCAACCCCAAACTTTCAAGGAGGCTCTCATGAAACGGTTTGCGTTGTGTCTTGTCCTGGTGCTCCTCATGGCCCAGGCCGCGCAGGCACACTTCGGCATGGTCATTCCCTCGCAGAGCGTGGTGGAGGACAAGGCCAAATCAAACCTCAATCTCATGATCTGCTTCATCCATCCCATGGAACTGAATGGCATGGATATGGCGAAGCCTTTGGATTTCAGCGTTGTGTCCGGCGAGGAGAAGACAAGCCTGCTGTCGACCCTGAAGGAGACCAAACTGCTGGGACACAAGGCCTGGCAGGGCGCCTTCGCCCCCAAGAAGCCCGGCGTGTACACCTTCTACACCGTGCCCGCGCCCTACTGGGAGCCCGCAGAGGATAAGTTCATCCAGCACATCACCAAAGTGGTGGTTCCCGCTTTCGGCGATGAAGAGGGCTGGGACAAGCCCGTTGGCTTGAAGACCGAGATCATTCCCTTCACCCGCCCCTTCGGCAACTATGCCGGGAACATCTTCACCGGCCAGGTGCTGCTGGAAGGCAAGCCCGCCGCCAACTGCGATGTCGAGGTCGAGTACTACAACAAAGACAAGAAGTACGCCGCGCCCAACGAGTTCATGAACACCCAGGTGGTGAAGACCGACGCCAACGGCATGTTCAGCTTCGTGGCCCCTTGGGCCGGCTGGTGGGGCTTCGCCGCGCTGAACGACGCGACCCAGACCATCAAACAGGACGGCAAGGACAAAAGCATCGAACTCGGTGCCGTTTTATGGATGGAGTTTGTTGCACCCAAGGCTGGAAAGAAGTAACACCTTCAGCGCACCATTCATCCGGGCAGGGGCCTTCCCTGCCCGGACCTTTTGAAAGCGGCGCACTCGGGAGCCTGGCATGCACATTTCAGAGGGCGTCTTGTCCGTTCCCATCCTGGCCGCCGGCGCGGCCCTGACCGCAGCCGGGGTCACCATCGGGCTGCGCAAGCTGAGCAACTCCGACCTGGTCACCGTCGCCATCCTCTCGGCCGCCTTCTTCGTGGGCTCGCTCATCCATGTGCCCATCGGGCCATCCAGCGCGCACCTGATCTTGAACGGCCTGCTCGGCGCGATTCTCGGCTGGGCCTGCTTTCCGGCCATCCTGGTCGGCCTGCTCCTGCAAGCCGTGCTGTTCCAATTCGGCGGGCTCACCGTGCTCGGGGTGAACACCTTCGACATGGCCGCACCGGCCGTCATCAGCTCACTGCTCTTTGGCCCGCTGCTTCGCCGCACGGGCTTTGCCCGCACCCTTGGCGCCTTTCTCTGCGGCTCGGTCTCGGTGCTGCTGGCCTCGCTGTTCACGGCAACGGCCCTGGCGCTCACGGACGAAGGCTTCATGCAGGCCGCCACGACCCTGGTGCTGGCGCATATCCCGGTAATGCTCATCGAGGGTGCGTTCGCCGTGCTGGTGGTCGGCTACCTGGCCAAGGCCATGCCGGAAATTCTTCAGCCCCGCTTCACGCCCTGACATCTCGGAGGAACCATGCGTCTGACGCCGCACTTCCTGGCCCCTCTTGCCCTCGCTCTTTGCCTGCTTGCGCCACGCGCCGGCCTGGCCCACAAGGTCACGGTCTTCGCTTTTGTCGATGGGGCGAACATCGTGGTCGATGCCTTCTATTCCAAATCGAACAAGGTGAACCTGGGCAAGATAACGGTGCAGAACGCCGCAACGGGTGAAGAATACCTGCGCGCCACAACCGACGCCGCGGGCGCGTTGTCTTTCCCCGTGCCGGCCAAGGCCATTGCCGCCAAGGCCAACCTGCGCATTCTGCTGGTGGCGGGCGAGGGACATCAGAATGAAACCCTGGTCCGGGCCTCGGAGTTCGCCGCGCTCAACGCTGCCGCCCCCAAGGCTGACAAGAAGCCGGAAGGCAGCTCGGCAAAACCCGCCGCACCCGCCGCACGCGCCGCACGCCCCGTTGCCGCCGCGCCGGCCGAGCCGGTCGGGCCGGTCGCTCCCGCCCTTGATGAAGCGCTGCTGACGCGCATTGTGGAACAGGCCGTGGACAGCCGCATGGCGCCGGTGAAGCGTCTGCTTATGGAATCCGCCCAGCAAGGCCCCAGGCCCACCGAGATCATCGGCGGCATCGGCTACATCGTGGGTTTGTTCGGCGTGGCGGCTTTTGTGGCCAGCAGGCGCAAGGATCATTCCGGCAAGTGATACACGAGCCCTTCGCCAACGGCGCCTCCTTCCTGCACAGGGCCGACCCGCGCGCCAAACTCGGCGCCGCGGTGGCGTTCTCGTGTCTGCTGGCCGTGAGCCAAAGCCTGCCGGCGCCCGCACTGGCCCTGCTGGCGGGAATCGTCCTGGTCGGCTGGGCCGGTTTGCCCGGCCCCGACCTCTGGCGGCGGCTCCTCACGGTCAACGGCTTCGTGGCCTTTCTTTGGTTGTTTCTGCCCTTCAGCACGCCGGGCGAAACAGTGGTCCGGCTAGGCCCGCTTTGCGCCACGGACCAGGGACTTCGTCTGGCCCTGCTCATCACCCTCAAGACCAACGCCATCATGCTGGCCTTTCTGGCCCTGGTGGCCACTTCCGACGCGGCCTCCCTAGGCCAGGCCATGCACCGCCTGCGCGTGCCCGCGAAACTTGTCTTTCTCTTCCTCTTCACCTATCGCTTCATACACGTCATCGCGGCAGAGCAGCAGCGGTTGCAAACGGCTGCGCGGCTGCGTGGATTCAAGCCCCGCACCAACATGCACACGTACCGCACCCTGGCCTCGCTCATGGCCATGGTCCTGGTGGGGGCCATGCGCCGCGCGGAAATGACGCGCCGGGCCATGCTTCTGCGCGGGTTCAAAGGCAGCTTCGCCACCCTGCGGGAGTTCCGCCTGGGCCGGGGCGAAAAGATTTTTCTGTCCCTCGGCGCAGTGTTCGCCGTCTGTCTCATCGTTCTGGAGGTCCTCAATGCCTGAAGTCCCGCTCCTGGAGCTGAACCAGGTGCGCTATGCATACCCGCTGGCCGCTCAGCCGGTTTTCGCAGGCGTTGATTTTTCGCTCCACCCTGGCCAGCGCGTGGGGCTCTTCGGCCCCAACGGCTGCGGCAAAACCACCCTGCTCTCGGTGATGATGGGGTTGTTGCCCGCCGCTGGCGGAGAGGTGCGCTACCGGGGGCAAACCATGAAGACCGAGGCCGACTTTTCCAGGCTGCGCCGCGGTGTGGGGTTCCTGCTCCAAAACGCGGACGACCAGATACTTTTCCCCACTGTGCTCGATGACGTGGCCTTCGGGCCGCTCAATCTGGGCCTCACGGCCCTCGACGCCGCGCGGGAGGCCAGGGAGGCGCTGGCCTTCGTCGGCTTGCAGGGCTTTGAGGACCGGCTGACCCATCGGCTTTCCGGTGGCGAGAAGAAGCTCGTGACCCTGGCCGGGGTTCTGGCCATGCGCCCAGACGCGCTGCTCCTCGACGAACCCACGTCCGGCCTGGACCCGGCCACCCGCCAGCGGCTCATCAATATCCTGGGCCAGTTGGACGCGGCGGTGCTCACGGTTTCCCATGACTGGGACTTCCTGAACCTCGTCTCCAACGAATTCCACACCATTGAAAACGGACGGCTGGTGAAAGAGGCTGCGGCCGAGTTGCACTGGCACGCCCACGCCCACCCGCATCCTGAACAAACGCATTAATGTCGCGCTTGTGTTGACAGAGACTTTGCGCTGAGGCTATTGTTTGAGTAATAGGCGATTTATATCGCTGATCACTCAAGCAAAAGGAAAGCTCATGCGACTTGTGACCCGTTCGGACTTCGATGGCCTCGCCTGTTCGGTTTTGCTCAAGGAACTCGGGCTCATCGACGACTATCTCTTTGCCCACCCCAAGGATTTGCAGGACGGGCTCATCACGGTCAACGAGAACGATATCCTCTCCAATGTGCCTTTCGTGCCCGGTTGCGGCATGTGGTTCGACCATCACACCAGCGAGCTTTCGCGCGTCGGCAAAGACGTGGTCTACAAGGGCTCGAGCAAGCCCCTCAAGAGCTGCGCGCGGGTCATTTGGGAATATTTCGACTGCGAAAAGAAGCTGCCCAAGCACCTGCACATTATGCTGGAGGCGGTGGACAAGGTGGACAGCGCCACCCTGACCCCCCAGGAGATATCCGAACCCAAGGGCTGGATACTGCTCGGCTTCATCATGGACCCGCGCACGGGCCTGGGGCGCTTCAAAGATTTCCGCGTGAGCAACTACCAGCTCATGCTCGACATGATCGATTACTGCCGCACCATGAAGGCCGAGGATATCCTGAGGCTGCCCGACGTGGACGAACGCGTCCAGGTGTACCACGAGCAGTCGCGCCTGTTTCAAGACATGCTGCGCCGCACCTCCACCGCCCACGAGAACCTGATCGTCACCGATCTGCGCAACGAGCCCATCATTTACGCGGGCAACCGCTTCCTGGTGTATACGCTGTTCCTCAAGTGCAACATCAGCATGCAGGTCATGTGGGGGGTGCGCAGGCAGAACGTGGTCATCACCGTTGGCCACAGCATTCTGAAGCGCAACTGCAAGACCAACGTGGGCAAGCTGATGCTGGAATACGGCGGCGGCGGGCACGACAAGGTCGGCACCTGCCAGGTGCCGCTGGACCGCGCCGAGGACGCCGTGCGGACCCTCACCGCCAGCATCATCGCCGCGGGCTAAAGCGGCGCGAGTTCGGCCATGACCCGCCGGATTTCGTCCGTGTGGGCCTTGTAATACTTTTGGGCAAAGGCCTTCAGCTTCTCCTCGCAGTCCGCCAGGGGCGGCAGGTGCGGAGCCTTCCAAATGCCCAGGCCCGCAAAATCCACCGTCTTGATCATCAGCCCCTTGTCCAGGCTCTCCGCCCCCAGGGCGTTGGTAATGGCGCCCTGGCCAGACTGCTCGTCGTTGCTGATGTTGCGGGCGTACTGCAGCACCAGCGACGGCGCCATGTCGGTGTTCAGCTTATCGATGCGCTCGTTGACCCGGCGCGCCAAACGCTCCACCAAGCCATAGTGCAGGCTCATGCGCTTGCGCCCCTTGCGTTCCGGGTCGTCCTCGTACTCACCGACGAGGTATGCCTCGCAGGCGCGGCACACCTCGCCATAGGCCAAAAGCACGGCCTTGGCGTAGCGCGAGGACGGCAGAAACGCGAAGGGCAGCGCATTGGGCCTCCAGGCGGGCAAAGCCTCCGGGGACGGCGTTTCCGGGAACTGCGGCGGCAGGTCCAGAGCGGCGAAGAGCGCATTCTCCCCCTCTTGGCCCAAAAGCAACGCGCGCAGAAAAAACACCCGCTCATAGACCCTGTCGGAAAGTCCGCGCAGTTGCTCCACATGAGTATTGAAGTCATCCAAAAGGTCGTCCACGGCCTTGCGCGCACCAAAGAACGTCCCAGCCATTTCGGTAAGAACTTCAGACTCCAGGGCATCCGCAAGGGTTTTGTACTGGCTCACATAACGCCTCGCTTGTTTGTTCAGACCTTTAAAAGATAAGACATTCTGGTGCCCCTTGCAATGCGCCTGGCACGGCAAACGCGGCCCTCGCGTCATGCGGCTTGCCCAAGGCCCCTGAAAAACGTTAGGAAAGACGTGCGCCCGCATTCAAACCCGTTGCCCTCCAAGGATGACCATGCAGCCCAAAAGCCTTTGCTTTTTCAACTCCAACAAGCCCTGGGGCGGCGGGGAGCATTGGCATTTCCAATCCGCGCTCATGGCGCGCGACGCGGGCAGCAGGGTCAGCTTCGTGGCCTGCGAAGGCAGTGCGCTGGCGCAGCGGCTGCAAGGCGTGCCGGGCATCACCCTCCTCACCCTGCCCCTGGGCGGGCTGTCTTTTCTAAATCCATGTGCCATCGCCCGGCTGGTGCGCTTTTTCCGTCAGCAGCGGGTGGACGCCGTGCTGCTGTGCCTCCCGCGCGACGTGAAGGTCGGTGGCATCGCCGCCAGGCTGGCCGCAGTGCCGGACATCATCTACCGCCGGGGCATCGCCGTGCCCGTGCGCAACAGGCTGCTGAACCGCCTGCTGTTCCGCCATGTGCTCACCAAACTCATCGTCAACTCGCTGGAGACGAAACGCTGCGTGCTCTCCGAGAACCCAGACCTCATGCCGCCTGAGCGCATCCACTTAATATACAACGGCTTCGACGTGGCGGAGTTCGAAGCCAGGCCCGGCGCAGAACTGGTTCCCCGCAGGCCGGGCGAGATCGTCATCGGCACCGCAGGCCGCCTGACCGCGCAAAAGGGCCAGCATCTGCTCATAGAGGCCGCCGCTTTGCTGCGCGACTCCTCCCTTCCCTGCCCCCCTTTCCGGGTGCTGATTGCGGGCGCCGGCGAGCGCGAGGCCGAGCTCAAGGCCCTGGTCCAGCGGCACGGCTTGCAGGATCATGTCGAATTTCTGGGCTTTGTGACGAACATGAAGGCCTTCCACGCCAGCATCGACATTTTCGCTCTGCCATCTCTATGGGAGGGCTTCGGCTTCGTGCTGGCCGAGGCCATGACCATGCGCCTGCCTGTGGCTGCCTTTGAGGTGAGCAGCATCCCGGAAGTGGTGGAACATGGCGCAACAGGGCTGCTTTGCCCGCCGGAGGCCGCAGCCCTGGCCGCGAACCTGCTGCGCCTCATGTCCGACGCGGGACTGCGGGCGAAGCTGGGCGAGGCGGGCCGCAGGCGCGTGCTGGAGCGCTTCGAGGTCCACAAGACCTTTGCCGACTTTGAGGCCTGCCTGCGGGCCTGAACGCCCGGGAACGCCGGAGAGAGCATATTGTTTTGGCCGCAGGCGCTTTTTCTGTGGCTTTTTGTTGACAAGCGAACCGCAGCAGGGGTAAAGCCCTCCTCGCACGTCGGGATGTAGCGCAGTCTGGTAGCGCACCTGAATGGGGTTCAGGGGGCCGGAGGTTCAACTCCTCTCATCCCGACCACTCGACGAGCCAAGGGGTCACTGGAAACAGTGGCCCCTTTTTTGTTTGCGCATCAGGAATTGCCCGCAGCGAAGCTCCATCAAAAACGGCAAGCGCCATGCCCTCGAAACAGGTTGCGGAAGTCGTCCGCGTTCAACTATTGGTATTTCAACTAGACATGGACACAAGTCATCATGTAATCGGATGCCTCGCAATTGCTGCGGCCCAGAACATAAGCAAAAATCACACTATTCAGGAGATGAATCATGCGGTCAGTTCTTGCTTCCTTATTTTTGATGTTGATGCTCCTTCCTGGCTGCGCCTCCATGCACGACGTGATCCAGGCCAAGCAGGACGGGTCTGAGGGCACGACAATGGTCTATGATGTAACGAAGGATCAGGCCTGGGATATTTCAAAGACTGTGTTCCGCTGGGAAGGCTGTGATGCCATTGAAGAGCATCAAAAAGAAAATTACATGTTGACGAGCTCCGGCATGAATCTGGTTTCTTTCGGTACAGTCATGGGGGCCTGGCTTACCCCTGTGGACAACACACACACAAAGGTTACCGTGGTCACAAAACGCCGCGTCACTGTCAACATCGCCACAACGCTGACCGAAGGCACATTCCACAAGCGCTTCGCCCAGGCCGTGGAAATTCTCAAGCAAGGCCAAAGCCTGCCTCCGCTGGCTCCAGCGTACAAATAAAAACTCTCTGCAAAAGGAAGGAGGGGTCACTGGAAACAGTGGCCCCTTTTTTGTTTGCGCCGGGTCTGCGCCCCCGCTACACGCCGGGATTCCGGCCGCTTGGGCCGGGCGGCGGCGCGGCTGTGCGTTCACGGCCTTCCGCTCGCTCCGCCGCATGCAGGAACAGGCCAAAGGCCGCCACCGCCGCAAAGCCGATGATGATCGCCAGTGAATCGCCCTGCCAGAGCGCGGCAAAGCCTTCCCGCAGCTCGGTCATGAACACCGCCGACTTGCCGCCGATGTATTCCAGTCCGCGCTGGTACGCGCGCGAGTCCTCCGGTCTCACCGCATAGACTTGGCCACCCTCGACAACATACCCGAAGACCTCGCCGGACTCGTCCGTGGCGGTGACGGAGACGAAGGCCGCGCAAGCAAGCCCGACCAGCAGAACACACACGGCGCAGAGCCGCAGAAAGAAGCTTCTTTTCAGCTTCAAAGCTTCAACAACCTCCTGCCGAACAGTCCAAGCACAACAACGCAGGCCACTCCGCCCGCCGTCACCGTGGCTCTGGCGCCAATCACATGCGCCAGGCTTCCCGAAAGCAACGCCCCAACCGGGGCCATGCCCATGAACACCATGGAGTACAAGGCCATGACACGGCCCCGCAGCGCGTCCGGGCACAGGGTCTGCAACATGGTGTTGGCCGCGGCCATGCTGACAATCATGCTGAAGCCCACTGGCAGCAGCAGCACGGCCGAAAGCCAAAAGGAGGCGGACTGGGCGAACAGCACCAGGCTGGCGCCAAAGGCGAGCATGCCGAAATAGGCGAAACGGCCGATGCCCCGGCTCTCCTGCCGCGCGGCCAGAATCAGCGCCCCACAGAGGCTGCCGCAGCCCGTGGCCGCCATGAGCAGGCCCAGGCCGCGCGGTCCGCTGTGCAGAATCTCCTCGGCAAAGACCGGCATGAGCACCACGTAGGACATGCCGATGATGCTCGCTACGCCGAGCAACAGCAGAATGGTGCGCACCTCCCTGGTCTGCCAGGCGTAGGCGAAGCCCTCGCGCAGGTGCTCCAGCACGGAGACCTGGGTTCTAGGCGCGGGCCGTGCGGGCACGCCCATGCGCAGCAGGCAGGCGATGACCGCCAGAAAGCTCAAGGCGTTCAGGCTGAAGCACCAGCCCTCGCCCACCGCCGCAAGCAGCATTCCGGCCACGGAGGGTCCCAAAATGCGCGCGGAATTGAACATGGAGGAATTGAGCGCAATGGCGTTGTGCAGGTCCTCCTTGCCCACCAGCTCCACGATGAAGGATTGCCGGGTGGGAATGTCCACGGCGTTCACCACGCCCAGCAGCGTGGCCAGAACCATCACCTGCCAGACCTGAATGTGCCCGGCCAGGGTGAGCCAGGCCAGCAGCGCGGCCTGCAGCAGCGAGGCAGCCTGGGTGCCCACGAGCACGGAGCGTCGGTTCAGCCTGTCGGCCATGACCCCGCCGAAGATGGCCAGGATGAACACCGGGAACTGCCCGGCAAAGCCCACCAGCCCCAGGCTCAAGCTCGACCCCGTGAGGCGGTACACCAGCCAGGACTGCGCGGTCTGCTGCATCCAGGTGCCCACAAGGGAGATGAACTGCCCGCTGAAGAACAGCCGGTAGTCCCGATGGCGAAAGGAGCGCGCCAGTCCCCCGAACCTGCTCCGGGTCGTGGATTCGGGCCGGCTTGCTGTGGGGGCGGGCATGAGACCTCCAAGGCCGAACGTGTTTCGCGCGGCTCACAGCATCTTGGCCGAGGCGGTGGCGCTTGTCCATCCCCGCCGCCAACCAGCAAACCGGGCCAACAATCCGGCCTTGAAAATGGAAAACCGGCAAAGGTGCAGCGCAAAAAGCGATTTGCCATTGCATCAGCCGGGCATTTGATTCATAGAAGCATAGAGCCTCGTCCCAATTTTCCCGCCGCGCGGCAGGCCCTCGCAATGTGGCGCAAACCTCAAGAACAAGGACAACCCAGTGAAACGACTCGCCATGATCCTCACTCTGTCTCTGTCGTTCAGCTTTGCCGCAACCGCCGCCCTTGCCGCGGACGGCAAGGAACTTTACGCCAAGTGCGCTGGCTGCCACGGGGCCGACGGCTCCAAGACCACCATGAGCAAGCCCCTCAAAGGCATGAGCACCGACGCCGTCACCAAAGCCCTGGAAGGCTACAAGGCCAAGACATTCGGCGGCGCGAAAAAGGGCGTCATGGAAGGTCTCGCCGCCAAGCTCACGGCGGAGGACATCAAGGCTCTGGCCAACTACACCAGCAAACTGTAGCGAATGCGCTTCGCGATTTGGACCCTGGCGGTCCTGTTGGGCCTTTTTCCCGGCACAGCGGGCGCCGCGAACGAAGCATCACACGCCGAACACGCCAACGCCACAGCGCCGGGCAATGTCCTCGGCCAGGCAGCCGTGCCCGGGCCGCGCGCCGCAGCCCCGGCCAGCCCCGACGCAGGGGTTGTGGAGCGCCTGGGCCAACAGGCCGACCTGAACGCGGAGTTCTTGGGCGAAGACGGAACGCGCCTGCGCCTGGGGGATCTGCTGACCATGCCCACGGTGCTGGCCCCGGTGTATTACTCCTGCCCGAATGAATGCAACGTGCTGCTGGGCACCCTGGCAAGCGTGCTGCCCCAGGTTGGGCTTACCCCCGGCGTGGATTACCAAGTGCTGGCGGTGAGCTTTGACGACCGCGACACCCCGGCCACGGCCACCAAGCGCAAGGGCGATTTCCTGAACACCATTGCGGCTGGATTTCCGCCCCAGGCTTGGCGCTTCCTCTCCGGCGACGAGACCAACATCCGCCGGCTCATGAACTCCGTGGGCTTTGGCTACCAGCGCACGGGCGATGTGTTCCGGCACTCCATCGCGCTCATCGTGCTCACCCCCACGGGCAAGATCTCGCGCTACCTCTACGGCATCCGCCCCCTGGCCTTCGACATCGCCCTGGCCGCCACCGAGGCCCAAAGCGAAAAAACGGGGCTCTCGGTCAAGCGGGCCATCGCCATGTGTTACACGTACGATCCGCAGGGCCGCAAATATGTGTTCGATTTCATGAAAGTGGCGGGCGCGAGCGTGCTTGCGGCGCTGGCCGTCTTCGGGCTGTTCTTGGCATTCGGCGGCAAAAAGCGCCGCACCGGCCCAAAGGTTTAGACACCGCGACATCACGAGCAACGGGAGAGGAAATGGACCACACAGCATCGACCGAGGACACGCGCCCCTTCTTCGCCCCCCAGGGCAAAGGCGGCCTGTCCTCTTGGATCTTCTCCACCGATCACAAGCGCATCGGGCTCTTGTACCTTTCGCTCATCCTCCTCATGTTCGCCGCGGCCACGGTCCTTGGCATCATCCTCAAGCTGAAGCTGATGACGCCGGGCAGCACCCTGCTTACCCCGCAGCAATACAACGCCATGTTCACCCTGCACGGCGTCATCATGATCTTCATGGTGGTCATTCCCAGCATTCCCGCCAGCTTCGGCAACATTTTCCTGCCCATCCAGATCGGGGCCAACGACGTCTCGTTCCCGCGCCTGAACAACTTTTCCTGGTGGCTTTACGTTCTGGGCGCGCTGCTGGCCCTCACGTCCATCTTCACCGGCAACGGTCCGCCAGACACGGGCTGGACATTTTACGTGCCCTTCAGCGAGCGCACCACGACAAACGTCTCCGTGGCGGTCATCGCGGTGTTCGTCCTGGGCTTTTCGTCCATCCTCACCGGACTCAACTTCATCACCACCATCCACCGCCTGCGGGCGCCGGGCATGACCTGGCGCAAGCTGCCGCTCTTTGTCTGGTCGCTGTACGCCACGGGCTGGATACAGGTGCTGGCCACTCCCATCCTGGGCATCACCGCGCTGCTCATCTTCTCCGAGCGCGTGCTGCACCTGGGACTCTTCGACCCCGGCAAGGGCGGCGACCCGCTGCTGTACCAACACCTGTTCTGGATCTACTCCCACCCGGCTGTGTACATCATGATCCTGCCGGCCATGGGCGTCATCTCGGAAATCATTCCCGTGTTCTCGCGCAAGCCGATCTTCGGCTACAACATGATCGCCTTCTCGAGCCTGGCCATCGCCTTTGCGGGGTCGCTTGTGTGGGCGCACCACATGTTCACCAGCGGCATGAGCGACACGGCTGTGCTGGTGTTCTCGTTCCTCACCTTCGTGGTGGCCATCCCCTCGGCCATCAAGGTCTTCAACTGGCTGTCCACCATGTACCGGGGCTCCATCAGCCTGGATCCGCCCCTGCTGTTCTCCCTGGGCTTCATCTTCATGTTCTCCATCGGCGGGCTCACGGGGCTGGTGCTGGGCAGCGCGGGCACAAACATCCACGTGCACGACACCTACTTCGTGGTGGCGCATTTCCACTATGTCATCTTCGGCGGCACAGGGCTTGGCATGTTCGCGGCCATGCACTACTGGTTTCCCAAGATATTCGGCCGCATGTACGATCATGGCCGGGCGGCCTGGAGCTTCTGGCTCATCCTCCTCGGCATGAACGTGCTGTATTTTCCCATGTTCATCATGGGGCTGCAGGGCATGCCCCGGCGCTACTATGACTACCTGCCGCAGTACGCGCCCATGCAGATGGTCTCCACCTGGGGCTCATGGTTTCTGGCGGCCGGGCTCATTTTGATGTTTTACAACCTCTACCGGGGCAGCCGCTACGGCCCGCGCGCCACAAAAAACCACTGGGGCGGCGCGACGCTGGAATGGACCCTGCCCTCCCCCCTGCCGCACGAGGCCTTCCACGGCGACCCGGAAGCGCCCGAGCCCTATGACTTCAAGGGGGTGAATCCGGATGGCTGAGCTTGCTCCCACCCTCGTCCACAAGGACTACCACGCCTCGAAAATGGGCATGTGGCTGTTCCTGTTCACCGAGATACTGCTCTTCGGCGGGCTGTTCCTGCTCTATGCCACCTACCGGGCCAAATTCCCCCAGGCCTTCCACGCGGGCGGACAAACCCTTGATGTGTTCATCGGGGGGCTCAACACCGTCGTGCTCATCACCTCAAGCCTCACGGTGGCCCTGTCCATAACGGCGCTGCGGCGCGGAGAACTGGCCCGCTGCCTATGGCTGCTGGCCTTCACCGTGGCCTGCGCGGGCGCGTTCATGGTCAACAAGATCATAGAGTGGAGCGCAAAATTCCACCACGGGCTCGTGCCCGGCTCGGAACACATGGCCGGGCTTCCCCAGGGCCAAAGCATCTTCTACGGGCTCTACTTCGCCATGACCGGGCTGCACGGCGTCCACATCGTCATCGGAGCCTCGGTGCTCCTCTGGGTAATGCTGCTCATCAAGCAGGGCAAGGTGACCGGCCAGGACTACGTGGTTTTGGAAAACGCCGGGCTTTACTGGCACATCGTGGATCTGGTGTGGATATATCTCTTCCCCCTGTTTTACCTCATTTCCTAATGCAACGGGGGCACACATGACCGACACCCACAGCCCAACGCAGAGCCACGACGGCGGCCAGGACCACGGCCCCTTGAGCTACCGTTTCCTCACCCTCATCTGGGCCGGGCTCATGTGCCTCACGGCCATCACCGTGGCCGTGGCCAAAGTCGACCTGGGAGACATGAACGTCATCGTGGCCCTGGCCGTGGCCAGCGCCAAGGCCAGCCTGGTCATCTTCTTCTTCATGCACCTCAAGTACGAGAACTGGGCCATCAAGAGCATGGTGCTCACGGCCTTCGTCATCCTGGCCATCGCCATCGGACTCACGTTTGTCGACGTGGGCTACAGGTACTAGGGGCACAGGCCATGGACAACAAGCTGGTCAATGTCGTCAACGAGGTGGACAACACCTTCCTGCTGATCTTCGGCATCTCGGCGCTGCTGCTTTTGGGCATCACGGCGGCCATGATCTGGTTCGTGGTGCGCTACAGCCGCAAGCGCAACCCCAACCCGGCGGACTTCCACGGCAACCTGCTGGCAGAGGTCATCTGGATCGTGGTGCCCACCATCCTGGTCCTGGGCATGTTCTACTCCGGCTGGAACAGCTACCGCGCCCTGCGCGACGCGCCCGCCGGAGCCTTGGAGATCAAGGTCACGGCGCGCATGTGGTCCTGGGACTTCGCATACCCGGACGGCAAGCACAGCGGCACCCTGGTCGTGCCCGTGGGCAAGGCGGTAAAGCTGGCGCTGACCTCCAGCGACGTGCTGCACGGATTTTACGCCCCGGCCTTCCGCCTCAAGGTCGACACAGTGCCCGGCATGACCACCTACGGCTGGTTCCGGGCCGACAAGCAGGGCGAGTACGTCATCTTCTGCTCCGTGTACTGCGGGCTGCAACACGCCAAGATGCTCACGGCGATCCGCGCCGTGAGCGCCGAGGACTACGAGAAATTCCTGGCCGAGAAGCCCGCCGGTGCTGCGCATGCGGGCAAGGCTCTGCTCGACGCCAAGGGCTGCCTGGGCTGCCACTCTCTGGACGGCACGGAGGGCATCGGCCCCAGCCTGAAGGACGTGTGGGGTCGCGAGGCGGTGCTCATCACCCCGGAAAAAAAGGAAAAGAAGCTCAAATACGACGCAGCGAGCCTGACCATGATGATCATGGGCCCGCGCACGGGCGTGCTGAAGGGCTTTGAGCCCTTGATGCCCACCTACGCCGACCAGATCAGCGCCGCAGAATTGAAACAGATGCTCGAGTTCCTGGAGCGCGGCGACCAGGGCGTGGAAGACGGCCCGGAGGCGGGCAAGGCCATCGCGGACGCCCAGGGCTGCCTGGGCTGCCACTCCACCGACGGCACGGACATCGCCGGGCCGAGCTTCAAGGGCATGTTCGGCAAAAAAGGCACGGCCAAGGACGGAGCCATCGTGGACCGGTCCTTCGTCACGGCGGTGCTGAAGGACCCGGCCTCGCGCCTGGGCAAGGACTCGGCCATGCCCGCTTACCCGGGCCTGACGGAGACCGAGCGCGAGGCGCTCATGAAGTTCCTGGAATCCTTGAGCGCCGTCCCCAAGCCGGAGGCGGCCACGGCCAGCGCCAAGGGGCATGAGGAAATGGGGCACGGCGCAGAGGGGCATACAGCTGGCGCGGCGGACCACAAATGATGTGGGCAAGGAACCTGACAGCCCTGATCAGGCCGCGCATCGGCTTGCTGGCGGCGGCCGGAGCCGTCGTCGGGGCCTTGGCGGGCGCGGCGCAAAACCCTCTGCCGGGCTGGCTGCCTCTCGGGCCGCTGCTGGGACTTTCCGGCGGGCTTTTGGGCAGTGCCGCCATCCGGATGCTCCTTGCCACCGCAGCGGGGGCGTTTCTGCTCGCCGGCGGCTGCTCGGTCCTGAACCAAGTGCAGGAGCGGCAGGCCGACGCCCGCATGGCCCGCACCCTTTCGCGCCCGCTGCCCTCCGGACGCCTGCAAGCGCGCACGGCCCTGGTGCTGGGGCTGCTCTGTCTGGCCCTGGCGGCCCTGGCCTTGTGGCTCACGCCCGGCGGACTTGGCGCGGCGCTGTTCGTGCCGCTCACGGTGATTCTTTACAACGGGCTGTACACGCCGCTGAAGAAGCGCACCTCGCTGGCCATGCTTGTCGGCGGCATCGCCGGGGCCTTTCCGCCGCTGGTGGGTTTCGCCGCCGCCGGGGCAAACGCGCTGGACCCGCGCGCGCTGCTGCTGGCCGGGGTGTTTTACGCCTGGCAGGTGCCGCATTTCTGGCTGTTCGCGCGCATCCACCGTGCGGAGTATGAAGCCGCAGGCTTCCACGTGCCGCAACACGGCGTGGGCAAAGGCCGCGCCACCGGAACGCTGTGCCTGTGGCTGGTGGGCTACGGCGCGCTGATGCTGCTCATTCCGGCCTTCGGGCTGGTGGAGGCCCCGGCGCTCAAGGCCCTGGTGGCCGCGCTGGCCCTGGCGCTGTGCCTGGGCGCCTGGCCCCTGCTCGTCCGGGAGCGGCTGGGGTTCGCCCTGGTCAACGCCTCCCTGGTGCTGTTCTTGTGTTTTCTGGCCGCCGATGCCCTGGGCTTGGCGCTCTGATCTCCCCCTCTGCCGCAAGGAAGGATATTCCGATGATCCTGTGGATTCACCCCGTGCTGCAAACCCTGGCCGTGCTCGCCTCCCTCTTTGTGCTCTACCTGGGCTTTCTGCGCTTCCGCTTCGCCCACCTGGGGCACAAGGGCGTCATCTTCCCGTGGAAGCGCCATGCGCTGCTCGGCACCGTGGTGATGGGCATCTGGGGCCTGGCCTTCTTCATCGGCCTGGGCGCGGCCTGGTGGAGTTGGGAAAGCGTGTTCATCACGGGCCGGCACTATCAGCTGGGCCTGCTCATGCTGCCCTTCATCCTCTTCGGGCTGGGCTCGGGCATCATCATGGACCGGGTGAAGGCCAAGCGGGCGGTGCTGCCCCTGGTCCACGGGGCGGTCAATGTCCTGCTGGTGCTCATGGCCCTGGCGCAGCTCTACACGGGCGGCATCATCCTGCGCAACATGGTCATGGGCTAGGCACCAGCGGCCATGCGCCGCTAGTCCACCCCGATGTCCTCGTTCCAGACCTCCGGCCGGGCGGCAATGAATGATCCGAGCAGTTCCCGGCAGGCCTGGCTCTTCAGGTCCACCACCGTGACGCCGTTTCGCCGCAGCCAAGCCACTCCGCCTTGGAAGGTTGCGCTCTCGCCCACCACCACGGTGCCGATGCCGAACTGCCGGACCAGGCCCGAGCAATACCAGCACGGGGCCAGTGTGGTCACCATGATGGTGTCGCGGTAGCTTTTTCTGCGTCCAGCGGCGCGGAAGGCCGCCGTCTCCGCGTGGATGGCCGGGTCGTTGTCCTGCACCCGGCGGTTGTGGCCCCGGCCAAGCAGGCGGCCTTCGCCATCGAACAGCGCCGCGCCTATAGGCACGCCGCCCTCCGCCAGGCCTTGCCGCGCCTCCTCCAGCGCCACTTCGAGCATCCGCGCATAGTCCTTTCTGGTCATGGGGGAATCTCCTCTGCTTGTGCGTATGTCCTCAAAATAGCACGCGGCCAAAAAGCGGGCAAGCCGGAGCGACTTTCGGCATCATTGCTTTTGACAGACCCCGCCCGGCGCATATATGGTCCCGGACTACAGAATAATCATCTCCCACTATTATGATGGAGAGAGTCAAGGAGCGCGCCATGGAGCAATTCCCCAGAGTCCACAGACTGCCGCCGTATGTGTTTGCCCAGGTCAATGAACTGAAAATGAAAATGCGCCACCAAGGCGCGGACATCGTCGACCTGGGCATGGGCAACCCGGACCTGCCCACCCCGCCGCACATTGTGGAAAAGCTCATCGAGGCCTCCCAGAAGTCCACCAACCACCGCTACAGCGCATCCAAGGGCATCAAGGGCCTGCGGCTCGCCATCGCCAACTGGTACCTGCGCCGTTTCGGCGTGGAGCTGGACCATGACCAGGAGGTCGTGGTCACCATGGGCGCCAAGGAAGGCCTGGCGCACTTGGCCCTCGTCATGCTCTCCCCGGGCGATGTGGTGTTCGCGCCGGACCCCTCCTACCCCATCCACCCTTACGCGGCCATCATCGCCGGCGCGGACGTGCGCCGCATTCCCATGGGCAAGGGACGCGATTTTCTTGAGGACCTGCAGACTGCGGTGAAGCAGACCTGGCCCAAGCCCAAGCTGCTGGTGGTGAACTATCCCCACAACCCCACCACCATCTGCGCCGACGTGGACTATTTCCAGAAGATCGTGGACTTCGCCAAGGAAAACGGGATGTACGTCATCAACGACCTGGCGTACGCGGACTTCACCTACGACGGCTACGTGGCCCCGAGCTTCTTGCAGGCCAAGGGCGCCAAGGACGTTGCCGTGGAGTTCTTCTCGCTCACCAAGAGCTACTCCATGGCCGGCTGGCGCGTGGGCTTCTGCGTGGGCAACCGCGACATGGTCCAGGCCCTGACCCGCATCAAGAGCTACCTGGACTACGGCATCTTCCAGCCCATCCAGATCGCCGCCTGCACGGCGCTGAACGGCCCGCAGGAATGCGTGCGCGAAATCATGGACGTGCACCAGGACCGCCGCGACGCCCTCATCGAGGGCTTGAGCCGCGCCGGCTGGGTGGTGGAGCCGCCCAAGGCCACCATGTTCGTCTGGGCGGAGATTCCGGACGAATTCAAGCACCTGGGCAGCGTGGAGTTTTCCAAACTGCTGCTGCGCGAGGCCGAGGTGGCCGTGTCGCCGGGCCTTGGTTTCGGCAACTACGGCGACGACCATGTGCGCTTCGCTCTGGTGGAAAACCGCCACCGCATCAATCAGGCAACGCGCAATCTTAAGAAATTCTTCGGAAAATAAGGACACCCATGAACACGCTGCGCCTCGGACTCGCCGGATTCGGCACGGTCGGCTCAGGGCTCGCCAAGATCCTGCACGAAAACCGCGAGATCATCCTCGCGCGCACGGGGCGGCCCATCGCCATCACCACCGTGCTCGTGCGCGATCTGACCAAGAAGCGCGCCGTGGCCACCGGTCCGGAGGTGCGGTTCACCGCCAACCCCGAGGACCTGCTGGGCCCGGACATCGACGTGGTGGTGGAGCTCATGGGCGGCGTGGAGCTGGCCAAAAGCCTCATCACCCGCGCGCTGGAGGCGGGCAAGCATGTGGTCACGGCCAACAAGCACCTGCTGGCGCTGCACGGCCCGGAGCTCTCGGCCCTGGCGGCGCGCAAGGGCCTGGGCCTCTTCTATGAAGCCAGCGTGGCCGGGGGCATCCCCATCGTGCAGACCCTGCGCGAGGGCCTGGGGGCCAACCGCATCGAGCGGCTCACCGGCATTCTGAACGGCACGGCCAACTACATCCTCTCCGAAATGACCACCAACCATCTCGACTTCGCCACGGCGCTCAAGCAGGCCCAGGACCTGGGCTACGCCGAGGCCGATCCCACCCTGGACATCGAGGGCTTCGACACCGCGCACAAGCTGGTGGTGCTCATCCGCCTGGCCTACGGGAGAGACTTTCCGCTCTCGCGCCTGCCGGTGCGCGGCATCACCCAGGTCACCGGGCTCGACATCGAATTCGCGCGCGAGTTCGGCTACCGCATCAAGCTGCTGGCCCAGGCGCGCGAGGTGAACGGCAAAATCGAGGCCGGCGTGGAGCCGACCCTGGTGAAGCACACGTACCTGCTGGCCCGGGTGGGCGGCAATTACAACGCCGTGCGCGTGGAGGGCAACGCCGTCGGCCCCATCATGCTCCACGGCCAGGGCGCGGGCGACACCCCCACGGGCAGCGCGGTAATGGCCGACATCATGGCCCTGTGCCGGGGGCTCAATGCGCCCTGCAAAAGCTTCGACAACACCGGGTTCGGCAACAAGCCGCTGCTGGAGGCCGACATCCTGCCGTCCTCCGAGGGCGTGGCCATGCACTACTTCCGCTTCACCGTCAGCGACCGTCCGGGCGTGCTGGCTGCCATCGCCAAGACCATGGCCGAACACGACATCTCCATCGCCCAGGCGGTGCAGAAGGGCGATGCCCAGGCTTCGGACGTGCCTATCGTGTTCCTGACGCACAACGCGCGTTCCAGCGCCGTGGCCGAGACCATCCGCACCATCGACGCCATGAGCTTTACACAGCGGCCCACCGTGCACTTCCCCATCCTCTAAATCCGGGCGACACCGCATGAAGCTTCTTTTCCTCATCGCAGACGGCATGGGCGGCTGGGCGGGCGAGGCCCCCGGCGGCCAGACCTGCCTGGAGGCCGCAGCCACCCCGAACATGGACGAGCTTGCCGCCACCGGCACAGTGGGCACCTGCCGCACCGTGCCCGAAGGCATGCCCCCCGGATCCGATGTGGCCAACATGTCGCTTCTGGGCTTCGACCCGGCCAAGCACCACACCGGACGCGGGCCCATCGAGGCCGCCGCCCAAGGGCTTGCGCTCGACCCGGACGACCTGGTGTGGCGCATGAATCTGGTGAACCTCACCGAGCTTTCGCCGCAAGGCAACATGCTCGACTACTCCTCCGGGCACATCACCACCGAAATATCCGCTCCTCTGGTGGAGGATCTGCAGGCGCATCTGGGCGACGAGACCTTCCAGTTCCACCCCGGCGTGCAGTACCGGCACCTGCTGGTGCACAAGGGCGGCGCCAAGGAGGACGAGGCCCAGCTTCGCATCAGCCCGCCGCACGACATCACCGGCAAGTCGCTGCACGCGGACATGCGCGAGTTTTCGCGCTCCGCCCGCATGTGGGACCTGCTCTTTCTGGCCGAGGAACGCCTGGCCCAGACGGCCAAGGACACCAAGGCCCGGTCCATCTGGCCCTGGGGCCAGGGCAGGCCGCTTCTTCTGCCCAAGTTCAAGGAATCCTTCGGCCGCACGGGCGCGGTGATCTCCGCCGTGGACCTCGTGCGCGGCCTAGGCCGCGCCGCCGGCATGGAGGTCATCCAGGTGCCCGGCGCCACCGGCCTGCTGGACACCAACTACCAGGGCAAGGTGGATGCGACGCTCAAATACCTGGAGCGCGGCGACTTCGCCTTCGTGCACCTGGAAGGCCCGGACGAATGCGGCCACGCGGGCAATGCCGCCGAAAAAATCGAGGCCATCAGCCGCTTCGACGCGCGCATCGTGGGTCCTCTGCGCCAGGCGCTGGCCGGGCAGGACGTGGCTTTCATGGTCACCTGCGACCACTTCACCCCCATTGCCGAAAAAACCCACACGCCGGATCCGGTGCCTTTTGTGCTCTGGCGCTCCGGTCTTGAGCCCAGCGGGCTCCCGGCCTTCAGCGAAACCCTGGCGCGCTCCACCGGGCTGGTCATCGAGTCCGGCTTCGAGCTCATGCCCTGGACCCTGCGGCAGCTGGCCTGAGACGGCAAAAGGACGGCGCGATGGACTTTCCCAAGGTTTTTCCCACCTCGGACAGCTGGTACGCGCACCGCGTTTCCTATGGCGAGACAGATGCCATGGGCGTGCTCTATTATGCGGAATACCTGCATATTTTTGAGCGCGCTCGCAGCCAGTTCCTGCGCGAGCGCGGCATGGGCTACAATCTGGTGGAAGAACGCGGCATCATCCTGCCCGTGCGCGAGGCCTGGTGCCGCTACCGCATCCCGGCCCGCTTCGACGACCTGCTCTGGGTGCACTGCGGCGTGGCCGAATGGCGTCGCGCCAGCATGCTCATCGTCTACGAATTCTGGAACACCGACCGCAGCAAACTTACCGCCAACGGCGCTACGGAGCACCCTACGGTGAACCCGCAAGGCAAGCCCGTGGCAGTGCCAGACTGGTTCAAGGAGCTCTGCGACTCCAAGCCCGCGCCGCAGTGCGGCACGCAGCTCTGAACAGGCCGGAAAAACAGCAGTAAGCGCTTCCTCGCCTCATTTTTCTTGCTCCGCTTTGGGCGCGGGTGTAGGGGAACACCGCCAACCCACAACGGAGCGAACGCAGTGTTCACAGACACGCATACTCATGTTTTCCATCCCAAAATTGCCGAGAAAGCCATCAACCAGCTACACTCGCACTACGGCATCATGCCGCAGGGAAGCGGCGTGCTGGACGACCTGCTGGCCCGCGCCGACAATGCGGGCATTGCGCGCGTGGTGGTGCACACCGCGGCCACCGATCCCTCGCAAGTGATTCCGGCCAACAACTGGGCCATGGACATGGAACGCCAGTCGCCGCGCGTCACGGCCTTCGGCACTCTGCACCCGGACTACCCCGAGCCGGAGAAGGAGCTGGAACGCCTGCGCCAGGCCGGCATCAAGGGACTCAAATTCCACCCGGATTTCCAGGGTTTCTTCCTCGACGACCCGAAGTTCTACCGCCTTATGGAAATCATCGGCGACGAGTTCACGCTCATGGTCCATGTGGGCGACACCCTGGCGCCGGAAAAAAACCCTTCCTGCCCGCTCAAAATGGCCAACCTGCGCCGGGCCTTTCCCGGCCCCCGGCTCATCGCCGCGCACCTGGGCGGCTACAGCCATTGGCGCTACGCCGTAGAGCACCTGGCCGGGCTGGACGTGTTCTTCGACACCTCAAGCTCACTGTCTTTCATCGAAGACGGAACCCTGCGCGAGCTGCTGGCCAAGCACCCGGCGGACCAGCTGCTTTTCGGCAGCGACTACCCGCTGTTCGACCCAGCGGACGAGATCACGCTGGTGGAACGGCGTCTCGCCCCGCTGGGCGTGCGCGTGGAGGACCTGCTGCGCGCAGGCACCCTGCTCTTTCCGCCGCGCGTGTAGCCTTCACTTTTAAGCGGACAAAAGCCCCCGCCCCGGCAGCATTGCCAGGGCGGGGGCTTTTGTGTCCGATGAGAGCGTCTCTTCGCGGCGCCTGCTACTTCGCGGCGTCTTCAAGGGCCTTGAAGCCCGGCAGTTCCTTGCCTTCCAAAAACTCCAGGAACGACCCGCCACCGGTGGAGATGAAGCTGAACTTGTCGCCCAGGTGCGCGGCATGCACCACGGCGTCGGTGTCGCCGCCGCCCACGATGGACAGGGCTCCGGAGGCGACAATGGCCTTGGCCATGCCGATGGAGCCCGCGGCAAAGGCCGGGTTCTCGAAAGCGCCCATGGGGCCGTTCCACACCACGGTGCCGGCGCCCTTCATGACATCCGCAAAGGCCAGCACGCTCTTGGGGCCGATGTCCAACGCCATAAGCCCGGCGGGCACGGCTCCGGTGTGCGAGGCCACCTCGGCTTTCTCGTCCTTGAAGCTCTTGGCCAGCACGAAGTCCACCGGCAGGTGGATATGGGTGCCGTTGTCGGCCGCCATCTCCAGGATGCTCCTGGCCTCGTCCAACAGTTCGCTCTCGACCAGGGACGCGCCCATGTCGATGCCCTGGGCCAAACGGAAGGTGTTGGCCATGGCCCCGCCAATGATCAGGTGGTCCACCTTGCCCAGCAGGCTCTTGAGGATGCCGAGCTTGCTCGACACCTTGGACCCGCCGGACACGGCCACATAGGGCCGCTTGGGATTGGAGAGCGCGCCGTGCAGGTACTGCCACTCCTTTTGCATCAAAAAGCCCGCGCAGGCCTTGGGCGCTGCCAGCGGGGCCTCGGTCACCGAGGCATTGGGCCGGTGGGCCACGCCAAAGGCATCGCTCACGTAGATGTCCAGCCCGGCCATGAGCTCACGCGCGAAGGCCGCGCGCTCCGCCGGGTCCTTGGAGGTCTCGGCCTTGTGGAAGCGCAGGTTCTCCAGCATCAGCACCGAGCCGGGCGCCAGGGCCGCGATCATGGCCTTCACCTCCGCTCCGATGCAGTCCGGGGCCAGGGGCACGCTGACGCCGAGCAGCCCTGCCAGGTGCGCGGCCACGGGCGCAAGGGAAAACTCCGGGCTCACCTCGCCCTTGGGCTGGCCCAGGTGGCAGCAAATGACCAGCGCACCGCCCGCGTCCAAGATGTGGCGCAGAGTGGGCAGGCTCTCGCGGATTCTGGTGTCGTCGGTGACGCGGGTTCCATCCAGGGGCACGTTGTAGTCGACCCTGATGAGCACCTTCTTGCCGGAAACGTCGATGTCCTTGAGATAAAGCATGACTCGTCCTAAAGGCCCTTGTCGGCCATGAGCTTGATGAGGTCCGCCACGCGGCAGGAATATCCCCATTCGTTGTCGTACCAGGTGACGATCTTGGCCAGACCGGAACCCGAAACCACGGTGTATTCGGCATCGATGATGCTGGAGCGCGGATCGCCGCGGAAGTCCGTGGAGACCAGCGGCCGGGTGGAAAAGCCGAGGATGCCCTTGAGCGGGCCTTCGCTGGCGGCCTGGAGCGTGGCGCGCAGGGTCGCCGTATCCGTGGGCTTGGCCAGGGTGCAGGCGAAGTCCACAATGGACACAGTGGGCGTGGGCACGCGCAGGGAGTAGCCGTCCACCTTGCCCTTGAGCTCCGGAATGACCAGCGCCACGGCCTTGGCCGCGCCGGTGCTGGTGGGCACGATGTTCAGCGCCGCCGCGCGGGCGCGCCGCAGGTCGCGGTGGGGCAAGTCCAGAATGCGCTGGTCGTTGGTGTAGCTGTGGATGGTGCACATGAGCCCGTTGACCACGCCGAAGGCGTCGTTGACGACCTTCACCGCCGGAGCGAGGCAGTTGGTGGTGCAACTGGCGTTGGACACAATGTTGTGCTTGGCCGGGTCGTAGAGGTGCTCGTTGACGCCGATGACGATGGTGATGTCTTCTTCCTTGGCCGGGGCGCTGATGATGACCTTTTTGGCGCCTGCCTCCAGGTGGGCGGAAGCCTTGGGGCCAGTGGTGAACAGGCCCGTGGACTCAATGACCACATCCACGCCCAGGTCGGCCCAGGGCAGATTCTTCGGGTCGCGCTCGGCGTAGCAGGCCACGGACCAGTCGCCGTAGTTGATGCCGCCGGACGCGCTGATGGACACAGGGTGCGGCGATCTGCCGTAGGTGGAGTCGAACTCCAGCAGGTGCGCGCTGGTGTTCACGTCGTACAGGTCGTTCAGGGCCACCACCGTGGCCACGTCCTTATGGTTGTCGTAGAGGGCCTTTAACACCTGTCTGCCGATGCGGCCAAAGCCGTTGATTCCGACGCGCAACATGATTGCCCCCCTAGTCTTCGAAGATGCGGCGTTCGTAAGAAGCCAGCATCTCGTAATCGGTTTTCAGGGCCTGGTGGAGCCGGGCATTCTCAATGGCCAGGGCGGAGAGGTCCGCGACGGCGAGCAGAAAATCCTTGGCCAGATCGTCGAAGGTGCGCTCGGTGCCGGCGTAAATGCGCATGGAGCCGATGGCGCGGGACTCCACCATGAGCGGCGTGACCAGCACGGTGACGATGCCTTCTTTTTTGGCCGCCTCGCCGTACTGGAAGCGGGGGTCGTTCTGGGCGTTGGGGATGTGGATGGTCTTTCCGGAAAGCACCTCGCGGTCCACCTCGCTGTGCTCCAGGTCCACGGAACCCTTGCGGAAGTATTCCTTGGAAAGGCCATAGGCCGCGCTGGGCAGCAGGCGTTTCCCGGAGCGGTCCAGCAGGCGCAGGGTGCAGCCCTTGGCGTCCAGGGCCTTGGCCGCCTGCTCCACCACGGCGGAAAGCACGTTTTGGGGCTCCAGGCTGGAGTTCACCACCTTGGCCACCTCGGCCAGGGTGCGGAAATACCGTTCACAGCGATCCGGTGTTCTCGTCATGGCATCCTCCTCGGATTACGTCACAGACTTACCCGTGGGTAAGGGAAAAGTCAGCAAAAAACATCCATCTCATATGGATAGTGATATTTGCGTGACGCGGGCGCAACAGCCTTGCTCCGGCCTGGACGCAAGAAGGGGGGCCGAAGCCCCCCCAGAAGTGTCGTGCCGCAAAGACTAGCCGAACTGCGCCACCTTGCGGATGAGGCGCACCAACTGGTTGGTGAACCCGGCCTCGTTGTCGTACCAGACGATGAGCTTCACCTGGGTGCCGTCCATGACGGTGGTGAGCCCGGAATCGAGCACGCCGCCGAAGGTGCTGCCCACGAAGTCGGAAGAGACCAGCGGCTCGTCGCAGTAGCCGAAGCTCTCGCTCGCCGCGGCCTTCATCACCGCGTTGACTTCTTCCTTGGTGGTGGCGCGTTCAAGCTCGCAGGTCAGGTCCACAATGGAAACGTCCGGGGTGGGTACGCGGATGCAGAAGCCGTCCATCTTGCCCTTCAGCGCCGGAATGACCAGGGAAATGGCCTTGGCCGCGCCGGTGGTGGTGGGCACCATGTTCAACGCGGCGGCACGGGCGCGGCGAATGTCCTTGTGGGAGCCGTCGTGCAGGCGCTGGTCCATGGTGTAGGAGTGGATGGTGGTCATGAGCCCGTGCTTGATGCCGAAGGCATCGTTGAGCACCTTGGCCGCCGGGGCCAGGCAGTTGGTGGTGCAGCTGGCGCTGGACACTATCTTGTGCTCGGCCTTCAGGTCGGCGTCGTTGACGCCCACCACGATGGTGGAGTCCATGTCCTTGCCGGGGGCGGAGAGGATGACCTTCTTGGCCCCGCAGGCCAGGTGCGTGGAGCACCCAGCGCGGTCGTTCAGCTTGCCGGTGGACTCGATGACGATGTCGCAGCCCATGTCGTTCCAGCTCCACTCACCGGTGGCGAAACGGGTCACCGTGACCTGTTTGCCGTCGAGCAGGAAGCCCTGGTCGTTGCCCTCCACGCGGGGGAAATTCCCGTGCACGGAGTCGTATTTGAGCAGGTGCGCCAGATCCTTGTTGGTGGCGCGGGCATTGATGGCCGCAAGCTCCAGGTCGGGCTGGTCGGCCAGAAGCCGGGTCAGGTAGCGGCCAATGCGGCCAAAGCCGTTGATGCCAATTCTCGTCGCCATGCGTCAGCTCCTTCGCGGTATTCTTCCGTTTTAGGCCTTGCCGGAACAGCCCAGAACGTTCTTGATCTTGCGCTGCACCATTTCCTTCACCGCCGTGCGCGCCGGGGTGAGGTACTGGCGGGGGTCGAAGTCGCCAGGATTTTCGGCCAGATGCTTGCGGATGGTGGCGGTCATGGCCAGGCGGATGTCGGTGTCGATGTTGATCTTGCACACGGCCATGCTGGCGGCCTTGCGCAGCAGGTCTTCCGGCACTCCGCGCGCGCCGGGCACGTGCCCGCCGTAGGTATTGGCCATTTCCACAAATTCCTGGGGCACGCTGGACGCGCCGTGCAGCACAACGGGCACGCCGGGCAAAAGCTTGCCGACCTTTTCCAAACGGTCGAAGTCGAGCTTGGCCTCGCCCTTGAACTTGTACGCGCCGTGGCTGGTGCCGATGGCGATGGCCAACGAGTCGCAGCCGGTCCTGGTCACAAAGTCCGCGGCCTGCTCCGGGTCGGTGTAGATGTGCTCGTCGCTGTGCACATCCTCTTCCACGCCGGCCAGGCGGCCCAGCTCGGCCTCGACCCACACGCCGCGCTCGTGGGCGTAGGCCACGACCTTCTTGGTCTCGGCGATGTTCTCTTCATAGGGCAGGTGCGACCCATCATACATGACCGAGGTGAAGCCGCCGTCGATGACTGTTTTGCACAGCTCGAAGTTGGGGCCGTGGTCCAGGTGCAGCACCACGGGCAGGTCGGTTTCCTGGAGCGCGGCCTCCATGAGCTTGATGATGTAGTTCTGCCCGGCGTATTTGCGCGCCCCGGCGGAGACTTGCAGGATCAACGGAGCGTTCTCGGCCTTGCCGGCCTCCATGATGCCCTGGATGATCTCCATGTTGTTCACATTGAAGGCGCCAACGGCGTACCCGCCGGTATAGGCTTTGGCAAACATTTCCTTGGGTGAGACGAGGGGCATGGAAATCCTCCTTGGGGTCGTAAAAAAAGCCTGAAATGGCCTCTGTGTTCACCTTAAACTCATGTCACGCTCTGCATTTCCTGTCAACACGGCTTCAGGAAAGCATGGGCTCCAAAAGAGCCAGCGTGTCGTGATCCGTGAAGTCGAACTTGAGCGGCGTGAGCGTCACCCAGCCCTCGGTGAGCAGGCGTCTGTCGCGCCCCTGGCTGATGCGTTCGCTCTTCAATTCGCCACACATCCAATAATACGGGCGGCCGCGCGGGTCGCGGCGCTCCTCGAACCAGTCCTCGTAGGCCACGCGGGTGTGCGGGCAAAGCTTAAGGCCCAGCACCTCGGCCATGGGCCGGGCGGGAAAATTCAGGTTCAGCACGCACTTCTGCGGCAACTGGCCAAGGGGCAGGCGCGGTAGAAGCGCCGTGGCATAGGCCGCCTGGCCGGAAAGATCCGTGGGGTTGAAGTCGTCCATGGACACGGCCATGGCGGCGAAGCCCATGAACGCGCCCTCCGTGGCGGCGGAGACCGTGCCGGAGTACAGCAGATCCACGCCCACGTTGGCTCCGCTGTTGATGCCCGAGACGACCATGTCCGGCCTTTCCTTCATCAGCGTGGAGAGCCCCAGTTTCACGCAATCCGCCGGGGTGCCGGTGACCCCAAGGCCGAAGAAGCCCTCGTCGCGAAACTCCTTCACGCGCAGGGGCGCGGAAAGGGTGATGGCATGCCCCACTGCGGACTGCTCCGTCACCGGGGCCACCACGTGGACCTCGTGCCCGGCCTTTACCAGGGCCGCGTGCATGGCGCGCAGGCCCACGGCCTGAATGCCGTCGTCGTTGGTGAGCAGAATGCGCATGGACTCTCCCCTGGGCAGGGCCGTTGGGACTGGGCCGCAGGCCGGGTCCGGTCGTTCTTGGTTTGACATTCCGCATCGCTTAAGGGCAAATGATGCGTCACAAGGGACGCCCTGCCCACCGTAGCATGCGGTACAGGCGCAGTACCCCAACATGAGGGAGATGGCAAGACCGTGATAGCGAAAGCTGTGTACATACGGGACATTAGCCCCGGCCAGACGATACAGGATACCTTTCTCTTGGCGGAGGCCCGCACGGGGCAGTCGCGCAACGGGCCGTACTGGAGCCTGGTGCTGCAGGACGTGAGCGGCCAGATGGAGGCCAAGGTCTGGAGCCCGCTCTCCCAGCAGTTTCCCGGCCTCGCGCCCGGGCAGCTGGTGCAGGTGCGCGCCCAGGCCGCCAATTACCGCGACAAGTGCCAGCTGACCATCGACCAGCTTTCCCCCGTCGACATCGCCGAGGCGGACTTGAGCGAATTTCTGCACC
>Ga0209373_10001139_pt1 | contig 33678 bp, 28 predicted proteins | sample Higcelweek5metaG_FD_187173 | JGI IMG/M metagenome (GOLD analysis project Ga0209373, IMG submission 187173) | Freshwater pond sediment microbial communities from the University of Edinburgh, under environmental carbon perturbations - High... | ecosystem: Environmental > Aquatic > Freshwater >... | reverse complement strand
CATTCTGGAATGACAGGGTTGCTCGATGCCATAAACGATCGCACGCCTATAACTGTAATTATTTCTGACAACTCAACTACTGGAATGACAGGAGGACAAGATTCGGCTGGAACAGGAAAATTGAAAGAAATTTGTTTTGGACTTGGGGTTGCCGAAGAACACATTCGGGTAATTGAACCACTCGGAAAGAACCATGAAGAAAATACTCAAATCCTTCGCGAAGAATTTGCTTACGAAGGTGTGTCTGTGATACTGTCTCAGCGCGAATGCATACAAACCCAGTTGCGCCGCAAAAAAACGGAAAAAAAGGATGAACCATTGGTACGTAACTGTAATCACTAAACAACTATGAAGAAAGATATAATATTAGCCGGAGTTGGCGGTCAAGGAATTTTGTCGATCGCCGCTGTTATTGATTATGCCGCGCTTTCACTTGGATACAATGTAAAACAAGCTGAAGTGCATGGCATGAGCCAACGTGGAGGAGCAGTACAATCGAACCTTCGCATTTCAAGTGGTGTAATCTATTCCGATTTAATTGCCCTCAATAGTGCAGACTTGATCATTTCTGTTGAACCAATGGAAAGTCTTCGCTACATTCCATACCTGAAATCCGACGGTTGTGTAGTAACCAGCAAAGAATGTTTTAAAAATATTCCGAATTACCCTGAAGAAGAGATACTGTTCAAAGCATTTGAAACCTTGCCAAGAAAAGTGGGAGTCGATGCTGAAAAGCTGGCCAAAGAAGCTGGTTCTGGCAAATCATCGAACATGGTGATGCTTGGTGCTGCAGCTCCTTTTCTGGGAATTCCGGTCGAGTCGCTAAAAGCTGCTATCGAAGCTATTTTTGCTGAAAAAGGACAAAAAATCATCGACATAAACCTTCGTTCATTCGACGCAGGATTGGCTTGTTCTGCTGGAAAATAAAATCAAAACAAGAGACTGAAAACTCCAAAATAGTCAGGTTTTTAACCTAAAATAGTCCGTTAGGGCCACACTCAAAAGAGGAAAAAGAAAAGAGGAAATGTTTGTTCTCTTTCCTTTTCCTCTTTTTTGCTTATTATCAAGTCGATATTACATTTTAAAAGATAACAAGACTATTAAATATTAAATCAACGTAATTATTGCCTTTTTCGTTATAATAATTAATTTTAAGACCTTATAATTTGAATTTTGTATTTAATGCAGAATAGTAGATTCTACAAAACCAATTACTATGAAGAAAAACCTTTTATTTTTGTTTGCCTTTTTAGCTGTTATAGTGGTCAATGCGCAATCTGACGACGCAGTTACCCTCGATTTCTACGGATTCATCCGTGTAGACGGTTATGTTGACACGTACAAAGGTGTTGATGCAGGACACGATATTTTTTACCTGCTTCCGGCATATGGAGTTAAAAACGGTGCTGAATTTAACAATCAGCTGAGTTCCAACATGAGCGCTATGGCGTCGCGCTTGGGAGTGAAAATCAATTTTCCTGAAGTATTAAAAGCAAAAGCTACCGGATTGTTAGAGTTTGACTTTGCCGGAAACCTAAAGGCTGATCCAACGTTGTTTCGGATCCGCCAAGCTTATTCATTGTTAACCTGGGAAAAATCATCGTTGCTTGTGGGACAAACCTGGCACCCATTTTCGGGAAACAGCTGTATGCCTACTGTTGCTGGCTTGAACACCGGTGCTCCGTTCACCTGTTTTAACCGTTCACCTATGATTCGTTACAGCATGAAATTCGATGGATTGACAGTTTCTGCCTCTGCAGTGGGACAAACACAATACAACAATGCTGCAATTGATGCAACTGATTTCAACCCAAATACCTATCAGGTTTCATACAATCAGGCAAAACGTAACGGTGTTATTCCAGAACTGGTTTTAAGCGCCGAATGGACAAAGAAATCAATCACTCTTGGAGCTGGGGCAGAATATAACCGCATAAAACCCAGAATGATGATTACAGAGGCCATCGCTGATGGCAAAGATGTAAGTGCAGTTGCCGACGAATACCTCGGCACCACTGCTTTTATGGCTTATGGACGCTACAAAAAAGATAAGTTGACCATTCTTGCAAAAGGATACCTGGGTGAAAACATGCAAAACCTTACTTTGCCCGGAGGATATGGAGTTGCTTCGTTTGACTCAATTACTGGAAAAGAAACTTATACCAGTTATTCATCCTACACAGCATCGTTAAATTTGGTCTATGGTCAGAAATGGCAATTTGGTTTGTTCGCCGGGTATGGTGGAAACCTTGGAACAAAAGATGCATTGGTTGATTTTGCAGGCAAAGCAAAAACATACGGATTGTTCAACAACATGCAGACCATGTATCGGATTGCGCCACACGTTTCACTTAACCTCAACAAATTCAGATTGGTTGCCGAATTTGAACAAACTTCGGCCAACTATGGAACTGGTAGCGTTAATTTTAATGACGGGCTTTATGCCTCGACACACAAAGCAACAAACAACAGGGTTATTCTTGTAATGACTCAATATTTTTAATATTCAAACTTATTTAAAATGAATTTTTGGGAAAAAGATATCGAAACACTTCAGCGCTCCGATATCAACAAACTTCAGGTTGAAAAACTGAACCGCACTCTGGCCATTGCTCAAAATTCGCCTTATTACGGTAATTTATTTAAAGAAAAAGGTATCAAACCAGGTTCTTTCAGCAATATCGAAGAGATTACCAAGTTGCCTTTTACGACAAAACAAGATCTAAGGAATAACTTTCCGTATGGTTTTCTGACAGTTGATCAGATTGACGTGGTGAGGTTACACAGTTCATCGGGAACAACAGGGAATCCTACGGTAATTTTCCACACGGCCAACGACCTGAAAAACTGGGCTAACCTAATGGCCCGCTCTCTTTATACTGCGGGAATCAGAAACACCGATGTATTTCAAAACATATGTGGATATGGACTCTTTACTGGAGGCCTCGGATTTCAGTATGGAATTGAACGATTGGGAGCTCTTAGTATCCCGGCCGGAGCAGGAAACAGTATGCGTCAGATCAAGCTGATGCAGGACTACGGAACTACAGCGGCCCATGCCATTCCGAGTTATCTTACCCGTCTTTACGATGTTTTCAAAGAGTTGAACCTCGACCCTCGGCGCGATACAAAACTTCATTCCTTTGTGATTGGAGCTGAACCACACACCGAAGAACAGCGTAGGCGAATTGAAGAAATGTTTGGGGTAAAAGCCTACAACTCATTCGGCATGTCAGAAATGAATGGACCGGGAGTTGCCTTCGAATGTACTTACCAAAACGGACTTCATATTTGGGAAGATGCATTCATTGTAGAAATTGTTGATCCTGAAACACTCGAACCAGTACCCGATGGTGAATACGGGGAAATGGTAATGACTACGCTCGACCGTACAGCTATGCCACTGATCCGCTACCGCACTCGCGACCTCACCCGGTTCCTTCCTGGCGATTGCCCATGTGGGCGTACTCACCGTAGAATTGACCGTATTGCCGGTCGTAGCGATGATATGTTCATTGTAAAAGGATGCAATATTTTCCCAATGCAGATTGAAGGTGTACTGATGAAGATTCCTGAAGTTGGCTCTGATTATCTGATCACCATTGAGAACATTAACGACAACGACGAACTGATTATCGAAGTTGAAGTAAAACGCGAATGGTTCTCGGGCGATATGGCAAAACTCGACAGCATTACCCGCATCATCACACACCAAATACGCGACGAAGTGCTGGTAAAACCAATCGTTAAATTGGTTGAACCGGGTTCTCTTCCCCAATCGGAAGGAAAAGCAGTGAGAGTAATCGACAAAAGAAAGAAACAGTAAAAATTTGTGCTATGGCAATTCAAATATCCATTTTTCTTGAAAACAAGACTGGTCACCTGCAACGCATAACCAGCTTCTTACGCGAGGTAAATGTAAACATCAGAACAATGACCCTTTCGCATTCAAGTCAGGGCTGGGGAATTCTCAGTCTTATTGTCAGCAACCCTGAACTGGCATACAATACGCTGATCGACAATAAGATTCCTGCAACAAAACGAGAAATTGTTGTTGTGGAAATGGACGACCGTCCCGGTGGACTCGATGATTTATTAAAAGTAATTGCATCGGCAGGGATCAACTTCACAAATGCTTATGGACGTACTCTTGAATCGGGCAAAAAAGCCTATTTGGCCATCGATGTTGAAGACATAAACCGCAGCATTGAAAAACTGACCGAAGCAGGCTTGAAACTAGTTTCTGACGACGAAGTTTACGGAAACGGCAAACACACTGAATAAATAAACCTTTTGATACTAACTAAAAATTGAAACTATGTTGGGAATTAACGACCCTTGGATTCTGGCAGTCTATCTGTTATGCCTGTGTAGCGCTGCGGCGTGTGTTATTTATGGTGTTCTCAATTGGAACAAAGGTGGCGACAACGAACCTGCCGAAATAAAAGAAGAGACCACATGGGAGCAAGAAGAAACTCAAATTGAAGAAAACTTATAGGAGGGATAAAACATGTTAGGAAGTACAATCGCATTTTTGGTTTACCTGTTTATCATCACCTATTTGGGATATTTGGGATACAAACACACAAAAACATCAGCCGACTATTTGGTTGGCGGCCGTCAAATCCATCCGCTTATTATGGCACTCTCTTATGGATCTACATTTATCAGCACCTCGGCCATTGTTGGTTTTGGGGGAGCTGCCGGATCTCTTGGGATGGGGTTGCTATGGTTAACATTCCTCAACATATTTGTTGGTATCTTCATTGCATTTGTTGTATTTGGAAAACGAACACGGAAAATGGGCCACAATATTGATGCGCACACTTTTCCAGAACTTCTGGGGAACCGGTTCAAATCGAAATCGATGCAAGGGTTTGCAGGTATAATCATTTTCCTGTTTATGCCCATTTATGCAGCAGCAGTATTAAAAGGTGGTGCCGATTTTATTCAAACCCATTTTGGAATTACCTACGAAGTTTCGTTGCTCTTTTTTGCAGCAGTAGTTGCAGTTTATGTTTGGATGGGCGGTATTAAAGGTGTAATGTACACCGATGCATTCCAAGGGGTAATCATGTTTGTAGGGATGTTATTCCTGCTCTTTTTTACCTACTCAAAGCTTGGAGGCGTAACCGAAGCACATACTCAACTTAGTGCCCTTTTTGAAAAACCCGAAGTACAGGAACAAACGGCCAAACTTGTCAAAGGTGGTTTTACCGGCTGGACTTCGATGCCGGCCTGGGATTCCCCAATTTGGTGGTCACTGATAACTACTATAGTAATGGGCGTTGGGATTGGTGTTTTGGCACAACCTCAGCTTATTGTGAGGTTTATGACCGTTAAAAGTAACCGAGAACTCAATCGTGCTGTTGTATCAGGTGGAATTTTCATTTTGATGATGACTGGTGTTGCATTCATTGTTGGTGCATTGTCAAATGTTTACTTCTTTAACGACTCTGGAAAGATTGCCATGTTAGCTGCTGGTGGAAACGACAAAATTATCCCGGCTTTCATCAAGCAATTTGTTCCAAGTTGGTACGGAATTGTATTTTTCCTTGCCCTTATAGCTGCTGCCATGAGTACGCTTAGTTCGCAGTTTCACACAATGGGAACTGCCATTGGCCGAGATGTGTACGAGAAAACAATGGGTAAAAAAGGGAATTCAATTTTCATTACCAAAACAGGAATCCTAGTTGGAATTTTAATCAGCGTACTGATCGCATTTTTAGCAAACAAGCTCGATGCCAGCATGCAGATTATTGCTACCGGAACAGCTTTGTTCTTCGGACTTTGCGCTGCTTCATTCCTTCCTGCTTATGTTTCAGCATTGTATGTTAAGAAAATTTCTTCAAAAGCAGTAATGGCAGGTATGATTGCAGGTTTTACGGTAGGTGTAATTTGGATTTTCTTTATCCACGAGAAAGAGGCATCAAGTTTACAACTTTGTCAGGCATTGTTCGGCAAACCATCGATAGTAAAAGGCACTGTTATGGCAAAACTCGCGATGATTGATCCGATAATTATATCCTTGCCTGCATCGATAATTGCAACAGTCATTGGTGCATTTACAACCAAAAACAACATCCAGCAAGAACATGTTGACATTTGCTTCAAGGGAATAAAAAATAGTTAGTACACAATTCAAAATAAGAGGCTGGATCGGTTGAACCAGCCTCTATTTTTTTTCAACAATGGTTTCAACATCGGTTTTCGAACCTGTTAAACCTTTAACATCGGACGAAAATTAGCATCAGACATTAACTTGTCAAATGCCAATTGCGCTAGCAAAATGTTTTGCACATCAGTTTTGTTCCTGTTTTAAATTTTTAGTCAACATGTTTCTCGTTACGATTCTTCTCTTCAATATAAATGATCGTTTAAGCATCCATTAATTGGTTAACTGGCAATAAGAACCAGTATTGATCCATTTAAGATGAGTATTCAACGTTTCTATTGTAAAACAATCTGCTTTCAATTGTATAATAAACAACTCATTTCTGTTCTGAATTTATCTTTATTTATAGCTAAAAATTAATAATTGAAAGATGTTTTAATAATTATACTATTTATATTTACGACCTATACAAATTACAAGACCTTATATCACAAGTATACAAACACGATCTTCAAAAAATTGAACTATTATGATTTGGAATGAAAAAATAGAGTGTGCCTCACGCGAATTAATGTCTTCCATACAATCGGAAAGATTAATTGCTGCGGTAAACCGCGTTTACCATAACGTTCCGTATTACAGACAAAAAATGCAGGAAATAGGGATAACACCTGCCGATATCCGCTCGATCGAAGACATCACAAAATTGCCATATACTGTAAAGTCAGACTTGAGAGATAACTATCCATTTGGCACTTTTGCTGTTCCAATGAGTGAAATTGTACGTGTACATGCATCATCTGGAACAACAGGTCGTCCAACAGTTGTTGGCTATACCCGCAAAGACATTGCCATGTGGAGCGAAAACGTAACCCGGGCATTGTGCATGGCTGGGGTAACCACTCACGATTTAGTTCAGATTGCCTATGGATACGGACTCTTTACCGGAGGTTTAGGTCTGCATTACGGAACTGAGAACTTAGGTGCTGCTGTAATTCCAATTTCAGGGGGAAATACCCAAAAACAGATTCAATTATTGCAGGATTTTGGGTCAACAGTAATTTGTTGTACTCCTTCGTATGTTCTTCATATTGCCGAGGTTTTAGAGGAAATGAAAATTGACCCATCAGAACTGAAACTCCGTGTAGGGGTTTTTGGTGCAGAACCATGGTCGGAAAACATGAGAAAAGAGATTGAACGAAAATTGAAGATCAAAGCCATTGATATTTACGGACTAAGCGAAATTGTTGGGCCTGGCGTTGCATGCGAATGTGAGCACCAAGCCGGAATGCACATTAACGAAGACCACTTCATTCCTGAAATAATTGATCCCGAAACATTGCAACCCGTTGCACCTGGTGAAATTGGGGAATTGGTATTTTCAACTGTCACCAAAGAAGGAATCCCACTACTTCGATACCGTACCCGCGACCTTACCCGTTTAATTTACGACAAATGCGAATGCGGACGTACGCTGGTGAGAATGGAGAAATGCAAAGGCCGCAGCGACGATATGCTTATTATTCGTGGTGTTAACGTATTCCCATCGCAAATTGAAAGTGTATTGCTGAATATGAGTGAAACAGCTCCACACTACATGCTAATTGTAGATCGCGAAGGCAATCTTGACACCTTGACCGTTCAGGTTGAAGTTCAGGAACAATTCTTCTCCGACGAAATTAAAGAGCTACAAAGTATTTCCAAAAAAATAAAATACAAATTGGAAAGTACCTTGGGTATTTCGGTTACAGTTCAATTGGTTGAACCAAAAACCATTGAGCGTTCAGCTGGAAAAGCAAAAAGAGTAATTGACAATCGTAAAATCTAAAACTACCGTCATGATAATTAAACAACTTTCTGTATTTCTTGAAAATAAGTCGGGCCGACTAAGCGAGGTTTCTGAATTATTGGGTGAGGCAGGTATCAACATGACTGCTTTCAGTATAGCCGATACCAGCGATTTTGGAATATTAAGAGTGATTGTTTCCGACCCTCAAAAGGCTCTTGATTTGATGAAAATGAATCATTTTTCAAGTAGCCTGACTGATGTTGTTTGCTTGAATTGCCCAAATGAACCTGGAGCATTGGCTAAGGCTCTGAAAATTCTTGAAGGGGCTAATGTTCAGATTGAATACATGTATGCCTTTTCAACCGAACGTTCAGCGAATATTGTAATTAGACCTACAAATGTTCAAAAATGCATCGAAATATTGCAAGAACATGAAATAGAACTATTGAAGGCCAGTGATTTATATAAATTGTAAATGACATTGCGAAATACTCCTTTTTCTAATTAAAATTGAAAAAAGTGTGAAATCTGTTTGATTGATTGTGTTTTTATTTATTTTGCAACCCTGGAAATTGAATGAATTTTATTTTTGTGAACCAAAACTCACAAGGTCAAGACTTAAAACTGGAATTTTAAAAATTGGTTATGGCTCAAACTATGGGTTATTTGTTTTTTGGTAGTATTATACCTGATTGATTCCCGGCGGAGTGATAACACAAAGATATTATCTGAACCCGGGCATATTAACCCGGGTTTTTTTATTTCAACAAATAGGATTTGCATTGAAATCGGATTAAAAAAATGAAAAAAATAAAAAAAGTTGCCATACAGGGTGTAGTTGGATCATTTCACGAAGATGCCGCTCAACGTTATTTCGCAGGAGAAAAAATTGAAATTGTGGAATGCCGCACTTTTAGAAAAGTTTGCCAAATGGTTGACGAGGATAACGTTGATATAGCCGTGATGGCCATTGAAAATGCCATTGCCGGAAGTATACTCGAAAACTATGGTTTGATACGCGATTTTCATTTAAAAATTTCAGGCGAAATTTACCTTCACATCCAAATGAACCTGATGGCGCTGCCCGGCACTAAAAAAGAAGACATTAAAGAAATACATTCGCACCCAATAGCGCTAAAACAATGTGCAGAGTATATCGACAATACATTTGGAACTATTTCACTCGACGATAGTTTTGACACTGCCGGGTCGGCTAAAAATATCGCAAAAAATAAGCTAGAGAACATTGCTTCAATCGGAAACGAGCGAACAGCCAAATTATACGGTCTCGAAATTATTGACAAAGGAATTGAAACCAACAAGAAGAACTATACTCGGTTTCTTATCCTTTCGAAGCACAGCGAAGCCAACTCCGAAGCCAACAAAGCTTCAATCTGTTTCGAGGTTGGCCACTTCCATGGTGCTTTAGCCACAATTCTCAATATTTTTGCCGATAACGAAATCAACCTTACAAAAATACAGTCGGTTCCAATTATTGGGAAACCCGATGAATATTCATTCCACGTTGATATTGAATGGGAAGATATTAACAAATACGAACATGCAATTCATAAAGTGCTCAAGAACGTTACTAATCTTACAATTATGGGCGAATATGTTCGAAGCGAACGCAAAGTTCACGAAGTTAAGTAGTTTTTATTGTCAGAAAAAACACAGTGCTCATTATCTGATTATTACAAGCAGGAGTTTATACGGTGAAGAACATAGGGATTTATATAGCGAAAACAAGATTATTTTGTTCGAAGCACTGCTTTGATCAACAGGTTAAGGTTTGTGCTTTTCTACTTGTAATCGGCTCTTTGTTTGGGATTAGCTGTAATTCAGAACCAGATGTTGATGATTACCATACAGAACTGACATTTACCAACGACACCATTTTATTTGATACCGTGTTTACAACCATTGGCTCTGTAACAAAGTCTTTTGTTGTAAAAAATTCGGGCAATAAAAGAATCGATATTAAAGCAATCTCAGTTGAAAATGAAAATTCATATTTCAAATTAAATATTGATGGGGTCAGTACCAACAAAGCGACGAATATTGAATTAATGCCAAATGACAGTGTATTCATTTTTGCTCAACTAAAAATTGACCCACAAAATGAAACCAATCCTGTTTTAATTGAAGATTCAATTGTTTTCGAAATGGATGAAACATCCCAATCGGTTAAGCTTATCGCATATGGACAAGATGTGGAGATAATAAAATCGGCGTTCTTAGAAACAACAGTTTGGGATTCAAAAAAGCCATATTTGATTTTAGATTCTGTTTACGTATTGCCAAATTCAACCTTAACGATAGAAAAAGGGGCAACTATATATTGCCATAAAAAGGCTAAGATCAATGTATTCGGCAATATAATTGTAAATGGAACCATTGAAGAACCAATAACTTTTAGGGGCGATCGGTTAGATGAAATTTGGGAAGGGTACAAGTATGATTATTCGACCCCTCAGTGGGATGGTATTGCAGTTTTACCTTCGAAAAGAGTCAGTTCTTTCAACCATTGTATCATTAAAAATGCGACTATTGGTTTTTACATTGGCGACACCAATTCTGATGAAATAACTAAAGTCGATTTGCAAAATACAATTATTCACAACAGCTCCTTTGCCGGTATATATTCAATAAATTCTGATTTAAGTTTAACCAATTGTCAGGTTACCAATAGTGGTGTTTACAATATATTCATCATTGCTGGGGGTAATTACAATTTTTATCATTGTACAATTGCCAATTTTTTTGGCTTAGATTACAATACCAAAAGAGAAGAAATACCCTGTTTAAGCATAACAAATGCAGTAATAGATGGCGATGATGTGATTTATCATCCATTAACAAATGCAAATTTTTACAACTGTATTATCGATGGAAATTTGAAAAATGAAATTGTTTTTCAGAAAATGGAGGGTGTAGAATTCAATTTCAAATTCAACAATTGTGCAGTAAAGGTTGCTGAAAGTATTAAGGACGATTTCAACGATAATTTTGTAAACTGTTTTTTCAACGACACAATACACTATCTAAAATTGCAGGAATGGAATTATTCGTTCCAATTAGATACAAACTCTTTTGCCATTGATAAAGGAAATGCAACGTATATTTCAGGTGCATTTAACACTGAAAATGATATTTTTGGAAAATCGAGGCTAAAAGATGGAAAACCCGATTTGGGTGCTTATGAATTTAATTAAATAATAGTTGTTTTCAATTTTAACTTATGCAAAATACACCAATAAATTCCGATGTTGTTAAAGCCAAACTGGCCGAACTAAATATCAACGATATGGACAAAGCCTCCATTCGTGAAGTTGTTCAGGCAGTTGACATGATTGAAGCCGAAACCGGACAAAAATTTGTCAGAATGGAAATGGGAGTTCCTGGGTTACCCCCAGCAAAAGTAGGAGTTGAAGCTGAAATTGAAGCATTAAAAAATGGTGTTGCGTCCCGTTATCCCAACATCAACGGAATTCCTGAACTCAAAACAGAGGCTGCCCGGTTTGTAAAGAACTTTATGAACATCGATGTTAAACCCGAGCACTGCGTGCCTACCACTGGATCGATGCAGGGAACTTATGCACTGTTTCATGTCGCTTCGGTGTGCGACGAGACGAAAGATACTGCTTTGTTTATCGACCCGGGATTTCCGGTTCAGAAACAACAGTTCATGGTAATGGGCAGCAAATTCGAATCGTTCGATGTGTACCATTTCCGAGGGGAAAAACTTAGGGCGAAACTCGAAAGTTACCTCGAAAAAGGAAATATCAACAGCATCATTTATTCAAACCCCAATAACCCTACTTGGGTTTGCCTTACCGAAATTGAGCTTAAAATTATTGCCGAACTGGCCGATAAATACGATGCAATTGTAATGGAAGACCTTGCCTACTTTGGCATGGATTTCAGGAAAGATTTATCGAAACCAGGACAAGCACCTTACCAACCTTCGATAGCGAACTATACCGACAATTTTGTGTTGTTTATCTCAGCATCGAAAATATTTTCGTATGCAGGACAGCGAATTGCAGTAGTGGTGATGTCAGAAAAACTGTACAACCGCAACTATCCAAAATTGGAAAAACGAATGATGATCAAAGGCTTTGGTAATGCCGTGATTTATCGTGTACTCTACGCACTTTCATCGGGTGTTACCCATTCGGTGCAGTTTGCCATGGCCGCAATGCTAAAAGCAGTGAACGACGGCACCTACAATTTTTTCGAAGATGTGAAGGAATATGCTGAAAAAGCCCATATTATGAAAGAAATATTTCTTCAGAATGGGTTTAAGATATTATACGATAAAGATGATAATGAGCTAATTGCCGACGGGTTCTACTTCACCGTAACTTATCCCGGCATGGAGGCCAAAACATTACTCTATGAATTAATGTTTTATGGCGTTAGTGCAATTACCCTGTTAAGTACAGGAAGCACCATGCAGGGACTGAGAGCCTGTGTTGCACCGGTAAACCGTTCTCAATTTGACGACTTGCGGGAGAGGTTAATACAATTTAATGCCGATCATGGTAACAAATAGCAGAAAAAGAAATATATAAAATCAACTAGTTATGGCGAAAGCAAAAGGAGCAGTAGTAGTAGACAATGAAAAATGCAAGGGTTGCAATCTTTGTGTTGTTGCTTGTCCCTATGGTGTTTTAAACCTCCACAAAGAGGTTAATAGTAAAGGTTATCACTATTCATATATGGAAAACCCTGAATTGTGCATTGGTTGTACCAATTGTGGAATGGTTTGCCCTGATAGTTGTTTAACCATTTACCGAGTTAATTCCTGATTCGTCAGGCGATAATAAATTAGAAACTTTAAAATCATCCATAAAATGGGAGAATTACGTTTAATGAAAGGTAATGAGGTGATAGCTGAAGCAGCAATACGCTGTGGATGTGATGCATATTTTGGTTACCCAATCACACCTCAATCTGAAGTAATGGAAACATTAATGATCCGCCGCCCCTGGGAAGAAACCGGCATGGTTGTGCTTCAGGCTGAAAGTGAAGTCGCATCAATAAACATGATGTACGGCGCAACATCTTCTGGTAAAAAAATTATGACTTCATCATCAAGTCCTGGTATCAGTCTGATGGCAGAAGGCATTTCATATCTGGCCGGTGCAGAATTACCCGGATTAATAGTGAATGTTCAACGAGGCGGTCCGGGTTTGGGAACCATACAACCATCACAAGCCGATTATTTTCAGGCAACCAAAGGTGGCGGCCATGGCGATTATCACCTGATTGTATTGGCACCTGCTTCGGTTCAAGAGATGAATGACTTTGTTGGACTTGGTTTTGACCTTGCATTCAAATACCGCAATCCAGCTATGATTCTTGCCGATGGTGTTATTGGCCAGATGATGGAAAAGGTAGAACTGAACGATTTCAAACCACGCTGGACTGAAGAACAGATCGAAGAGCTGAATGGAAGTTGGGCTGCAACGGGTAAAAAAACACATCGCGAACGTTACATCAAAACTTCACTGGAAATGGTTTCTGAAAAACAAGAGAAATTCAACCAGAAACTCCAGGCAAAATACCGCCAAATGGAGGAAGAGGACGTTCGTTACGAGCTCATCAACTGCGACGATGCCGAATACATCATTGTTGCTTATGGCGTTTCGGCCCGACTCAGCCAAAAAGCGGTTGATGTCCTTCGAAAACAAGGAATAAAAGTTGGCCTTCTCAGACCGATAACCTTATTTCCTTTTCCTACAAAAATAATCAGTGAATTTGCTTCCAAAGTTAAAGGATTCCTTTCTGTTGAAATGAGTTCAGGACAAATGGTTCAAGACGTTCGTTTGGCAGTAAATGGAAAAACAAAGGTTGAACATTTTGGTCGTATGGGTGGAGTAATTGCCACTCCAATTGAAGTGGTAGAAGCTGTTCAATCTAAATTAATGGGAGAATAAATTATGGCAGATTTGCAATTACAAGATATCGTTAAACCTGAAAACCAGGTATACGGTAAATCAAAAATATTGACCGACACTCCAATGCACTATTGCTATGGATGCAGTCATGGTGTTGTTCACAAACTTATTGCTGAAGTAATTGAAGAGATGGGTATTCAGGAAGATACAATTGGTGTTTCGCCCGTTGGATGTTCTGTAATGATGTATTACTACCTCGACATTGACTGGTTGCAGGCTGCACATGGACGTGCACCAGCCCTTGCCACTGGTTACAAGCGCACAAATCCCAAGAAGTATGTATTCACCTATCAGGGCGATGGTGACCTTGCTGCAATTGGTACTGCTGAAACCATACATGCTGTTAACCGCGGTGAAAATATTGTAATGATTTTCATCAACAACGCAATTTATGGTATGACCGGTGGCCAGATGGCCCCAACAACCATGGTTGGACAGGTTACAGCTACAACCCCTTATGGCCGCGATATTGACCGTAACGGATATCCGCTTAAGATTACCGAATTGCTTGCTCAACTTCCAGGCGCAGCTTATGTTACCCGTCAGAGCGTGCACACACCGGCTAATGTTCGTAAGTGTAAAAAAGCAATCCGTAAGGCGTTTGAAAATTCAGCCAAAAACATCGGGACTTCGTTTGTTGAAGTTGTTTCAACATGTAATTCTGGTTGGAAAATTGATCCTGTAGAATCGAACAAATGGATGGAAGAGAACATGTTCCCATTTTATCCGCTTGGCGACCTCAAAAATGGAGAACGCAGCGATGTAGGTGAGTATTCAGTTCAAAAACTTAAAAAATAGAGCATCATGACAGAAGAAATCATAATCGCAGGGTTTGGCGGACAAGGAGTTCTGTCGATGGGTAAAATCCTGGCCTATTCGGGAATAATGCAAGATCAGGAAGTTTCGTGGTTCCCGTCTTATGGCCCCGAAATGCGTGGAGGTACGGCCAACGTAACCGTTATCCTCAGCGACGAGCGTATTTCGTCGCCTGTATTAAACCAGTTCGACACGGCAATTATCCTGAACCAACAATCGCTCAACAAGTTTGAAAGCATGGTGAAACCTGGCGGAACTTTAATTTTCGATCCAAACGGAATTATTAAAGAACCCAGTAGAACCGATATCTCTATTTATAAAATTGAAGCTACTCACATTGCAGCCGAAAAAGGTCAACCTAAAATTTTCAACATGATTGTTTTAGGCGCTTTTCTTGAAGCAAAACCAATTGTACAGCTTGAGAACGTAAAGAAGGGGTTGGAAAAATCGTTGCCTGCAAGGCATCATAAACTAATTCCTGAAAACCTTGCTGCAATTGAATTGGGTAAAAAGGAGCTGGTAAAAATCAGATAGCAAGAATATATCCTGTTTCACAAAAAAAACTGGAATATTGTAAAAGGTGTATAGCAACTGCTGTACACCTTTTTATTTTTTTTCATTGGTGTCCGGTAAAAATGTAAAGAAGAAATTCTTGGAAAAGATCGGTTAAAATTGGTTTTGCTTGAAATTCAATGAAATTTTGATCACGATAATTCAGCGAATATGAAGGTTACAAAACTAAGTACACTAATTTTTAAGCTAAGAGTCCTAAACGACTTAAGTTCTCCTGACTTGTCCCTCTGATTGTTGGTGTGGTTCTAATCTCTTCATAATCAATGTGTGTTTTTTTTGCAGTACTAAATTTACCGCGCTAAGGTATATTTTTCATAAAAAATCAGGGTTGTCAAAACAGCTTCAAAGGCAAGGGCTGTGCAGGTTGTGCGTTATCAGGACAATAAACGGATTGTTTTGCAATATATCGGTTCTCTTTTTTTTTGAATGAAAATGAATTAAAAGAGACCGTTTCAGAAGGGTAAATAGTCCTTTCAAAACAGTCTCTTTTATCTTTTATAATCAACTATCGATTCATTTAGCAACTTTCGTCATAAACCGCTTTGTTAACCACCTCCGTATTGGTACATCGTAGAGTTTCAAACAACCATAAGCTATAGCTACAGAACTAAAGAGAACGAGCAAAGCAGCAGGCCATGCCTCTTTCATCGGAACATTGTTATCAACAACCCAGGCGGTGAAAATATAAATTAGCGGATAGTGGATGATGTAGATCGGGTAAGAGATATCGCCCAAAAAATTACAGATCTTTGAAGCTAGTTTTCCTTTCACTTCCCCACTTGCACCGATATATACGATCAATGGGAAGATAAAAATAATGCTTAAAGAGTCGTAAAGTCCATTTATCCAAAGATGCTCACTTCCACCAATTCGAGGAATTGTTAAAATGGTTACAACCAACAAGCTGCTCCATAAAAATGCATTCTTAATACTTCCTGGTTTTACAATACGCGAGAGTAATAGTCCGGCAAAGAAAGGATACATTAAACGGGTAAAGCCAATTCTGAGTTGGGCAAGGTTGACAGACCAGCCTCCGATAACATCACCATTTGGGCTGGTTACAGCAAGGTGTATTAACGCACAACCTGCAAAAAATACCAAAACCGATAGTAATTTGTTGGAAAATTTTCTGATAAAGAGAGCATATAGAATGTTGCCGATGTACTCAAAGAAAAGTGACCATGCCGGACCATCGAGCGGGTGCATTTCGCCCCAGCCTCTTATTTCCAACGATGTAGGTACAGGTATTAATGTAAAACCAATTACCATCACAAGTAGCATCTTCCATACAGGAACTTCGCCAATACCAGGGAATAATATTGGGGAGGCACTGAAATAAAACCCAATTGCACCTACGATCATACCCATAATAATCATTGGATGAAGACGGATTAAACGGCGTTTAAAAAAGCCTTTTAATGTCATTTTACCCCAACGGTCGTCATAGGCATACCCAATAACAAAACCTGAAAGAACAAAGAAGAAGTCCACCGCCAGATAACCGTGGTTCATGATTTGTTTTAAATGATTACCTCCGGAGAAAGCCTCAAAAAGGTGAAACATTACCACCATAACCGCAGCAACACCACGAAGTCCATCGAGGATTTCGTAGTGGCTTTTTGAATCGGCATAGGCAGCCGATGAAAGTTGAGCACTTGCTGAATTCATTTTACGTTAATATCGCAGTACGTATTATTTCAATTTGAATCCAACTTTGCTTTTTACATCGGTAGATGAAGCTCCAACAAGTGCTTCAAAATCGCCCGGTTCGGCAACCCAATCGTGTTTATCGGCATCGAAATAACTTAACTCAGCTTTGTCAACTGTAATGGTTACCGCTTTTTCTTCGCCGGGTTTCAGGGTCACTTTTTCAAAACCTTTCAATTCTTTAATAGGGCGAGGAAGCGACGATTTTAAATCGCTGATGTATAACTGAACGGTTTCCGATCCTTCGCGGGCTCCGGTATTTTTTACAGTTACTGTGAATGTGATTTTATCCGAGGCAGTCATCTCTTTTTTGTCGGCGGTAACTTTGCCGTATTCGAAAGTGGTGTAGCTTAATCCGTGTCCGAAACTGAACAGCGGTTTAATCTTCTGTTTGTCGTTCCAACGGTAACCCACAAAAATTCCTTCGTTATAAGTTACTTGACCATCTTTGCCCGGGAATTCGCCCAATGCATGAGCTCCATTGTCGGTGAGTTTTACAGGGAAAGTAAACGGTAATTTTCCCGATGGATTAACATCGCCAACCAGCACCGAAGCAATTGCATTGCCTGTTTCAGTTCCTAAGAACCATCCTTGTACAATTGCAGGAACTTCGTTTACCCATGGCATTGCCACAGCATTTCCCGAGATATTTACAACCACAAAGTTCTTGTTCACTTTTGCCAGTTCGCTGATCAGTTTATCCTGATTGTAGGGAAGCTCCAATCCTAAACGGTCGGCACCTTCACTGTCTTGACGATTGCTTTTGTTCAACCCTCCGAAGAATACCACATAATCGGCAGTTTTGGCTACTTCAAGTGCTTCAGCAATTAATTCTTCAGGAGAACGGTTTTCTTTCAAATTTTGGCCGGTAACAACGCCGTTATATTCACCAGTTGCATCGCCAACATATCCGCGGGCATATACAATTTCGGCTTGTGAGCCTACTCTTTTCTTCAAACCATCAAGAGGTGATATTTCGTAAGTTGCTTTTAACGATGAGCTTCCACCACCAACGGTCATCATTTTAATGGCATTTTCACCAATAACCGCAATTTTCTTTGCTTTACTTAAATCGATTGGCAATACGTTGTTTTGGTTTTGCAGCAATACGATACCTTCCTGGGCAATTTTACGACCAGCAAGAGCGTGTTCTTCGGTTCCGAATGAACCAAATGGCCTGTTTCTGTTCATGTTGGTTAGGAATGACAGACGAAGAATATGACGAACTTTGTCATCTAACTCTTTTGTTCCAACTTCACCTTTTTTGATCATGTTTAAATAAGGTTTTGCCAGATAATATCCGTCGTAGGCATTGCTTTTTCCCCATGTCAACCCATCGGTCCAGGTTCCAAATTCCATATCCAACCCGTTGGTAATTGCTTCTTTGGTACTGTGAACACCGCCCCAGTCCGCAACAACAACACCTTCGAATCCCCATTCTTTCCGAAGAATATCGTTCAGTAAGTATTGATTGTGGCAACATTGCTGTCCTTTATACAGGTTATAAGAACCCATAATGGCCCATGTTCCACCCTCTTGTACAGCTGCCTTAAAAGCTGGCAGGTAGATTTCGTACAACGTGCGGTCGTCAACATTTACATTCACCCCGTGACGTTCGGTTTCCTGATTGTTCAACGCATAATGTTTTACGCAGGTTGCTACGCCGTTTTGCTGAACGCCTTTGATATAGGGGACTACCATTTTTGATGATAAGAACGGATCTTCGCCCATATATTCGAAGTTACGTCCATTTAATGGAGTGCGGTAGATATTTACCCCGGGTCCTAACAATACGTTTTTGTTGCGGTAGCGAGCCTCTTCGCCAATTGATTTTCCATACAACAACGACATTTCTTTATTCCATGTTGCAGCCAAACAGGTAAGGGCTGGAAATGCAATACATGAATCATTTGTCCATCCGGCCTGTGACCATTCGTCCCACAATACTTCGGGGCGTATTCCATGAGGTCCGTCGGTCATCCAATTGTCAGGAATTCCTAAACGGGGCACACCCGGAGCACTGAATTTTGACTGTGCGTGGCACATGGCCACTTTTTCTTCAACGGTCATTCTCGAAAGAGCATCTTCGACACGTTCACTAATCGGTTTGCTATCATCGAGGTAAACCGGAACTTTATTTTGTCCGCTCACCCCTAATGAACCTGCAATAAGCAATAATGCAATTGCTTTAATTTTTCTAATCATAGTTAATTGGTTGTATTGTATTACTTACTTCAAAATTGCAGATTTAATAACTTTATTTCGCATATCTAACATCGAAGAGTGTTATTTCTTCAAAAGATTTAATGAGTCTTTCATTTTCAGCACATCGTTAACTTTTATTTTCGATGGTTGTGCAATGGTAACATTCAGCGATGCTTTGATGTTTTTTGACGAAGAAGCCACTAAAAATTTGTAATCACCTTTGTCGGTAACCCATGCACTTTCAGATTCATCGAAAGAGGCCAAATCAGCAGCAGCAATGGTCATTGTAATTGTTTCATCTTCGCCGGCCTGTAGCTCTTTTGTTTTAGCAAAAGCTTTTAATTCCTTCTCTGGTTTTGGCAGGTTGGCATTTATCGGAGCAGAAACATAGAGTTGAACCACTTCCTTGCCAGCTCTTTTGCCGTTATTTCTTACATTTAAAGTGATGGTATATATGCCTTTGTTGTCTTTGATTTAAATTTTCAGCAAGATGTCAAACAATGAATAAAGTAAAAAATTTCTTCCATTCTGATGGGGTTGCATACCCTTGTTCTGAATTATTCCGTGCTATATGTAAATTCTATCGTGTCATATTTAAATAATTTCGTGTAATTCATAAAGGTTATCGGTTAATCTTAAATGTTTATCGTGTCATAAATAAATCTATACGTTTCATCCAAAATGATCACCGTTTCATTCAAAATGATTACCGTTTAATTCATGAAAGTATGCTTTTCATCTAAAACAACATACGGTTAATGTGAATATTATATCGTGTCATTTGTGATATTTACCGTTTCATTTATTGAATGAGTCGTTTCATTTATGTTTGGTGTTGAATATATTGGAGAAAGTGAAACCCCAAACCCACAAACAACTTAAAGTATTGAACCGTAACAATAAGGAAGCTATTGAATAACGGGATTATAAATCCCGAACCTGAATTGAACGAAGTGAAATAGGCGGAGCAAAAAACGCGCATTACAATCGAAGATCACCCTTAGGTAAATGCGCATTAGCGGCAGCATATCCTGAGCAGCTAGGTCTTTACAGCATATATCGATCAGCCGGGCAGGGGCTATTTCAACCCCTTGGCTTTGAGATTTTTTTCGAGTATTGCTTTATCTCTATAAAATGTTTCATATGTACGTTTTGCATCTGCATCTCCTAATTCTCCAGCTTTTTTTAGATCATTTAAATACCCTTCAGTATCAGCATAATCTCTATAACTTGCTCGTTTACGATATAGCTTTGCATCATTGGGCCAATAGTTAATCATTTCGCAAATAAGATCGTATGCTTTTCTATCATCTTTCATTATCCTTTTATATACATAAACCAATGTGTTAAACACTTCTAATGAATCATATCCAAATTCAAGTGACCTTCGTAAAAAAAGGATTGAACTATCTGTTTTATTCAAATTGTAACAATTTACCCCAATATTATAATTGGCATAAGCCTTTAGTGAATCAATTGTTAAAAGGTTACGATAAATCTTTGAAGATTCTTCATGTTTTTGCTGCATTTGTAAATGATCAGCATCAAATTTTAGTTTTGAAATTGAATCGTCGCTGAAATAGAGCAAATGGTATTGTGCTTTCAAATTGCTGAAAGCAGTTAATAAGATGAAAATCAATAATGTTTTTTTCATAATCTCACTTTTTTAATGACATGTACATATCCTATTATGGAAACCATCTAACTTTTCTTCTTTGAGTCGGATTAAATGCCTATCTGCAATATTTTGCAGTTCAATTAAATCATTCTTTTGATCCTGACAATTTGAGCAATTAGCCAAAAGTCTTAATTGTGTTTCACTTGAATTATACAACGCGGTCATAAATGCTTCGCTATATACTAAAGAAAAAACAGATTCACAATACTCAAGTACGTCATCAACTGCTGGGATCATTCTAACAGCGTAGAAAAGTGCATTATAGTAATTTTTATCTGCCAATGCCTCATCCATTCGATTATAATTTGACAAAATACCATAACCATCATTCAAATCATTTAGCGTTTTAAAAACAACATTTCCAGTTGATATTTCAAGTGCTTCAGATAAATATCCAATCTGTCTAACTGCTTCATCAAAATTATAAGGAGCAGGTACACCAATTCGTTCATAAAACATTGTCATTCCCTGCTTGTTAACAAGAAAATTATGAAATTGGTTGCCATTGATTTGTATTTTTTCAATTTTATTCAAATGACCTTCTTTTAAGAATGGAATACCAATAATCATGCTATTTCTATTCAGAAAGCACCCCAACTCCCCCTCGTTTAGCTTGCGCAACGAGGGGTTTGGCTACAGTCGTCTGTGACGACATCCCGCTCCTCGATATATGCTAAACAATTCGCAGCAGTCACCCACATACCTCGATCAGCAGGCTACGGACAGGTCTTCTAAAAATTGTTTTAAATCATCGCTTAATGATTGATATTTTTTGAGGTGTTTTTTGAACTTCCTATCAAACGATGGCGTGTAATAGACTTGTATTTGCATTAGAACAGTTCGTTAATCGGTTTGCGTTTCCCCTGTTTCATTTCTCTTAACGACGTTTTCACCTCTTTGTACGTTTCTGATTTTTCGATTTCGATAAAAGAGCCTTCTTTGGCCATTTTGGTGATTAAGCCCAAAAGGTATTTCCCTTTGTTGTTGGCTGTATCTATTTTAATTGTAATTGTTTCCATTGTATTTAATTTTGATCCAAAGCTACAAAATTTGAAGAGCATTCTTTTGGAAAACTATATATGGCATGGTAGAATCTCGTCACAGACGAGAACCGAAAACCCACTCGTTTCCATTGCACTCAAACGAGTGGGAGTTGAGCTTTCTTTTCGCCTCAAGCCGGCTGGGCTCTTCATTTAGCTCCGCTGATTTTCAATTTTGGCTTGACCCAAAAACGAAGCAAAAAAGTCAAGACTCCAAAAAAAAGCATCTCCATCGTTACAATCACTAAGTGCGGCCGGGTGATCTTCGAACAAGTTCTCAGCTTCCCGGTCTTTCTAAGTGATAGCTTCGATTCCAATTGCCTTTTTTTGGAGGTCGCAGTACTTCGTTGTACGATCTTTTTTGTCAATACAACTTTTTCATCTAATTTATCTTGTCATTTTCTTGACACTCCTGAATATTCATTAATCCTTAAAATTTTGCAGGATAACAGTGTTTTTAAACTATGAAATTGGGTCGTTGCAATACTGTTTCCGTTTACATTTTTTGCAGTATTTGCCCATCCAAACATCGTCAAACTGGGTCATGATTGCGTTCACCATTTCGGGATCGGTAGTGACGAAACCCGATTCAAAATTGCGGGTGTGTTCCCCTTTTATACCTAATCCGGCTCCGGTAAGATTTGCAGAACCAGAATAAGCAAAATTTCCGTCAATAATGATGTGTTTGAAATGAACCCTTGGGCATAGCAGCCTCTCCATGCTTTTCCACAGCAAAGGGTATTTGTCGAAACTCTTTCTGAAGTTGGGGCCTGGTTCTTTGGCATGTATTAGCCGAATGGCCACTTTCTTTTTAACCAGACTGTCGAGTACTGCTAAAAACGATTGGACTTTTCCTTTGTGGTGTACATGTAAATCTTTAATATCGGCTGTGCCAATCCACACAAAAGAGGTTGCACTTGCAATAGGCTCTATTGCTTTGATGTACAGTTGCTCGTTGGTTATAAAATTTATGCTCATCGATAAATCTTATTTTCCAACAAAGATAGTATTTCAGTTATTTCCTATTTAGGCAAAGTAAAACAGAAGGTGCTTCCAACTCCAATTTCACTTTCTACCCATATACTGCCATTCTGTTTTTCAACAAATTCTTTACAAAGAACGAGTCCAAGGCCGGTTCCTTTTTCGTTGGCGGTTCCTGGTTTCGATATGGTTTCAGTTAGCGTAAACAGCGATTGCACTGTTATTTCATCCATGCCAATGCCCGTGTCGGCAATGCTAACTTCAACAAAACTATCTTTCAATTTAGCATTAACCTTAATGGACCCGTTTTCTCCAGTATATTTAATTGCATTGGACACTAGGTTTCTGATTATTGTATTGAGCGCATTTTTGTCTGAAAAAACAGTGAGCTCAGGGTCAACAGCAACTAAAATGTTTATTTTTTTCTTTTTTGCAGCTTGTTCAAGTACGCACATCACTTCGTCGACCAAGCATCGGAGATGGATTTTTTGCGGTTCCAATTTGATGTTTCCTGATTGAGAACGTGCCCAATTCAACAGTTCTTCGAGTAACTGGTAGGTGGTTTTTGAGGTGGTATAGATATTTTTGAGATAGCTTTCTTTTTCCTCGTCACTGAGGGTTTGCTGGTTTTCGATGAGCAACTCAGAAAACCCAAGAATGTTATTGAATGGACCTTTCAAATCATGGGCAATGATGGAGAAAAATTTATCTTTTGTGGCGTTGAGTTTGCGTAGTTTTGCCTCACTCTTTTTCAACTCTTTTTCGGCCTGCTTTCGTTCGGTAATGTCACTTCCCTGTGCTATGGTTGCGATGGGCGTTTTGTTGTCGTCCATAAAAAGTGTTGCCGAATTCCAGAGCAAGGTTCGAACCGAAGTATCCCGGTGTTGAATTTGAATTTCAACAGTTTCCCAACGTTCGCCACTCAGTGTTTTGCGAATTAAATTCATCGACGGTTCAATGAGTTCTGAAGGGAATAAAAGTTCCAGCGATTTACCTAAAACTTCAGCCTCGGTGTAGCCGGTAATAAATTCAAACGCATGGTTAAAACGAGTAATTTTGAATTGCGGATTCCAAACAATAATGGGCGCATTGGCAAAATTGATCAGGTTTTCGAGGTAAGCATTGGTTTTATTTAAAGCAAGTTCAGTTATTTTTCTATTTGTAATGTCTTGAACAGCACCCCATACACCTGTGATTTTACCTTCGGTGTTTTTAGTTGCTTCTCCTCGTGCCCACATCCAGCCATTCTTGCCGTCTTTGCTTATTGTTGTCAGTTCAATTTCATAGGGCTCACCTGTTTGGACTGTATTTGCAATTGACGTTGATAACAGTTCCCAACTTTCGGGTGTAAACAAGGTTTGACTTTCATTGAGAAGAGGAGGTGGCAATTTGGGGTCGAACCCATAAATTTTGTATAACTCTTCGGTCCAGGTAACCTCATTGGTTGTTAAATTGATATAAAAATTGCCAATATGAGTAATTTTTTGAGCTCTTTTTAATTCCTTTTCGCTCCTTTTAAGCTCTTCTTCAATTCGTTTTCGTTCGGTAATATCCTGAAAAAAGCCTAAAACTCTTCGATTTTCAAAATCTGCATTGCCTATTGATCGAATTGATCGACGATTGCCTTTTGCTGTAATAATTTCCAAATCAACATCGTACGATTCTCCATGTTCAATTGCCTTTTGTACTGCTTTATCCACAACCAGCAGTGATTCAGGAGTGTAGAAATTGACTCGTTTGTCAACCTTTGGCTTAAAAGTAGAATCAACTTCGTGAATACGATACATCTCCTTGGTCCATTTAAGTTCCAGTGTATCAATATTTAGTTCCCAACCCCCTATTTTCCCAATATGTTGGGAGTCTTCAAGTAGTTTCTGGGTTTCTTCCTTTTCCTTTTCTGTTTGTTTCTGTTCGGTGATGTTCTTAAATATGGTAGCAAAACTGCCTTTGCCGGGACAGTAAACCGAAATTGAAAAATAGTTATCCAAGGGAGCAAAATAAGTTTCAAAAGTTTCAGGGTTGCCGGTTAAAGCAACTCTTGTGTAAACATCGAAATAAGGTGGTACATCTACGTTATATGCTTCCCTGCTTGTTTTGTTGATGACCGATTCCCTCGAAATTTCAAGTTGAGAAATAAAAGCAGGATTAACCTCGATGATACGATAATCGACCGGGACACCATTTTCGTCATAAACAAGTGTGTGCATAGCCGAACCCTCGCTCATGTTCTGATAGAGGGCGTGAAATTTTTCTTCGCTTTCTTGTAATTTCTTCTGGGCTCGATTTAGTTCCAGATTTCGATTTAGCAAATTGCTTTGTTGTTCTTCGTATTCATCCAACTTGTGGTTATAGGTTTGCAAAAAGGCGATGTCAGATTCAATTACATTTTTGAATTGAAGTAGCAGTTTTTCATATTGCCTGGAGAAAGGATTTTCTTTATTATCCAATACACAAATGGTTCCGAAGGGTTGCTGGTTGGGATAGTTAATCGGAAATCCTAAATAAGCGATCATTCCCAATTTTATATCCGGATTTTGATCCCAATTTTTATCAGCAGTTGCATTCGGAACGAGTAATTTCTTTTGTGTTTTAATAACCGTTTCACAGTACAAGCCATACCATTGCTCTTTGTCTCCAGCACGATAGGGATTGTTTTCCGATTGGCTCGAGATAAGGACTTCCATGTATTCATTGTCGGTCAGCATGATCAATGCTGATGGTACAGAAAGAAAATCTGCCAGCAAATCAGTTATTTCCTGCCACTTCTTTAATACACCCTCAGGTATTCCTTTAAAATCATTGCTGTCTTCCCTCATTGAAATATCATTTACCCAAAACTGATATTCTACCCAAACCATAAATATAGTTCATTTTGAGGAACGAACCGTTAGGTTTTTGTTTGATTTTTAATGCGTTTAAAAAGCAATTTTGTTCGCTAGGCTCCTTAACGTTTTAAAAAAGTCCCAGAACAATATTTTGCCTTTTTTGTCAAAAGAATTAAGTTGGTTACGCTTATCATTGGGTTAATAATTAACCAATTCATTGAGAACTCTTTTAGTCGGTTATAAAGAAAATTCAGTGTATATTTATCGGGATGAATTATAACTACAGGGAAATAACTTATACTAATGAAACCGATCAATCGTCTTTTTCAAAATATATTTCCTAAAACAACTCTGAAGAATGCTGCGATTTCGTTTTCTATTCTAGCGATTTCGCTCGTTGCCACTGTTGCCACCACTATTTATACAAAAGAAAATCTTGAAACTCAGGCAAAACATGAATTTGCACTGGTAAGTAACGACATAAAAACCAGAATTATTTCGCGACTGACCACCCAATCACTGCTATTACAAAGTTGTTCTTCATTTATCTCTGCATCAGACACCGTTACCTGGGACGATTGGACATTTTTTATTCAAAACAGCAAAATTTCTCAAAATATTCTAGGTTATCAGGGTATTGGACTTAATATTATTACACAAAAGGAGTGCATAGCGAAGCACGAACAACAAGCAGGCAACGGGGCAATAATCAATTATGACCATAAACCTGCCGACGAAAGAGATGTGCATACGACGATCGTTTACCTCGAACCTTACACCAAAGAAAACAAAAAGGCTATTGGTTACGATACCTATTCAGAACCCGTGCGCCGCCATGCTATGCAGCAAGCCCGTGATCTGAACCAGACCACATTAACCGGAAAACTTACCCTGGTTCAGGAAAACCAAACGAATAAGCAGGCAGGAATAATTATGTACACACCCGTTTACAAAAGAAACTTGCCTTTGAACACTGTGGAAGAAAGAAATGCAGCCATTGTTGCCTGGGTAAGCTGTCCCTATCGAATGGATGATTTAATGACCAATATTCTGAGTCAAAGGGATACACTGGGGAATTATATTCACCTGCACATTTACGACAATGACACTATTTCGCAGCATACAATTTTGTACGACAGTCGTAAAGATGTCACTTGGTCGCATGATTTTTCCTCAATGCAGATGCTTAAAATTCCAATCCTGTTTAATGGAAAAAGCTGGACATTGTGTTTCTTCCAATCGAAAGAAAACTATTCTTATTTCCAAAGCAAAGTACTTGTTGTGTTGTTAAGTGGCCTCATAATAAGTTTGTTGCTATTTTATTTAGCCGTCATATTTTTTAGTACTCGCTCCAGGGCACAGAAAATAGCAAAACAATTAACTGCTGAACTAAAAGAAAAAAACGATGAAATTGCATCGCAAAACGAAGAATACAAACAACTGAACGAGGAGCTGAACGAAACCAATCTGGAATTAGTCGAAGCCATGGAAAGAGCAGAAGAGAGCGACCGTCTCAAAACTTCTTTTCTTCAGAACATGAGCCACGAAATACGCACCCCGATGAATGCCATCATGGGTTTTTCTGAGTTATTGGTCGAAAGCTTTGACGATAAAGAGAATCTGGAATATTTCACAGGCATTATTAATCAACGCGGTAACGATCTTCTTGAAATAATTGACGAAATACTTGATATTTCGAGGATTGAATCGGGGCAGTTGTCTGTGAATATCGAAAAATTTGATTTGAGACCTTTATTGGATGATTTAAAAGTATTGTTTGAAGAGGTACAGATTAAAAAGAATAAAGGGCATATCTTTTTCGATTTGAGGGCACAATGCGATCCGTCTAAGCTTACGATTGAGACAGATAAGGCCAAACTCAAACAAATATTCATCAACTTGATAGGTAATGCCTTTAAATTTACCGACAGCGGGCGAATTGAAGCGGGGTGCAAAATTGACAACGATAATCTGCTGTTTTTTGTTTCCGATACAGGTGTTGGTATCCCGCCCGATAAGCAGCAAATCATATTCGAGCGATTCTCACAGATAGAGCAAACTACCAGTCGGTTGTATGGGGGAACAGGGTTGGGTCTGTCGATCGTGAAAGGATTTATCGATTCTTTAGGTGGCAAAATATGGCTTGAATCGGAGCTAGGTAAAGGGACAACGTTCTATTTCATTCTTTCGCATGCAACAGGTTGATTTGTTTTTTCGATCTAAAAAATCCAAGCTTTTATCAAACTATCGGCACTTTTTACACTTCCGCCCCGAATGGCCAACCCGGGCAATACCTTAGCATCGGGACAAAGTTTCTTAATGTCGCGTTCGCTGCTTCCCAAACCACTTCCTTCGTGCGTGCAAAATGGGATGATGGTTTTTTCCGAGAAACCTTGACGAGCACAGCAATTTTAGTTGTGGATGTATTTTAAATATGCAACAAATTGTACTAGTTACAAGGAACAAACAATGACGCTTTGGAAATAAAAAAGAGAACCAATTGCTTGATTCCCTTTGATGTATAGTTGTTGTTTGCTATTCCTGTTATTTGTTCGATTCTAACAAGCCATTGGGTGTTGTTTTCCAGCCTTTCAGCAATTTAATGTATTCGGTAAGTTCTTGTGCGTTACGTTTGTGCTGGGCAACTGTTGGATGATAATCGATGCCAATACCCAGGTCTCCTGTTTGTGCCGACATTTCGAAAAAATACACGTTGCCCTTTCCTTTGATGTTTGCAGTACTGGCAACTACTTTCAGGTATCTTCTTACATTGTTTAATGATGAATCAGAAAGCATCGGTCCCAGTAAACAAACAATGTCGGGCATTGAATATTTTGTTTGAATGGTGTCGATGAGGCGAAGGTAGTTGCTTACATATTTGGCAGAATCGCCACCAATGGTGCTAAAGTCGTTTGTCCCTAAATCGATGCAAACCAGATCTGGTTTTTCGGCAAAAGAATACGTTGGTTTCTCGTCATAAAGAAAAATGCGGGAGTATAAGTTGGTCATACAGTCGGCATTTCCGGTTGCAGGTCCATCCCAGTTGCGGTAAATGCCAATACCAGAACGGCAAACTGCTAAATGACGGGCATTGAAATTCCGCGATGTGATGGCAGCATAGGTCATGTAATGGTTTTCTGTTGTTGCGCCAAAAGTACCTCCAAGTTCACCTTCATTTCCATAACCGCAGGTTATAGAGTTGCCAATAAATTCGATCAATTTATCGCGTTTGTTTACGATGGGCATCAATGCCGATCCAGCATCAACTACAAATCCATAAAACTGGGTTTTCCCAAATGTGAGCTCAGTCCGTTTAAATATCTCAATTTCATGAATGGTATCCTTGAGGCCTTTGGCCAGTTCATAACTCTTTTTGCCAATGTCAACCTTCAACGTATCGACCGTCTTTCCATCGAGAATAATGTTGTAGTAGTTTTGTCCCATGTCGTCGTTCGCGATCATGGCAATGCTTGTTCCAGAAAAGCAAGCCCTTATCGATACTCCCGAATAGGAAAACGTTGGTGCCAGCGGGTCGGTAAAATCTATCCTTCCGGTATATTCAATTGCCTTATTGTTGGCCGGTATGGTTTCAACCTTTCCTGCAGAACCAGTTGCAGAACATGAGATCAATCCTGTTAACGTAAACAGTCCCATTGCAAAAGAGATAAATAATATTTTTTTCATTCGTATATTATATGTTTATAGTTGCTGTATTGTCCAGATAGCCTTTCGGGATCGCATGATTGATTTTGGCTAATACCGAAGGTCGTTTTATCAGTGTTTGTTACAATCGAATCAAGCTAGTTTTATGATTACAGTTTATAATCAGAAGCACAATATTAGCCGTTTTTTTAGTCTTTCGAGAAGCAAAAGCGACAGAAATTTATAAAAAGTACTGAATTAGGAAGAAAAAAATTGGAGAAGAATAAAAAGCAGCAAATAATATTCAATATTGAAAGAACAAGTAGTACCAAGGAATTTGAAGTTGTAATTATGCCCCGCACCAGCAGTGAATTGATTTAATTTAATGTATCAGATAAAGGGAAAATTAGGGCTCGGTTGTCATACCCAAAAGGAAATAGTCAACCGTAATCGAAACTATTTGTGTATTTGAAACGCTATGCTATTGACTTACAGGGATCATTTCCCTACATTAGAAATACACAAAAATCCATTTTTATTAACTCCTTCTAATCCTTAAGAATAATGACAACACAACTAAGTAGAATCATCAGTGTAGATCAGAAAAAGTGCGTTAACTGTCATAAATGTATTGCAGTTTGCCCCGTAAAATATTGCAATAAAGGTTACGAAGGTTCAGTAGAGGTTGACAACGACATGTGTATTGGCTGTGGTGCCTGTATTAAAGCATGTACCCACGAAGCACGTATTGCCCACGATGATATCTCCTCATTTCTATTTGACACTAGCAGGGGATTAAGAATGGTAGCCATCGTTGCCCCTGCAATTGCTTCAAACTTTCCAAATAGTTATCTGAGGATTAATAGCTTGCTTAAACAAATGGGTGTCGATGCTGTATTCGATGTAAGTTTTGGTGCCGAATTAACAGTAAAATCTTATTTGAACCATATCACAAAAAACAAACCCCGAACGGTAATTGCACAACCATGTCCGGCATTGGTTACATACATTCAGCTTTATCGGCCCGAATTGATTCCTTATCTTGCCCCTGCCGATAGCCCGATGATGCACACCATGAAGATGATAAAGAATTTTTACCCCCAATATTCATCACATCGTATTGCAGTGATTTCGCCCTGTATTGCTAAGAAACGCGAGTTTGAGGAAGTAGGCTTGGGCGATTATAACATCACGTTCAAATCGCTTCAGAAATTCTTCGAGAAAGAGAAAATCAATCTTAAAGATTATCCTGAATCGGCTTACGATAACCCGCCTGCCGAAAGGGCGGTGCTATTCTCTACGCCTGGAGGTTTGTTAAGAACAGCTGAGCGCGAAATGCCCACCATTGCCTCCGTTTCGAGAAAAATTGAAGGAAAGGAAACTGTGTACCCCTATTTGGATTCCCTCATCACAGCAATCAACGAGAACCATGCCCCTGTATTGATTGATTGTTTAAACTGCCATGCCGGCTGTAATGGAGGTTCAGGAACATTGAACGAAGACGAATCGGCCGACAAGATCGAATACTACGTTGAAAACCGCAGTAAACAGGCGCAAAAGCATTACTCGTCGAACAAACAAATTGCAAAAACACTGAATAAATTCTGGGACGAAAAACTATTTTCACGTAGGTATCAAAACCTTTCTGAAAACAATAAGGTGAAAATCCCAACTGAAAACCAGCTTCAGGATATTTATATTGAAATGCGAAAGGTGAAGCAAGCCGACTTCTACAACTGTGCCTTTTGTGGTTACGATAGCTGTAAGAAAATGGCCATTGCAATCCATAACAACCTGAATAAAAAAGAGAACTGCTATCATTTTAAATCGACCATGATTGAAGAAATGGCCGATAGTATTATTGATACCACAAAAAACCTGACCCAGAAAAGCGATATGGCTTTAACAACCGTTAATCAAATCCAAAAAGTTACAGTTGAGTTGAAAGAAGAATTTGACAAACTGATGGTGATGGTTAAAGAAAACGCCCATAAGCTCGAAGATTTTGATAAAATCAGGGACACGCTCACTTCTGTTTCGCGGCAAACCAACATTTTATCGTTGAATGCGGCGGTTGAAGCGGCACGCGTTGGCGAATTGGGCAATGGTTTTGCCGTTGTTGCGCACGAAGTGAAGAGTCTGGCCGAAAAATCGGGGGCCGAATCGGAAAAGATCAAACCTTATCTACAGGAGATTGCATCGTTGTTTGCCACAATCAACCGCAGCATCAATCTTGCGTCGAAGAGCTTCGTCAAATCAGAAACGCTCAACAACGAAGTGAGCAATAACCTAAATCTGATTGCTGAATCCATTTCTGAGTTGAACGAGAAAACGGTTCTATTTACACAAGAGACCCACAAGGTGTTGCATGCACAAGGACAGATGAATTTAGACTCCCACCATAAAGCATTCTTCGGCTCTGATTCTTCGACAAAAGTGAGCAACGAAGAGCCTTTCGTTATTCTCGGCGACTCGAATGAGGATTCTTTTATCGTAATTAAGAATCCGTTGCCCGAACAAACAGTAGAGGTTGAAAAAGAAGAAGAGTTAAGTGTTTTTGCCGAATAAACGCCAGGCTTTTCTCCCTTTGGCAATTAAGTATTAGAAATAGTATAATGTTGTATTCTAAATCATTCTATTTAATAATTATTAACGAGTTATAGAATAATCAATTGTTTATTATACATTTTCAATTACCTAGAACCATTTGCCGAAAATAACCTTTACACCAAAATGGTTCCCCCATTTGGTTGTGCCATTGTCGTACCAAAAATGGGTTGCCCCAAATTGCACCCCAAAAGAAATTGCAAAGTTATCGTCGAACAAAAGGTGGTAGCCTGGCTCGACCCACAATCCAAAGTTGTTGTGCTTTTCAATCAAATTTCGGGTCGCACCAAAACCGGGAGCCAAAAAGAATCCTTTCGATGCCAACTGTTTGTTTTCCTTGGCTGTTAAAAACAAAGGTAAAGCCACTTGCAAACCTACATGGCTAAAGGCACTGTTGGTATTTCGTATCCCGTAGTTCACAATGGATATAATTCGGTAATCAACCCGTGACGTGAGGGTTTTTTGGTAAACAAGCGGAAAAACATCGATATCCAATTCACCTTTATTGTAAAAAGGTTCTACAGTAACCGATGGGATAATCCCAACAAAATTAATCGATCGCTTCTCCTGAGCTACTGAATTGATCGTAAATCCAACGAGAAATAAGAACAGTAAAATTAAGGTTTTTGAAATCTGGTTCATAGTCAATCTTCTAATTTATAGTCTTTACAGAAAGGATTAAACGAATATGTTACAAACATAAAAAAAATAGGAAAAGGCATACTCAGATAAAATGTTTATTGCAGTGTGTTTTTCCCCCTTTTCCTTTAGATTAATAAATAAAGGCTTAAAAGGAACACGACTCGATTAATGTACACTGAGGAAATTTGTTGAATATTTAACGAGAACAAATGGGTTCTAAACAAAGTTAAAAACATCTGCGGTAAAGATTTAGAGGATAGAAAAGACTTAGAACAAGAAATATTAATCCAGTTGTGGAAATTAATGCTTCTCGATATTGGTCAACCATTTGTAAAACAAATGCTTGACTATGCCTGTTTTCGGTGCAATTACAGGATTATAAAAATCACAGTTTAAAAGGCGATAGCCTATCCGCACCAGCGGCCGTGTTCATATTACATATGTCGAGCAGCATGGGTTAACCCCAATTAATGTCAATTGTAATTCATAACTTTAATTTATGTATAAACTGGTTGGATTAAAAATTGATGGCATGAAAGCAATAATGATAATTTTGATCGTTATTTTTTCATCTTGTTCATGTCTTTTTGGACAAAATGCAACAATTGAAGAAGAAGTAATTGCAAATGCTCAATGTTTTTTGCAAAAGAGGGGCGATAATCTAAAAAGTGTTAAACCATTGGTGTTGACTAAATTTTTGGAGAACAAGACTAATAAAAATCAACTCTTTATCCATGATGTTGGTGAAAAACAAGGATGGATTATTACAGAAAAAATTGGCGATAAGTTGTTTGTTCTGGGATACTCTTTGGAAGGGAGCTTTGATTATGAAAAGAGTGTTCCCTACGTAAAAAACTGGTTGTCGGTAAAATTAGATTCTGTTTCATTAAAAGAGTCAGCAAAAGTATTACAGAAAACAACTCAGAACACGACAAAAGAATATTATCGGTTGGAACCTTTTTTAAAGACTAAAGAAGGAGAATTTATTAAGTGGAATCAATTTCCTCTTTACAATCAAGCTTGTCCTGTTGTCGAAGGTGAAAAAACGCCTACTGGATGTGGTCCAACCGCAATAGGACAACTGATGAGGTA